>Ga0222712_10001385_pt1 | contig 29939 bp, 21 predicted proteins | sample C33_657DmetaG_FD_165043 | JGI IMG/M metagenome (GOLD analysis project Ga0222712, IMG submission 165043) | Estuarine water microbial communities from San Francisco Bay, California, United States - C33_657D | ecosystem: Environmental > Aquatic > Marine > Unclassified | place: USA: California...
ATGCTGCCTGTGCGCTGCGCCGTCATGATACGCCCTGCGGCCTGCAGCACATTGAAATTGCCGCTGATGTTCACGTTCAGCACCCGCGCCAATTCCTCACCCTGATAATCGAGGATTTTCTTTCGCACGTTGATGCTGGGCGTGCAGATCACGATATCGAGGCGGCCGTGCTGCGCGACGATCGCATCGAGCGCTGCGTTCACCGACGCGGCGTCGGTGATATCCACCACGCCGGAGGTGGCGCCTCCGCCAGCCTTGGCAGCAGTCGCCGCTGCCGCATCTGCCTTCACATCAAGACACGTGACGGTGGCGCCCATCTTCACGGCACCAAGCGTGACGGCTTCGCCGATTCCGGAAGCACCACCGATGATGGCGGCGATCTTCCCCGTCAAATCAAACATCCCGTTGCTGGACATGCGGCGCGACTACTCCGTGGCTGGTGTGAGAGGCGGTGCACGATCCGGTCCGCCAGAGGCACGCCGGATCAGGTAAACGACGAGGAACACCATGATGGCCCCGGCGAGACCGCCCATCGCCGGGGTAATGCCGTTGATCGGCTTGCCGGCCAGTGCGACACGCCAGCCACCAACAATCACGATGCCGGTGATGATGGCGGCCATGGCATCGACCGATTTGGCCTTGGGTTGGAACAGCCCCGCGATCATCGGGACGAAGAGGCTCACGCCCATGATGGTGTAGAAGATACTGAGCGCACTGACCACGCCGCCGGCCACCAGCGCGACCCCAACGCCGAGCGCCCCGGCAAAGACGGCGGTCACGCGCGTGATACGCAACATCTCCGCATCATTGGCCGCGGGGCGATAGAACCGCTTGTAGAAGTCCTGCGACAAGGACGTGGTCAACGTGAACAATACCGCGTCGGCGGCACTCAACTCCGCCGAGAACACGGCGGCAAGTCCCAGAGCACCGACCGCTGGGGGGACACCCTTGGCGAGGAGCGTGGGCAATGCCAGCTCAGACTGCGCCAGGTCGGGGAACTGTGCCCGAGCCATCATGCCGAGAAATACCGGAACTCCGGCGTACACCATGAGCGCGAGCGCGTTGAATCCCACGCCCAGACGTACAGCGCGATCGTCGCGCGCACCGTAGGTCTTCTGCAGCAGCCCGGGCGAGACGATGAAGGCCGGGCCGAGCATGGCGAGATAGACCAGCCCTGATTCCCCACTCTGCCAGAAGTTCCAATAGTCAGGGCTCGGCTGCAGCGCGTGGACGGCATCCCATCCGCCGGCCGCACGAAGTGCGAAGGGAATGGCCACGGCAAATCCGACCATCTTCACCGTGAGCTGCACGATGTTGACATACGCCGAGGTAAGGAGGCCGCCTCCGGCAAAGTAGATGGTGATCAGCACACCCGCGGCAACGCAGCCAACGATCTTGGGAATGCCGGCGATCACATTCAGAATCCACGATACCGCAATGAGCTGTCCGGCCAGGATGAAGACCGAACCGATCAACAGCAGCGCGGCAATCAGCGAGCGAACCCCCACCCCGTAGCGAAACTCGAGGTAGTCACCGACGGTGCGCAGATCATGCGCGGCCGCAGTGCGACGAATGGCGGGGCCAATCCAGAACGCCAGCACGAAAGAGCCGATGCCAGCGGAAAGGACCCACCACATGGCGGCGAGGCCGTCACGATAGCCGAGCCCTGTGGCCCCGACCGTCGAACCGGCGCCCACATTGGCGGCCAGCATGGTACTGAACAGCAGTCCCGGTCCCAGTGCTCGCCCGGCAACAAAAAAGTCGCTCGATGTCCGGACGCGCCGGGAGATCCACGCGCCGAGCGCCAATTGCGCCAGCGAGTAGCCGATCAGCCACACGAGATGGGAGTTCATCGATCGGATTTGGGACGCAGGAAGCGAACGCGAAGGCGGTGCGGGTAATCCAGTGCGGGAGACATACGGTCCGGTGGCATTCTTGACAAGGGAATTACTGAGCGCGAGTATCGCGCGCATGACAATCCCTGCTTCACAGTTGGAGCGCGTATTCGCCGAAGTCGAGGCGGCCACCCAGGAAATGGTGGATTTCACGGCGGAGATGATTCGTATTCCGACGGTGAATCCCCCAGGGGACGCCTACGTCGAGTGTGCGCAGCTGATCGGGGAACGGCTCAAGGCGTTCGACTTCGCGGTGGATTATCCCGTAGCGGAAGGACGAGCGGAGCACACACCGACGCACCCACGCATGAACGTGGTCGGTCTACGGCAGGGACGCAGCCTGCGACCGCTCGTCCATCTCAATGGACACTTCGACGTCGTTCCAGCTGGAGCCGGATGGACGGTGGACCCGTTTGGCGGCCTCGTGAAGGACGGCCGCATCTACGGTCGAGGATCCAGCGACATGAAGGCGGGGATCACGGCGGCGATGTACGCCGCGGAAGCGATCCGGCGCGCGGGGATCTCGCTGCATGGGAGTGTCGAGATCAGTGGTACCGTCGACGAGGAGAGCGGTGGGTTTGCCGGGATGGCGTGGCTTGCCGAGCAGGGGCGGGTGAGTGCATCCCGAACAGACGCCGTCATCATCACGGAACCCACCGATACCGATCGCCTCTATATCGGACACCGCGGCGTGTATTGGTTTGAAGTCACCACGCGCGGACGCATCGCGCATGGCTCGATGCCGTTTTTGGGCACGAACGCCATCGAGCACATGGGGGTCATTCTCGACGATATTCGTCGACGCCTCATGCCGGCGCTGCAGGCGCGCACGACCGCCGTGCCGGTCAAGCCCGATGGGGCTCGGCACGCGACGCTGAACATCAATGGCATTGCCGGTGGTCAGCCGGTCGACGGGATCCAGACGCCATGTGTGGCCGACATCTGTCGAGCCATTTTCGATCGCCGTTTTCTTGCCGAAGAAGGGTTCGAAGCCACGCGCGCCGAAATAGTGGAGCTGTTGGAGCGAGCCGCGCGCGAGACGCCGGAACTCGTGTACGAGCTCCGTGACCTGATGGTGGTCCACCCGGTACGCACGCCAGACGGCGCATCGGTCGTCGCCTCACTCGAACGTTCCGTGCAACAGGTCCTTGGTCGACCGGTCATGCTCGCGGCCAGCCCCGGCACCTACGATCACAAGCATGTCGATCGCATCGCCGGCGTCCCCAACTGCGTGGCGTACGGGCCGGGGATTCTCGATTTGGCGCATCAACCCGATGAGTACTGCACCATCGATGATCTCGTCCAGTCGACCAAGGTGCTCGCCACGTCCATCCTCGAACTGACGCACAGTTTGTAACACACGTGTGATTTGCCGTGGCTCCGCCTCGACTCGGCGGACCCGCGGCATCACGTTGCAGTCGCATCGCAATGAATTCGGGTCGCAATGTGTTCGTGCACCTGTAGGCCGCAGCTCCCTCCCCACCGACGTCACGTACCTCGCCGTCACGTTTCCGGTTCACCCCAGGAGCAATCGATGACACGACGTTCCCGATGGTTCGCAGCACTGGTCGGCCTTGCGCTGACCATGTTGCCGTCATCCCCACTGCTGGCCCAGACCACCGGTACCATTACCGGTCGCGTGACCGATGAACGGTCCGGGATTCCGCTGGCCAACGCGCAGATCTACACCGACGCCAATCGCGATCGTGTTACCCGGTCGGACGCCGAGGGGCGATTCCGCCTCACGGAGGTCGCCGCGGGCGCGCGCATCGTGAGCGTGCGACTGATCGGCTACTCGAACAAGACCGTGAATGCCACGGTCACGGCTGGGCAGAGTACGACGATCGCGGTGCAGATGGCCGTGCAACCGCTCGACCTCGACGCCGTCGTGGTCACCGGTCAGGGTGGCGAAATTTCCAAGCGGCGCATCGCCACCACCGTGGATGTCGTGGGACGCGAAAAGATCGAAGCGTCGCCCGCCAAGCGCATCGACGAATTGCTGCAGACGAACCTACCCGGCGCCCAGATCCGTCTCACGTCGGGTCAGCCCGGTACCACCTCGATCATCCGCACACGCGGTATCACGTCGGTCAGCAACAACTCGACGCCCGTCATTTACGTCGACGGCGTCCGCATGGACAACCTGAACACGATCGCCACCCTCGGCATGAACGTGTCCGGCGTGCGCGCGCAGGGTGCGGCGACGAGCGCCATCGCCGACCTGCCGATGGACAACATCGAGCGGATCGAGTTCATCCCCGGCGGTGCAGCGACCACGCTCTATGGATCGGATGCCGCCAACGGTGTCATTCAGATCTTCACGAAGCGCGGGACTGCCGGTGCCACGAAGGGGTACTTTGAATCGCGTCTCGGGTACGACACGCCGCAGACGCAGTTCCACTTCTTCGACCGGACCCGCGATCTCCTCTACCGGAACGGGCTGACCCAGACGTATTCGGCCGGCATTGAAGGTGGCAACAACACCGTCACCTACAGCTTCTCGGGGAACGCCCGGTCCAGCCAAAGCCATCGCGTGTATGGGGACAACCGCGCGTTCGGTTTCCGCAACGCGATCAGTGCCAACATCGGCTCGAAGGCCAAGTACGCCGGCACCTTCTCCTACAACGAGACCGACTCGCCGCGTTTCCGGAACGGTAACGCTGGTGGCTACACCTCGTTGTGGGTGCTGGAAGCCGGTCGGTCATCCGCGTTCGGATTCAACAATGACATCGACGGTCTGAACGACGCGGACTATGCCAAGCTGCAGGCCTTCGTGAATGACGGCGAACGGCTGCAGGATAATCGCGTGTTCACGCGTGCCTTCCAGACCTCGCACCGGATCGACTACGATCCGGTCAAGTCGATCAAGACGCATGCGACGTTCGGACTGAACAACCGCTTCAGCAAGGAGCGCTCGATCGTCACGAACGAGTTCCTCATTGCGACGAAGGCCTTCCCCGCCGGTACCACCGACCGCGGCTCGATCTCCAACTTCGAGCGCGGCTACACGGGCTTCACGTTTGATATCGGCGGTCAGCACAGTGCCGCGATCGGCAGCGATCTCTCGATCGTCACGTCCATCGGCGCACAGCTGTTCCGCAATGATGACGTGCAGGTACAGTACACGGCCACCAACGTACGTGACGGACAGCAGACACTGGCCGGTGCCGGCGTGTCGCAGTCGACGGACTTGGCGTATCGCGTGGCCAACTACGGCATTTTCGGGCAGACCAACATCAGCTACCGCGAGCGCTACACGATGGAGCTCGGGGTGCGCACCGACAAGAACACCGCGTTCGGCACCAACACCGGTGCACAAACGTATCCCAAGGTCGGTCTCGTGTATGCCCTTGGCGCGGAGGAGTGGTTCCGCAAGATCGTGTCCGAGGACATCGTGTCCGATCTGCGTCTCCGCTCGGCCTTCGGGGTGGCCGGCCAGTTCCCGCAGCCGTTTGCCAATGATCGTACCGTCGCGATCAACTCGTTCAACGGCCAGCAGGCCGCGACCTTCGGACAGCCGGGTAACATCAATCTGAAGCCGGAGCGTACGGGGACGAGGGAATTCGGCGCAGATCTCGCACTCTTCCGCAATCGCGCGACGCTCGGTCTGGGCGGCTACTCCTCCCGTACGGTCGACGCGCTGATCACCGCGCCGCCTGCGCCGTCCACGGGTGAAGTCAGCCAGGTCACGAATGTCGGCGAAATTTCCAACAAGGGGCTCGAGCTCCGCGCCACCGCGACGCCGCTCAGTGGCAAGACGTTCCGTCTGTCACTGAATGGTTCGTACAACACCCTCAAGAACAAGGTGCTGAACCTGCGCGGTACGCCGCCGTTTGCGATCAGCGGGTACGGCGCCAGCACCGTGCAGGGCATGGTGCAGGAAGGGTATCCGGTCGGCTACCTCCGCGGATCGAACGCGATCTTTGATGCGTCGGGGAAGATTACCGAGATCAAGCTCCTGCAATATCTCGGCAAGCCGATGCCGGACAAGTTCGGCAACTTCGGCGCGCAGCTCGGGATCGGCTCGCGATTCAACGTGAGCGCCAGTGCCGACTACCAGTTCGGCGCGCAGGCACAGTCGTTCGACAAGGCCTTCCGCTATCTGTATGGCGTACCGCGGACGGAGAACTACGTCCCGGCGGCGGCACTGGCACAGGCCCCGTACAACGGCAGCCGTGCGGCGATCTGGCAGCAGACGATGAATCTCTGGGTGGAAAACACCGATTACGTCGCGCTCCGCTCGATTTCGGCCGATTACCGTATTCCGGAGAACTTCCTCCCGCGCGGCGCCAAGGACATGCGCGCCTCGTTCACCGTCGTGAACCCGTGGCGCTGGGCCTCGTCGAGCTTCGATCCGGAAACCGACCTGTCCTCGGCCACGACGCAGGGTGGTGCCGCCGTCGGTGGTTTCAATTACGCGACGGATGGTAATCCGCGCAGCTTCCTCCTCACCCTCCGCTTCGGGTTCTGACCATGCGCCGATCGACCATGATGCGGGCCACGCGCCTGCTCGCGCCGACGCTGGCAGCACTCGCTGTCAGTGCGTGTGACGCGTTCTCTCCCACGGAAGTCCGCAACCCGAACCTGACGGACCAGCAGTTCCTTGGCACGCCGGCCTCCGGCGCCGCCTGGCTGCGCGGGACGCAGCGGCAGTTCCTGCTCACGCTCAACAACGTGGTGCAGAACTCGGAAATCGCGTCGGACAACTACTTCAACAATTACACGACGAACAACCAGCAATTCGACGCGCCGAACATCCTGTACATCGATCCTGAGGTCACGTCGATTCAGAACTCGATTGCGCGTCTCCGCTACATGGCCTCCTTCGGGTTGGACAGCGTCTACCCGCGGGACGCGCTCGTGACGCCCAACGACAAGGCGGAAACGTATTACCTGCGTGGCATGGCCAACCTCTATGCCGGCGAGATGTATGTCGGACTTCCGGCCGTGCCGAATGGAGAAGTGGTCTCCTGGCAGACGCATCTGCAGAATGCCATCATCGACTTCACGCAGGCGCGGACGCTGTCGACGGATGCCGCGGCCAAGAACAGCTACACGCTGCTGCTGGCCCGCGCGTATCATCGTCTCGGCAACAAGGCCAAGGCCGTGGAAGAATCACAGGCGCTGCTTGCCGCGAGTGCGACTTTCACGCGCAATGCGACCTTTGATGCGGTGAACGGGCCGACGAACAGCATGCAGACGGTGCTCACCAGCTCGGTGAACAACTTCCAGCCACTGCCGCGTCTCGACTTCCTCGATCCGAAGTATCCGAATCGCAGTGCGACGGTGATCAGCCCCGTGGCGTTCGCCAAGTCGGAAGAGGCGCACCTGATCATCGCCGAAGCGCTGCTGGCTGACGGCAACCTGGCGGGCGCCAAGGACCGTCTGAAGCAGCTGCTCGTGCTGGTTAACAGCCGCCCGACTGAACAGATCGACAACCGGGTGCAGCTGCGCGGTCGCGCCGGCGGCAAGGTGATCTATCCGAACAGTGCGGATACGAAGGTGGCCTTCGCACCGAACCAGCCGTTCGTCGATGGGCTTGTACTCACGCGTACCACGGGCACGGTCAAGTCGTACACGGTCTCGGGTACGTCGGTCACGAACGCGCAAATCGATGCGATCGCCACGGCGGATGACGGGCTCTATGTCCTGTACCTGATGCGCCAGGAGATCTTCCTCGCCGAAGGGCGTCGCATGGCGGATCTCGGCATGCGCATGCCGGTGGCGCAGACGGAAATCATCGCCAATCCGAAGACCAAGGATGGCGAGGCCTACACCAAGGCGGTGATTCCAGCGTTCCTGCCGAAGGCGTTCGAGATGGATGGCTTCACCTACGATCAGACGGCGAAGACGGTCGTGATCAAGCACGATGTGAACCGCCTGCTCGTGCAGAACAAGACGTCCGTCGATGTGCTCCCCTTCCACTGATAGGGACACACCACTCATGAAGATGATGGATCGTCGTATTCCGACGGTGCGCGCGGTCGAGCGGGGTGGCCTCCTGGCCACCGCGTTCGCCGCGGCGGCGTCGGTGCTGCAGGCGCAGCCGCCTGCCCGCCCCGCAGGCCAGCCACCGATGCAACGCATCACGCAGGTTGGCCCGGGTCCGTCGAATTCGCTCACTGATGTCCCCGGGCTCAAGGTTGGCAACTATCAGCGCTCGGATAACGGCTATCGCTCGGGCACCACGGTGATTCGCACCGAAAAGGGGGCCACGGCGGGTTACAGCCAAATGGGCGGTGCACCCGGGACCAAGGAAACCGATCTCCTCAAGCCGGGCGGTCAAGTCCGTGGTGTGCAAGCCATCGTGCTCAGCGGCGGCAGTGCGTTCGGTCTCGACGCGGCCACCGGTGTCATGCGGTGGATGGAGGAACGCAATTTCGGCGTGCCCGTGATGGGTGGCGTCGTACCCATCGTTCCGGCGGCCATTCTGATGGATCTCGGTCGTGGTGGGGACTTCAAGAAGCGCCCCGACGCCGACTTCGGATACAAGGCGGCCGACCTCGCGACCACCGATCCGGTCCCGAGCGGCCGTTTCGGCATGGGGATGGGGGCCGGGTGGGGCATGGGCACCGCGAGTGTGAAACTGTCCAATGGATGGACGGTTGCCGCAATCGTTGGTCTCAATCCGGCGGGCTCACCGTTGGACATGCGCACCTGCCTGCCGTACGGCCATTTCCTCGAACTCGACAACGAATTCAACCTCGTGCAGCCCAAGCCCGAGGAGTGCCAGCAGGGCGTTGCCGGCCGTGGTGGTCCGAATGACGGTTCGGACAATGCGCCCCGCAACACGACGATTGCGCTCGTCGCGACCGACGCGCCGCTACTGGATCTCGAAGCGGAACGCATGGCGCAAATCGCCAATGCCGGCCTCGCGCGTTCTATTCGTCCGATTCACGGGATCGGGGATGGCGACACGGTGTTCGGCATGGCGACGACTCCGCCGAGCAGTCAGCTGTCGAACGCCGAGTTGCAGGCGGTGTTCAACGCGGCGGCGGATGTGCTGGGCCGTGCGGTCGTGCACGCGGCCATTCAGTCGAAGCAGGTGGGCAATAGCCGCGTCGGGTACTGTCAGCAGTATCCGAGCGCCTGCGTGAAGCGCTCGACTGGCAAGTAGTTGGTGGTTTCCCTCATCACCCGCGAGGCGTTGTGACGCGTTCGGCAGTACGCACACTCGGGGTCGTCACGGCCGCGCTGATTGGTATCAGCGCGGCCGTTGCCGCCAAGACCCCGGCGCCGCGTCCGCAGAGCGGTCCGCAGAGCGGAACGCTGGACATCTACTTCATCGACGTCGAAGGGGGACAGTCCACGCTCCTCGTGACGCCCACGAAGGAGTCGATGCTGATCGACGCCGGGTTCGCCGGTGACGGTACCTTCAATTCGAAGCCTGGCGATCCCGCGGTCGCGCGTGATCCGCAGCGCATTCTGGCAGCGGCACGCGATGCGGGTATTGCGCGCATCGATCATCTGCTGGTGACGCATTTTCATGCGGATCACTTCGGTGGGGTGATGGAACTGTCGCAGCTGCTGCCGATTCGCGAGTTCATCGATCATGGCCCGCCGAGCGCCGCGGCGGATTCGGCGGTACCAGGAACGATGGCGCTCTATGAGGCCTATGCCGCCGTGCGCGCCAAAGCGGTGCATCGGCAGCCCAAGGCCGGTGAGCGCCTCCAATTCGGCGGAATCATCGCAGACGTGCTGGCCAGCGACGGAACGACGCTGCGCACGTCACTCGACGGTGGGCCCCGCGTGGCCAACTCTGCGTGTACGTCGGGGGGCGTGCCGGCACAGGAAAAGCTCGAAAATCCGAACTCCACTGCCGTTCGTGTACAGTTCGGAAAATTCCGCTTTCTCGATGTCGGCGATCTGAGTGGACCGCCGCTGTATGCGCTGACGTGTCCCGACAATTTGATTGCACAGGCTGACGTCTACCTGATCGCACATCACGGTGGTGCTGATGGCTCCGATCCGTCACTCTTCGCGGCAGTGAAGCCGCGGATCGCGATCTTCAACAATGGCGCGCGCAAGGGCGCCCAGGAGCCCACGCTCACGGCACTCCGATCGTTCGGCATTGAGGGCTGGCAGCTGCACAAGACGGCAAATCCGGGGGCCGTCAACAATGCGGATGCGCACATAGCCAATCTCGATCAGAGTACGAGCGCATGGATCAAGCTGTCCGCCCGGGCTGATGGGTCGTTTGTGGTGACCAATGGACGGACCGGTGAGCGCACCACGTATCCCGCCCCGGCGCGGTAGTTTTTCTTCGTCGTTTCCAACGGGTTCTCACGCGATTTCAGGATGCATTCATGACTGGAGCCACTTCCGCCACCTCGCTTGATGCGCTGTGGATGCCGTTCACGGCCAACAAGGCGTTCAAGTCGCGCCCGCGCTTGCTGGTCAGTGCCAAGGACATGCACTACCGCTCCGATGATGGCCGGACGATTCTCGACGGCACGGCGGGGCTCTGGTGCGTGAATGCGGGGCATTGCCGGCAGCCGATTCTCGACGCGATGATGCAGGCCGCGTCGACACTCGACTTCGCGCCGAGTTTCCAGATGGGGCATCCGCTGATGTTTCAGCTCGCGGATCGTCTGGCCGCGTTGCTCCCCGAGGGGATGGATTCCGTCTTTTTTTCGGGTTCCGGCAGCGAAGCGATGGATAGCGCGCTCAAGATCGCCCTGGCGTACCATCTGGCGCGTGGTGAATCGGAGCGGTGCTTCTTTGTGGGGCGGCAACGCGGCTATCATGGGGTGGGCTTCGGCGGTATTTCGGTCGGTGGTATCGAGAACAACCGCAAAACCTTTACCACCCAGCTGCTGCCGCACATCGATCACCTGCCGCACACGCACGATCTCGCGCACAACGCCTTCAGCAAGGGGCAGCCGCAGTGGGGCGCGCATCTCGCCGACGCGTTGGAAGACATGGTGGCCAAGCATGGGGCGGAGCGGATCGCCGCCGTGATCGTCGAGCCGGTGGCGGGCTCGACCGGGGTCCTCGTACCGCCGGTGGGGTATCTGCAGCGACTGCGGGAGCTGTGCACGAAGCATGGCATCCTGCTGATTTTCGACGAAGTCATCACGGGGTTCGGGCGGGTCGGGGCGCCATTTGCCGCGCAGGCGTTTGGTGTAACGCCGGACATTCTGACCGTCGCCAAGGGGCTGACCAACGCGGCTGTCCCCATGGGCGCGACAGCAGTGAAAACGTCGATCTACGACACGGTGGTCAATGCCACCGAGCGCGGGATCGAATTCTTTCATGGCTACACCTACAGCGGGCATCCCCTGGCGGCAGCCGCTGGGCTGGCCACGCTCGACGTGTATCAGCAGGAAGGGCTGCTGACGCGCGCGGCGACGGTCTCGCCGGTCTGGGAAGCGGCGATGCATGCGCTGCGCGACGCGCCACATGTGATCGACGTGCGGAACATCGGACTGGTGGCCGGGATCGAGTTGGCCGCGCGTGATGGGGTGGTCGGAGCCCGCGGGTATGATGTCTTTACCAACGCGTTCCACGAGCAGGGGGCGCTCATTCGCGTAACGGGCGATATCGTCGCCCTGTCGCCGCCGCTCATCATCAGTGACGCCCAAATTGACGAATTGGCGACCAAGGTCCGCCGTGCGTTGGAGGCGACCCCATAGGGTCACGTCAGGCCGGCACGAATGACGCACCGCTGACGATCAGCGCCGCGGGCGGCAGCGCCGGCTCACCCAGTCCTGTGGGCGGTGCCGACGACTTGATGAAATGCACCTCCACCACCGGCATCAGCTCGACATCGAAGATCAGCGTCGCACTCGGGGGGAAGGGCAGCGTGGGGTGCAAGGTACCGCGCCTTGCCCAACAGCGCTCGCATCAGGTACGATCCGTCATGATTCCGATTTTCACGCATCGCCCCGACGCATCGTGGTGGCTGCCACGTCATGTCGCCTATCTCGTCGTCGGTGTGCTCACGCTGGCGTCGTGCCGAACCGCCGACCGTGTCACGGATCCCGTGCTGCCCCCCGCACCGGAGCCGCCTCCCGGTGGCGTCGTCATCAGCCAGGTGTACGGCGGTGGTGGTAACGCCGGTGCCACGCTGCGCAACGATTTCATCGAGTTGTACAACAACACGCCCACGGCGGTGAACCTCGAAGGGTGGTCGGTGCAGTATGCCAGCGCCACCGGCGCCTCCTGGCAGGTCACCACATTGCCGGCGATTTCGATCAGGCCAGGGCAGTACTTGTTGGTGCAACAGGCGGCTGGCACCGGTGGCACGACGAGCCTTCCCGCACCCGACGCGACCGGCGTGATCGCCATGAGTGCGACCACGGGCAAGGTCGCGCTGCTCAAGACGAGTGCCGCACTGACGGAAGCGTGTCCGGTGGGGAACAACGCCGCCGTTGTCGACTTCGTGGGGTACGGCGCGGCCAATTGCGCCGAGTCCACGCCGGCGGGCGTGCTGGCCAACGCGACGGCCGCCGTACGGAAGAGCGCAGGCACCACCGATGACGACAACAACACCACTGATTTTACGACGGATGGCGCACCCACCCCGCGCAACAGTGCGTCGGCGGTGACGGCTCCGACCGGGTCCGGCAAGACGCTGGTGCGTGGACCGGTGGCAAAGGTGACGGCCACGCTGCCGGCCAACACGCTGGCGGTCGGCGCCAGCACGGCCCTCACCGCTGTGGCCACCGATGCCACGGGTGCGCGTACCCTGACGACCTTCAGCTTCGCAAGCAGCAACCCGGCGGTGGCCACGATCAATGCGATCACCGGTATCGCCACTGGTGTATCCGTGGGCACCACACGAGTGGTTGCGAAGGCAGCGAACGGCATCACGACCGACTCGCTCACCATCACCGTGACACCGGCTGCTGCGTCGGTGGTGCTCTCGTCGCGCGCCGATTCGCTTCCGGTCGGATTCCAAACGCAGCTGTTTGCCACCGGTGTCGACGCCAGCGGAGCCGCTATCAGCAGCAACACACAAGTGAACTGGCGCACCGACAATCCGAATGTCGTCACGGTGAGCGCGGCGGGCGTCATCACGGCGATCAGCGCTGGCACCGCACGCATCAGCGCCACCGCGCGCAGCGACGGTGCCACCACGGGTACGACAACTATCGTGACCAATGCGCCGAGCACGGCACCCACGGCACGGAGTGGCCATAACACCGACCTTGGCATCCCCACCGATCTCGATCCAAGCGATGATCTGCTGATTACGCGTCGGCAGTACACGCTGTCGTACAACGCGCGGCGCGGTGGCCCGAACTGGGTGAGCTGGAATCTTGACGCGTCACACAAGGGTACCGCCACGCGCTGCAACTGCTTCACCGCGGATCCGGCCGTGGCGGCGTTCGGGTTGCCCGCGTACGACACCAACGACTGGATAAACGGCGGCGCGTTTTCGCGTGGACACATGTCGCCGTCGGCGGACCGCGCCGCGAGCGACGGAGAGAACGCGCCCACGTTCTATCTGTCCAATATGCTGCCGCAGAATCAGACGCTGAACGGTGGCGTGTGGGGGGCCCTCGAGACTGACCTGCGGACGCTCGCATCAGGCGCCGCGCAGCTCTACATCGTGTCCGGGCCCGTGTACACGCGCAATCGGAGTGGGGTTGGGGTGGACGGCCTCGGCTTTTTGGCGAGTACGACGCAGCCAAACCGCATTGCGATTCCCGACTCCATCTGGAAGATCGCCATCGTCGTGCCAAACGCGAATGACGTGGCGGCCATCGGGTCGCCGGGCGCCGTACAGGTGATTGCGGCGATGTTCCCCAATAGCGCCACCGGCACGGGCAGCAGCGCGGCGAACGCGTGGGCGCCGTTCAGTACCACCATTGCGGCGATCGAACGCAGCACCGGTTACAACTTTCTCTCGCGCATTCCGGAAGCGGTGCAATGTCGGCTCGAGGCGCGAACGTGCGTCCCGTAGTGGCCACAGAACCAGAGCAGCGGGGACGATTGGCTGCGGGACCCTGTCGAGACCACGTCGTTGTCGTGAGGCTTCACCATCGGCTGGCAAGGTCGGCATTCGCGCCGTACAATCAACGGGCAGGCGACCGAGGCCGATTGCATGTCCCATCCCGCACCTGAAGACGCGCACACTTCATCAGCGCCGGGCGCAGACGTTCGAGTTCCCGGGCGTCGGACCTGTCCTCAACCCTCATTAGGAGCTCGCATGCACACCCCCCAACACGCCCTGGTACTGGCCGCCGTGGCCGCGATTCTTTCGCCGGGTACATCGCCGGCCGCGCCGGAGCAGGCCAAGGAGAAGTGCTACGGCATCGCCAAGGCTGGTCGGAACGACTGTGCCAGCCTGAGCGGCCGGCACAGCTGTGCCGGCCAGGCCACGTCCGACAACGCCCCAGACGACTGGACGTACGTGGCCAAGGGTACGTGCCAGAAGTTGGGTGGCATGAGCGTCGCCGAGGCCAAGGCCAAGATCAAGAAGTGAGGGAAACGTGAGCGAAGGCTTGGTGGCGGGACTGGGGCTGCGGCAGCCGCATTACGTGGATCTGCTGACGCGTCGCCCGTCACTGCCCTTCGTGGAAGTTCACTCGGAAAATTTCTTTGCCGAGGGCGGCGCCGCCCTTGGTGTGCTGCACGCCGTACGGGCCGACTACGCGGTCAGCCTGCACGGCGTCGGTCTCGGTCTCGGCTCGGCCGTCGGTCTCGATGAGTGGCACCTGCAGCAATTGCAACAGCTGGTGGAGCGCGTGCAGCCAGTGCGCGTGTCCGACCACGCCTGCTTCGCCCGCGCCGGCGGCCTGCACGCGCAAGACCTTCTGCCCCTGCGCTTTGACGACGCCACGCTGAACCGCCTGGTGGATCACGTGCAGCAGGTGCAGGAGCGCCTGGGCCGATCCATCCTGGTCGAGCATCTCAGCGCCTACGTGGTCTGGGATGGCGACACCCTGGCCGAACCGGATTTCTTCAACGCCCTGACGGCGCGCAGCGGCTGCCAACTGCTGCTGGACGTCAACAATCTCTACGTGAATGCCCACAATGCCGGCGGCGGCCCTGCGGCTGCGCGGGCCTGGATGGGCGCCATTCGCCCCGGCAGCGTAGGCGAAATTCATGTTGCCGGCCATGCCGACGTGGGCGCGCTGTACATCGACGATCACGGCAGTCCCGTCATCGAGCCGGTGTGGGCGCTGCTGGCCGAGGGTCGCGCCCGTTTCGGGCGCGACGTCCCCATCCTGCTGGAGCGCGATACCGACATCCCGCCGTTGGACGATCTGCTTGCCGAAGTGGCGCGTGCGGAGGTGGCGTGACGGCAGACGAGCAAGCCGCCCTTGTGGCCTGGATCTGGGGCCAGCCGGGTGCACTTCCGCCTCACGGCATGCAGGCCAGCGAGCGCGGCTTGAACGCCTATCGCGAGCACGCCAAGGCCCTGGCGGTGCGAGCCCTGGCGGCCGTTTTCCCGCGCCTGCAGACGTGGATGGGAGAGAGCGAATTCGCGGGCCTGGCCTGGGCCTTTGCGCGCACCCATCCGCCCCGTGCCGGCGACATGAACCGCTGGGGCGGTGAGCTTTCGGCCTTTCTTTGCGGCCTGCCCGGCATGGACGAAGAACCGCCGGCCCTGGCCGCCTTCGAGTGGGCGCTGCACTGCATGGCGTTTGCCGCCGACGATGGGCCCGCCGACGAAGCGCTGTGGCAGCAACTGCAGCTCACCGACCCCGGCCATCTACGTTTGCGTTTCGCCACCGGCATTGCCCTGCACCACCTGCCCATCAGCCTGAACGCGATGCTGAGTGCTGGGGCCGAGGAAACGGGCGGCGGCCCCCTGTGGCTGGTGTGGCGGTCCGGCTGGCGGCCAGCATGGACCCCGTTCGCCGAGGCGCAGCAGAACGTGCTGGCGGCGCTACTGTGCGAGCCCACGCTGGCGGCGGCGCTGCAGGCACAGCCTGCCGAGGCGCCCTTACTGGCCGCGGTGCTGCAGCAGGGCTGGCGGCAGGGCTGGCTGTTGGGCGCCCAGCGCGCCTAAGCTCCGCCCCCTTGGGTACGACAGGCTCGCCATCGTTTCAGCGAGACCTACATGAACGTGCTGTTGATCAATCGCGAGCGATCAGCGCATTCCGGATCCCCTCCAGCTGCGCCTCGATCGCCTGGACTCGCGCTTCGAGCCCATTCAAGACCGCAGCCTCGGCCATGGGCCGCTCCACCGGAAGCCCCCCGCCCCGCCGCACGAAGCGCAGGTACCCGATCCCCAGCGTGACGACCAACGCCAGCGCGATGGCGATGAATCGTGCCATCGAGGTGCCCGTCGCCAGAATCAGTCCCACGCCATAGAGCATGGTGAAGACGCCACCCAGCAACAGGCCATTGCTGAGCACCGAAAGCTGATCCGCCCGGAGCACCGCAACCGCCATCGCGAGCGTGGCAAAGGCAATCAGGATCAGGCTCGTGCTTCGCGCCCACTCGTCGCTCACCTGCCCGGCCCGGCGACTCAAGACCTCGACGGAGTCACGGATGCTCCGCATCTGCGCCTGCTCGTCGGCCGAAAGGGCCGTCGAGGGGCGCCCGCCTTCGATCCGCCGTTCCTCGCTCCCGAGCGCCCGCATCTGTCTTTCCAGGGGCTCGGCGGGTGATGGGTGGAAGGTATTGACGCCCACGCCGATGAACGCCGTCAGGAGGAGACCAAGGAAGACGGCGAAGATGATCGAGAATGGCCCTCGTTCTTTGAGCGTTGTCATGGCAGCAGGGGATCGAAAGGTTGGAATGACCCCGCCCAGAGACAACGCGGGACCGCGCGCGCTCAGACGCGCCTCGATGAATGGAACGCCTAGCGCCCGTCGACGCTGAACACCACCCGGACACTGGCATCTACCTCGGACTTTTCGATGTAGCCAATCGCATTCGGGTTGGTCGCGACGAACCTTTTGACATCAGCAGCCGTAGCCAACTCCTTTGGCCGACTTCCTTTGCCCGAGAAAACGACCCTCGACCAAATCGCCTTGACTTGGCTCGGCGTTTTGCCGGTCACCTTCAAATAGAACTGGTCACGCTCAGGGGCAGATTCGGGCAAGTCGACGGGCTGCGCTACTCCGCCACCGGGGAAGGCTCGTGTATTGCCGAGGAAGATCGCGCTGACCTGCGCCGCCGTCATCTGTGCCGTGGTGCTCTTCGGATTGACGATGACCGCCACCTGCGCCCCCGCAACGTTGGTCATGCACAGACCGGACACGAGAAGCATGGCACACGTGATCGATTGGCGGATTCTCATGGTTCTCGGTTGCTTTCGTTTTGAGAGTGTCGGCGGGCGGCTGCAGGGAGCGTTGCAGAACGCCTACCTGCTATTTCCGTTCGGACTTCCTGTTCGGTGACAGCGGGCCACCACCCGCGCGCTTTCCCTGAATTTCGACATGGTATTGCTGGAGGCGAACAAAACGTTCTGCACTGGTTGGATGCGAACTGGCGAACTTGATCGATTCAGGTGATTCGGCAGCGATGCGTCGCCAAAACAGTGACATCTTCTCCGTGGGCTGATTCGCTCGTGCCAAGATGTACGCGCCGACGTAGTCGGCTTCCCGCTCGAAATCCTGACTGAAGGCCATTGCGGCAATCTCGGAGAACCATTCGGTCAGTGCGCCTTCGGAGTTGACCCCCAGCGACACCAACGCCAGGTCGGCAACGATCCCCAGAAGAGCGCCCCAACCTGCGTTTGTCATCTTCGCTTCAATATGACGTTCCGCATTGTGCGCGATTTCGTGCGCAAGCACGGTTTGCAGTTCTCCGTCGCTTGCGAAACGGAGCATTCCCGTCGTCGCGTACACCAATTCCCCGTCAGCGTACGCGTTGATTTCATCTTCCCGGATGACCTCGGCGATGCCGCTGCACAGGAGGTCCGGGGTAAATACCCCCGAGTCGACCCGAACCGGTCCGCCCACCATGCCGTTCCGCGGTGTGCTGGGACGTGCATACACCACCCTGAGCGCGGACGGCGCGCGCGTCTGCAGGGTCCGGAAGGTCTTCTTGGCCTGATCCAGCCCCGTTGCCTTCGGCCCAACCGGCTTGTCGTTGAGCCTGAGAATCCGATCACCCGGCTGAAGCACCTTGGCAATGGGTGAACCGGGACTCACGTGGGTCACGGTCACGGAATCGCTGATCCCGAGCGCCGCCGCTGCACTTCGAAAGTCGCGCGTCCACGAGTCCCGGACGGCCAGCCTGGCTCCCAATTCAGGACGCGCCTTGGGGCCGCACAAGCCGACACTCGCCCGAGCGAGTGGATATACGAGTCGGTCAACGCGGGCCTGATTTTCCCATTCGCTCTCGATGGCAAAACGGCTTTGCGTTTCAGCTTCATTCGCCAGGTCCACGGCCCCGATCGTGCCCATCTGCGACTGCGGGGCAACGCACGCCCCCAAACTGATCGCGATCAACCCGAGGAGCGCGATCGTGCGTGATGAACGGGATGACACGTGTCTGTTCTCCGTTTTCAGGTGGTTCCGGGCAGCAAAGGACGACCTTCGGTGCAGTCTAATGTACCACGAACCTGACGTGTCCACTGACGATGCGCGGTGCTCTGCTTCACGATGACGGGAGATGATGCAGCCTACTGCTTGGCATAGGTGATCTTCTTGCTGCCGCCGTCGCAACTCGCGACGACCTTTGCATTCCCGACTTTGTCCGTGTCAACGATATCGAGGACGTAGTTCCGCACGCCCCGGTTATCAAGTTTCGCCGCGATTTCCGCTTTCAGTTCCTCACAGGATTTCGCTTCGAAGATGTGACCGGACGTCATGGCCGCGATGGCCAGCACGAGTGCGGATTTCATCATGATAGGGGGAGTGGTGGAAGGAATCAGGACTAGTGATGGACGACGCCAAACGCTTGCGTTTTAATGTAGGAACCAATCACACACTGCGACCAGTACCGCACCCGCAATCCCGTCGCGCTGGAGCGGCTCACCTAGCCGTAACTGCCCGCAAACGACAAACTCCCCGCCAATTGGCGGGGAGTTTGTCGTTCGTAGTGGTAGTTCCTAGTTCACAGTCAACGACTGATCACTGATCACGGGGTGATGGGCCGCGGCGCCGGACCCTCGGTCTTGCTGCGCGTGATCTCGGGCTGGCCCGCCGCCTTGAGCAACGCGTTGATCTTCGGCAGCTGCGTCGTGATCGTGCGCTCGAGACGTGCGAGCTCCCCGTCGGTCTTCGGCGCCAGCACGCCCCACACATCGTAGCTCTGCTTCGCGGGCTTGCGCTCGCCGCTCATGATGAAGCCCATGAGCCCGCCGAGCTGGTCGTTCAACCGGATCGGGAAGTTGAGCGGGTCCTGCCCGCTCTGGTTCTTCGTCTGGTACAGCGAGTCCTCCACCACGTTCAGCGAATCGGCGAACGTCTTGGCCAGCGGCGCGAAGGCGGCCACCGCCGTCATCTTCGCTGAACGATCCGTAAGATCCCGCTTGAGATTGCGGCTCTCGATCACGCCCTGGTTGGCCGCCGTGATCTTGTCACGCACCTGCAGCGCGAAGCGCACCTGCTCCTTGAGATCCGCTTCGGTGGCGTCGCTGCGCGGATCGGGCAACACACGGAAGTCGTAACTCACCGGCGCGCTGTTCCCCGCCGTCATGCGCACACGATAGGTACCCGGCGCCATCGCGGGGCCACCACCGTTGCCGGCCCACGTGACCATGCCGCGGAATCGCGTCGCGTCCTCGTGCTTCATGGTGTACGTGAAACGGTTCACCCCTTTCCGGATCCCCGGCTTGGGCGGCGCCGGCGGCGCGAAGCCCATCTCCGCAAAGCGCGGATCCACTGCGGGCTTGGTCGTGTCGTTGCTCGCCGCCGTGCCGACCAGCTTTCCGGCCGCATCGTAGAACTCGAACTTCACCACCATGCTGTCGGCCGGCAGACGATACGTGAACGTGGGCTGCGTCTGCCCGTTGAGGCGGTACACCGGCGTGGGCTTGTACAGGTACGGGGCGCTCCCCTCGGCCTTCGCGGCCGCATCGGCCCAGCGCAGGCTGGTGAGATTCTCCATCACCCAGAACGCCCGGCCATGCGTGCTGATGGCCAGGTCGTCGTCGCGCAGCATCATGTCGTGCACCGGTACGGGCGGCAGGTTCTTCTGCAGGCTCTGCCAGCTGTCACCGGCGTTGTAGCTCACCCACACGCCACGCTCCGTCGCGGCGTACAGCATGCCGGGACGATGCAGATCCTCACGAATCGCGCGCGTGAAGTGATCGGCGGTGATGCCGGTCGTGATCTTCGTCCACGTCACGCCGTAGTCCGTGGTCTTGTACAGATACGGTGTGAAGTCGTCCATCTGATAGCGGTTGCCCGCCACGTACGCCGTGCCCGGCGCATGCTGCCCGGCTTCGATGATGCTCCAGCGCATCCACTCCGGGAGCCCCTTGGGGGTCACGTTCTTCCACGTCACACCGTTGTCGCGCGACACGTGAATGAGCCCGTCGTCGCTGCCGGTCCAGATGATCCCCTTCACCAGCTTCGACTCGGCCAACGTGAACACCGTGCCGTAGTACTCCACGCTCGTCTGGTCCTTCGTGATGGGACCACCGCTCGCACCCAGCGTGCGCGGATCGTTGCGCGTAAGATCCTTCGAGATGGGCGTCCAGCTCATGCCGCCGTCGCGGCTGCGGAACACCACGTTGCTCCCCACGTAGATCGTGTTCGCATCGTGCGGCGAATGCACGATGGGATACGTCCACTGGAAGCGGTACTTGCTGTCCTTTGCGTCGTGACCCATGGGATTGAGCGGCCACGGATCGAGCGCGAGCGTCTTGCCGGTGCGACGGTTGAGCATGTCCATGCTGCCACCGTAGTTCGCGCCGTACATGATGTCGGGATCCTTCGGGTTGCTGCTGATGTAGCCGCTCTCGCCACCCGCCACGCCATAGAAAGTGCTGAATGGGCTCGCCGGAGCGGCCGGGGCCGCGCCACCGCCCATCATCTGCGCCATCATCGCTTCACGACCACCCGCCGCCGCCGCGCGCACGGGGCCGCAGCTCGAGCCGGCGTCCTGCTTGGCGCCGCACACGTGGTACGGGAAGTGGTTGGTGAGATGCACGTGGTAGTACTGCCCCGTGGGCGCCGCCACACGCACGCTCGTCTTGCCACCGTCCTTCGTGATGATCACGCCGTTGTCGTGCGCCACCGCCACACGCAGCGGATCGTTCGGGTCGATCCAGATGTCATGGTTGTCACCGCCGCCGAAGCCACGCGCGAACGTCTTGCCGCCGTCTTTCGAGACGAGCGGGCTCACCTGCGGGCCGTACACCACGTTCGTGTCCTTCGGGTCGGCGTACAGTTTGCTGTAGTACCACGCACGCTGCCGGAGATTGCGATCGCCCGTCATGAACGTCCACGTGGCGCCGGCATCGTCGCTGCGATACACGCCGCCATTGGGCTCGTGCTCCACGATGGCCCACAGGCGGCTCGGCTTGGCCGGGCTCACCGTGATGCCGATCGCACCAAGTGGGCCGCTCTGCGGCAGCCCCTTGTTACGCGTGATTTCCGTCCACGTATCGCCGCCGTCGGTGGTCTTGTAGATCGCGCTCCCCATGCCGCCGCTCACCAGCTGCCACGGCTTGCGGCCGGCCTGCCAGAAGCTCACGTAGATGATCTTGGGGTTGCTCGGATCCATGATCATGTCCGCCACGCCGGTGCTGTCGTTGCGGAACAGAATATTCTTCCACGTCTTGCCGCCGTCGGTGGTGCGGTACACGCCACGTTCCTTGTTGGGGCCGAACACGTGCCCCAGCGCTCCCACGTACACGATATCCGGGTTCTCCGGATTGATGCGCACGCGCGCGATGTACTGCGTTTCCTTGAGCCCCATGTACTGCCACGTCTTGCCGGCATCGGTGCTCTTCCACACGCCGTCGCCGTGGCTCACGTTGCCGCGGATGGGCGTTTCACCGCCGCCCACCCACACCACGTCGGGATTGCTCTGCTGCACCGCGATGCTGCCGATGGTGCCACCGAAGTACGCATCGGTGACCGGCGCCACCGTCTTGCCGCCGTCGGTGGTCTTCCACACACCACCACCGGTGGTGCCCATGTAGTACTCGTCGGCGCGGGCGCTGCTGCCGGCGATGGCCACCATGCGGCCGGCCTGGTTGGGGCCGATGTTGCGCCACTTCACATCGAACGACGTATCGGCGTTGGCCGGGCCGGCGGGTCCGCGGCCGCGCTGAGCATCAGCGGCTGGGGCGGTGACGCCGAGCGCCAGCAGAGCGGCGGCGAGGGAACGGGAGGAAATCACGGGAAGGGGGCTTCGGGAGAACGGGGACGGCTCAGGAATGGGTGAAAGAAAGCGCGTGTCGCGCCCGCGCGCAGGGTGCCTCCGTCGTCACGACCCTCCCGGCCGAGGTCTCACGCCGCCTTGGCATCGAGGCCGGACAAGCGCTGTTCAGGAAGCACGTCATGAAGGCGCGTCGGGCGGAGCCGCGCTGGATCGCGGCCGCCACGCCGCGAGGCCGACTGCTGCCCCGGAAGAGCGCGCGTTCCCGTGCCATCCGTCTGTTTCCGTGGTAAGCCGACGCTGACTCCACCGGTGGCGATCTCCATGGTGAGCGCGTAGAGCTCCTCGGCCGGGACATCCAGCATCACGCCGCTCAGCGCACGTACGCCTCCCGCCCTCCCACCACCGTGCGCACCACCTGCACCCGCAGCAGCTGCTCCGGCGGCACCGCGAGCAGGTCCTCACTCAGCACCACGAAGTCGGCGAGATAGCCCGCCCGCAGCATGCCCGCGTCCTTCTCCATGAAGCCCGCATACGCCGCGTCACGCGTGTAGTGCCGCAGCGCCGCCTCCACGCTGATGCGCCCCGCCGGGTACCACCCACCCTTGGGTGTGCCCTCCGGCGTCATGCGCGTCACGGCCGTGTAGATGCCGCGAATCACATCCATGGGAAATACCGGGTAGTCGCTGCCGAACGCCTGCCGCGCGCCGGCATCGTCGAACTGTTTGAAGTTGTTGCTCAACGCCGCGCGCGTGGGCCCCAGCAGCGGCGCGTAATTGGTGAGCGTGGTGACGTCGGGCGTGGCGAAGATCGCCTGCGTGCTGGCAATCACACCGAGCTGCCGGAAGCGCGGCAGATCGCGCGGGCTCGGCACCTCGATGTGCTCCACCCGATGCCGGCTGTCGCGCGCCCCGTTCGCCCGACGCGCCGCCGCATACGCGTCGAGCGCCATGCGTACCGCCTTGTCGCCAATCGCGTGCAGCTCCACCTGCAGCCCCGCACTGTCGTAGCGCACCACGCCGCGGTTCAGTGTGGAGGCGGGCCAGAACGGCAGCCCGGTGGCGTCGGTATTGGCATAGGGCTCGAGCATCGCCGCCGTCTGCGCGTCCACCGTACCGTCGAGCATCCCCTTCGCGATGCCGTAGCGCAGCCACGGTCCCGTGTACTGCCGCGTGAGCTGCACGTAGCGCGCGAGTTGCGCCCGCGTCGCGTTGGGATCGAACGGCACCGACACGTACCAGCGGAGGCGCATCGTGTCGGCCCTGGCCGCGTCGGCGAGCACCTCGAACACGTCCCCGCTCGGCGCACGACGCGACGCTTCGTGCACCATGGTGATGCCGAAGCTCGCCGCGGCCTGCGTTTCCTCGTGAATGCGGCGCGCGATATCAGCGCGCGTGGGCGGAGGCACCAATCGCGACACGAGACCACTGGCACTCTCCTTGAGCAGCCCCGTGGGTTCGCCGCCGGCGCCGCGCTCGATCACCCCCTGTGCCGGGTCCGTGGTCGCGGCCGAGACGCGCGCGAGCCGCAACGCCACACTGTTGGCCAGCGACTGGTGCCCGTCGCGATCGGTGATGACCACCGGCTGATTCGGGAACGCGTCGTCGAGGTAGCGCTTGTGCGCCGCATTTTGCGGGAAGTCGCTCGGCGTCCAGCCGCGCCCCACCACCCAGGCGCCCTTGGGCAGCCGCGAGGCCCAGCGCTGCAGCCGTTTCACGATCTCCTGCACGCTCCCTGCACCCACGAGGTCGGCGCGCGAGGCGGTGGGCAGATGCCAATGGGCATCGATGAACCCCGGCACCACCCGCCGGCCACCAAGGTCGACCACCCGGGTGGACGCGCCGGCCATTGCCCGCACCTCGGCGTCGGACCCGACGCGCACCAGGCGACCGTCCCGCACGGCGAGCGCCTGCGCAGCGGGGGCGAGCGAATCGCCGGTCCAGATGCGGGCGTTCACGTATATGGCGTCGGGGGCTTCGACCGCTTGTGCGGGGAGCCCACGAACAGGAAGCAGACCGCAGACGGCGGGAAGCAGGAAGCGGAGGCGCATGCCCGAAATATGCGGGCGAAATGCAGGCGCCGCGCGGGCGGCGTAGCTTGTCCGTACACACCTATCCCGCCCAGCGCATGCTCATCGTACAAGTCTTCGTGCACGTGAAGCCCGAGTTCGTGGAGGCGTTCAAGGCCGCCACGCTCGACAATGCCACCAACAGCGTGCAGGAGCCCGGTGTTGCGCGCTTCGACGTGCTGCAGCAGCAGGACGACCCCACGCGCTTCACGCTCATCGAAGCGTACCGCACCGACGACGCACCCGCGGCGCACAAAGCCACCGCCCACTACGCGCGCTGGCGCGATGCGGTGGAGCCCATGATGGCCGAGGCGCGCACGAACGTGCGGTATACCGCCGTTCACGTTCCCGACCGATAACAGCTCAACACGTGTGAGCTGTTCGTACCCATCCGCCGCCCAAGCCGCACCTCCCATGCGCACCAGAATCGCCCCGCTCCTTCACGCACTGCTCGCGAGCACGAGTCTCGCCGGCGCCGCCGCCGCGCAGCCCACGCCGCGCATCGAAGTCGCCGAAGCCAGCGTCACCGACCTGCAGAACGCGCTGACGAGCGGCCGCGCCACCAGCGTAAGCCTCACTCGCGCGTATCTCGCCCGCATCGCCGCCTACGACCAGGCGGGGCCGCAACTCAACGCCATCATCCGCGTGAACCCGCGTGCCCTCACGGACGCCGCACGCCTCGACGCCGAACGCAAAGCCGGCAAGCTCCGCGGCCCGCTGCACGGCATCCCCGTCATCGTGAAGGACAACTACGACACCGGCGACCTGCCCACCAGTGCCGGTTCGCTCGCCCTCGCCAACAGCAGGCCCGCGCGCGACGGGTTCGTGGTGCGCCGGCTGCGCGACGCGGGGGCCATCGTGCTCGCCAAAGCCAACATGCACGAACTCGCCGCGGGCATCACCAACATCAGCTCACTCGGCGGGCAGACGCGCAATCCGTACGATCCCGCGCGCTGCCCCGGCGGTTCGAGCGGCGGCACGGGCGCGGCCATCGCCGCGAGCTTCGCCGCCGTGGGGTGGGGCTCCGACACCTGCGGCAGCATCCGCATTCCGAGTGCGTTCGGCAGTCTCTTCGGGCTGCGCCCCACCATCGGGCTCGTGAGTCGCAGCGGCATCGTGCCGCTGGCACACTCGCAGGACATCGGCGGGCCGCTCGCGCGCACCGTACGCGATCTCGCCCTTGCCCTCGACGTGTCGGTGGGGGAAGACGCGAGCGACAGCACCACTGTGGCCGGCATGCCCCGCTGGCGTGCCGCCGGGGCGGCGGCCACGGCACCGTTCACGTCGGCCCTGAGCGCGGCATCGCTGCGCGGCGCGCGCATTGGCGTGTTCGCACCCTACTTCCGCGACACCGACGCCGAGATCGCCGACAGCGTGCGCGCGGCGCTCGCCACCATGCGGGCGCAGGGCGCGACCCTCGTGGACGTGCGCATGACAGAGTTCGATACGCTCATCGCCAACACGAGCGTGATCAACATGGAAACGAAGCATGATCTCGCGCAGTATCTCGCCGGCGTGCCCAACGCCCCGGTACGGTCACTCGGCGAGATCCTCGCGCGTGGACAGTTCGACCGCGAACTCGAGGTGCGCTTCCGCAGCACCGACACCTTTCCCGCCCTGCCCAATGCGGTGCACAGCGCCACGCTGGCGCGTCAGGCGGCGTTGCGGGCGCGCATGGAGTTCCTCCTCGACAGCCTGCAGCTCGACGTCATCGCGTATCCCACCGTGCGTCAGAAGCCCGTCTTCCCCGGGCAGGTGCAACCGGGCAGCACCTGTCCGCTCGGCGCGCAGAGCGGGCTGCCCAGTATCGCCATTCCCGCCGGCTTCACCGCCGACGGACTGCCGGTGAGTGTGGAGCTGCTCGGCAAGGGCTTCAGCGACGTGCGGCTCGTGCAGCTGGCGTTTGCGTACGAGCAGACGGGGGCCCGCCGGCGCGCCCCCGGCACCACGCCGGCGCTCGTGAATGGTGCGGCGCCGGTGGCAACCCCGGTGGTGGTCTCACTGCGTAGCGGCAGCGCACTGGTCACGGCGCGCATCACCGTCGATCCCGTGCGCAACGAGCTGCGGTGGCAGGTCACCAGCAGCGATCCCGCTGCCGTAAGCGCCGTGGTGCTGCGTCGGCGTGGCGGCGGCACCATTACCGGCCCCGCGTCGGGCACCACCGGTAGCGCGCCCGCCGTGGCGCGCATGACGATTCCCGACAGCGCCCAGCGCGTGGTGGCGCGGCTCCTGGGGCCGGGGGCGCGGACGGCGCAGGGCACACTCCCGCTCGCGTATGCCGATCGTGTGGCGTTCGCGGAAGGGAAGCTGACCGTGCAGCTGCTCGCCAGTCGGGGAGACGTAGTGGAACGCACGGTCGAACGGGCGAAATGATCGGGCGTACCTCTCAACCTCTCACCGCTTCATCACAGCGCTCAGCTCTCAGAGCGACGCCTTGTACGCCGCCGCGAACTTGCTCACATCGGCTTCCCGCATCGCGCAAATCCCCACGCGCAGCCCTTCCGGCAGCGGGATCACGAACACGTCGTGCGCCTGCATCGTCTCGCATGTCGCGTCCGGGTCCGCGCCTCCGTCCAACGTCACGAAGAACCCGCCGTCGTACGCGCAGCCCGCGAGCCCCTGCGCCCGCAGCGCCGCATCGAGCGCCGTCGCGCGTGTCGCCAGCAGCGTACGCCAGTGCGCATGCTCCGCTTCCAGCTTCGCCTGCAGCGCCGGGTCCTTCGAAATGCGATTGAGCACGCTCATGGGGCTGCGCGCGCAGTTGCTCCACGTGCCGCGGCAGCTCGTGATGAGCGCGCCGTGCAACGCGCTGTCGGTGGTCCACGGAAATACCAGCGCGCCCGCGCGGGCTCCGTACAGCGTGTACGCCTTGCTCAGGCTGAGACAGGCGCCCACCAACACGTGGCCCTCCTGCGCGAACGCCGCGTAGTCATCGAGCGCCTCACGCACCTGCTGCGGGTCGCGCGCATAATCGAGATAGGCGAGGTCCAGCACGAACGTCACCGGCCCCTGGCTCGACACATCGCGCAGCACATCCATCAGCGCCGCGCGATCGGCCTTGGTGAAGCTGCGACCGGTGGGGTTGTGGCACGGATCGTTGAGCCACACCAGAAGACGCCCCTGCGCCTCGAGAATATCGCGGCACGCTGCTTCCCACGCGCCGATGTCGATCCCCGTCTGCACGTCGGGGTACGGCACCGTGGCCAGCGTCATGCCCACTTCGGCGGCCAGCGTGGAGTAGGGGCCCCAGTACGGCGCGGCGGTGAGCACCGTGTCGCCGCGGTCGAGGAAGTTCTTGAGCGTGAGCGCCAGCGCGCCCGAGCCGCCCGGTGCGGCCACTCCCACGCCGATGCTCGTGAGCGTCGGCCAGTGCCGCTGCACGAGATGGAGCAGGTACGTCTGGTCGCCACCGATCGGGGCATACGGCGCCACCTCGGCGCTCGAGAGCTGCTGCCACTGCTCCATCACCGTGTCGAGCACGACCAATTTGCCCGCGTCGTCATAGAGGGCGCCGATCGTCGCGTTGATCACCGGCACACCCTCGGCGGCCCGCTTCTGCGCGCGCGCGTTGAGCGTGAAGATCAGGTCGTCGCCGGCAAAGTCACGGCGGGTCGGAAGCAGTTGAGGAAGCATCGCGAAAAATAATCAGCGCTTGCTGGAAGTGATTGCGCGTCGATCAGGGGATCAAGGACTCTGCCCCCTTGAATACTGCCCCCTCGAAAACGCCAGCTCCAGCGTGCCGTCCACCGGCGTGGCGTACCATCGCTGCAGCAGCGCGTCTCGCGCCTCGCGCACCGCCGCAATGTCGGCGTCACGCAACACGCGCGTCCGCGGTGGCACCGCCTTGCCGCGCGCCTGCGCCGCCCCCACGTACAGCTCGGCGTGCGCGTCGAACTCCGCGGCACTCCACGACTCCCCCTGACGCCGCTCGCTGTCGAAGAAGCCCACGATCAGCTCCACCTCGCGCGCCTCCGCCGGAATCTCCCCCCGCGGCCACGGCTTCGCGAAATCCTGGATGTTCCAGCCATCGGCGAGCAGGCCGTAGAAGCCGTGCGCAAACCCGAGCGTGGTCTCCACGGCATAGTGCGTGAGATCATGACCCGGGAAGACCATCGCCGTGGGTCCTTCGAACCGCTGCCACGTGCTGCTGCCGTCGGCCCGCGTACACGTGAGCGACACGGCACCGCCAGCATGGTGCTTGAGACGGATGATCAGTGCCATCACCACACCTGCCCGAAGCCCACCAACCCCTTCCACGGCGCCGCCTGATCCACCTTACGCGTCATGCCCACGAACAACGCGTTCCCGAAGAACCGCATGCCGGCCGTCACACTCGCCCGCACACGGCCGGTGGTCACCGATACCGGCGCCCACAACGCGAGCGGGTCGGGACGATACCCCGGAATGAGTCCCGCCATGGCCGTACGCGCCGCGACCGACGGCGCATCGGCCCAGCCACTCTGCACGCCGGCACTGAAGCCCGGCGCAATCGCCGGCAACCACAGGGTGCGGCCCACCCGAATGGGATTGCGCAGATACTTCGTCGTGTAGATCACACTCGCGCGCAGCACCGCGGCCCGTGAGCCGGCAAACTCCTTGTCGGCGTAGCCGGGCAAATTCTGATACCGACCCAACTCGAACAGCTGCTGCGGAGGAATGCGGGAACCGGTCACGAGCCCCGCATCGCCCCGCGCCGCGAAGACGAACGGCCCTACCGGCTTCCGCCCCGTGAGCCGCACCTCGGCACGCTGATACGCCAGCGTCCCGTCACCGCGCTCGTAGTACAGCCGCGCGCCGAGTCCGGGTTGCACGAACTCCGCCGCGCGGTCGGGGTGCCATTCGATCGTGCTGCTGCTGCGCAGATATCCGCCTTCGGCAACGCCACGATTTTCGCGGAACGGTTCGCCACCAAAGGGCCCGCGCACATACTGCGACGGCCGATAGCGATCGTCGGCGTAGCCCGCGTCGGCGCGCAGCAGCCAGCGTCGGTCACCGACACGCCGCACCACGCCCAGCGCGCCGAAGTTGCGCGACACATAGTCATACGGGTCGAGCGACCCGAGCAGCGCCCCCAGCGTATTTCCCGAGTCGAAGGGCACGCGGAAGTCGTTCGTGATGTCCATCGAACGCCCGCCACGCAGCTCCATGGTCCACGGCCCACGCGCGCGCTCCACGCTCACGCGCCCGCGCACCGTCTGCTCGGCCCAGGCGTAGCCGCCGTTCGCGCGCACCGTCACGCCCGGCGCCGCGTCACGCAGCGACCACTTCGCGCCGAGTCCGGTGTACAGCCCCTCCACGCGATTGAAGTGCATCACGTCGGCCCCCCGCGGCGCCGTCACGTCGAATCGCGGCGGGCCGCTCGCGCGCCAGCGGTCGGGTGCGATGTCCTCGAAATCGTCGGCGTGCATGCCCTCAGTGAGCGCGCCGAGCGTCTGACGCCACCGCCCGAATGCCGCGAGCGAATCGGTGGGCGCATAGGTGAGGCGTCGCGCCGCTCTGGCGCGCAGCGAGTCGGCGGCAGCCAGCGTGGCGGCGTCGAGCACCGTGTCGTTCACCTGCATGTCGGCGAACCGGGACACGATGCGGATCACGGCGCGTCCGTCACCGAGCAGCGGCACGTTGGCCTGCAGCTCGACGCGCTGCGTGGCGGGGAGCCAATAGGTGCCCTGCCGCTCGCCGTTCTCGTACTCCACGTACGCCACGGCATCGGCGAGCGAGCGCGCCAACGGCGAACGGGTCATGCCCGTGCGCATGAAGTAGCCGCGCAGCCGCACCAACGTACCGCGCGA
>Ga0222712_10001386_pt1 | contig 29932 bp, 25 predicted proteins | sample C33_657DmetaG_FD_165043 | JGI IMG/M metagenome (GOLD analysis project Ga0222712, IMG submission 165043) | Estuarine water microbial communities from San Francisco Bay, California, United States - C33_657D | ecosystem: Environmental > Aquatic > Marine > Unclassified | place: USA: California...
ATTGAACAAATACGTCATTAATATAAATATAAGTGCTTGTTGAAACCAAGCCGTGCCAGAATGTTATTACAAATATACACTATTGTTTATTTTTCTACTTTTTAAATTTGCTTTTTGTAAATTCGCCTTATGAGATATGTTGCTTTAATAGGCTTTGCGCTATTGCTCCTATGTACACAAACATTGGTTTCTTGTCGCGCCGACAAAAATAAAATCGTTAAGGATACCGTCCTAAAGGGCAACTATTATTCTGTAAAACAGTTTTTTCAAGATCAATGGAATTCCTTTGAAGGTCAGCCATATTCACTTTATAAAATAACCGAAGATGCAAAAGGAATAGATACACAAATGGTTTCTGCTTTAGATTTAAATTGGAGGTCTATAGCTGTGCAATTTTGGGATACGGATATTAGTGATAGTAGTTTCAGATCTAAATACGTAGTCAATACGTTTCAAGATCCTAGTATGCAAACGATGACATTGTATTATGAAGCTAAAGATGAACAATTGGTAACCCAAGTTTTACAAGTAGTGGTAGATTTATTAAATAAGAAAATTAAATCTATTTTTATCACAGCAAACAAAACACGAAATGGTTTGCATTTGGTTCAGAAGTTGTTGTACAAGCCACTTAAAACCATACAAATTCAAGAAGAACTTTATTTGCCATCTGGAGTTACGCAAAAGAGCACCACGAGTTATATATTTATGTAATTATGACGAAAGAAGAATTTGCTAAAATTGCTCCTGCTATTCCATCCGGACCGGGTTGCTACAAGTATTTCAATCAGGCAAATCAATTGATCTATGTAGGCAAAGCAAAAAGTCTCAACAAACGAGTACGCTCTTATTTCTCCAAAAATCATGATAATTATAAGACCAAGAAATTGGTAGATCAAATTCATACGATTGAATTTACAGTTACCCATACCGAACACGATGCTTTATTGTTAGAAAATTCATTAATCAAACATTATCAGCCTCGTTATAATATCTTACTAAAGGACGATAAAACTTATCCTTATATCGTAATTAAAAAAGAAGCATTTCCACGCATTTATTTCACGCGTCGTTATACAAAAGATGGATCTGAATATATTGGTCCATTTACAGATGTAGTTACAGCTAGGGCTTTAGTCGATTTGTTAAAAGAGAATTTACCTATCCGTTCTTGCAATCTCAATTTATCGCCAGCATCTTTAGCTAAGAAAAAATATAAGGTTTGCTTAGAATATCATTTAGGAAATTGTAAAGGTCCATGCGAAGGCTTTCAATCAGAAAGCGATTATGAGCATTATATTCAGCATATTAGAAAGGTGCTTAAGGGAGATGTGCAACAAGTTATTAAAGATTTAAAGCAAGAGATGCAGCAATTGTCTGCGGCTATGAAATACGAACAAGCAGCTATTTTAAAATCTAAAATAGAAGCTTTACAACGTTATCAAACAAAATCTACGGTTGTAAATCCTAATATTGGCAATGTAGATGTAATTTCTTTAATGCGCGATGGAGATCAAGTATTTGTTAATTATATGATGGTAGCAGCTGGTGCTATCTTGTATGCTAAATCGATACAAGTGACGGCGCAGTTTGAGGAGACTGAAGAAGATATTTTATCGCAATGTGCATTGCAAATGCGAACCTTATTTCAAAGTAATGCTACTACGATTATTGCACCCATACCTTTTATTACTGTTGAAGAGGTAAACGTTTTAGTCCCTAAATCGGGTGATAAGAAAGCGTTATTAGACTTAAGTATAAAAAATACCATTGCATTCTTAAATGAAATAAAAAAGAAAGATGCATTGGTATTAGGTGCCGGCATAAAGCAACCTATGGAGACCTTGCATTTAATGCAATCCTCGTTGAAATTAAAAGAATTGCCTGTGCATATTGAGTGTTTTGATAATTCTAATTTTCAAGGTTCTTTTCCTGTAGCCGCTATGGTTTGTTTTAAAAATGGAGTAGCTTCTAAAAAAGATTACCGAAGATTTCATATTAAAGCAGTAGAGGGTATCAATGATTTTGCTTCAATGAGCGAAATTGTTTATAGGCGATACAAACGCTTATTAGAGGAGCAAGCACCATTGCCACAATTAGTAATAATTGATGGTGGTAAAGGGCAATTGAGTGCTGCCATTGCATCGCTTGAAAAATTAGATTTAATGGGCAAACTTACGGTAGTGGGATTAGCAAAGAGAGAGGAATCTATATTTTTTCCTAATGATCAAGTGCCCTTACAATTGCCTTATGATGCCCCTGAGCACTTATTGATTAGGGCTATTAGAGATGAAGTGCATCGCTATGGTATTACCTTCCATAGAAACACAAGAAGTAAGGGTGTGTTTAAAAACGAATTAGAAGCAATTCCGGGTATTGGTTCCAAGACCATTGAGGCGCTTTTGCAATCCTTCAAATCGGTAACCAAAATAAAACAACTTACTCAACGAGAATTGGCTTTGGCGGTTGGAAGTGCCAAAGCACGTGTTGTATGGGAGTTTTTCCATAAGCAAATGGAAGAATAAATACCTAAAAGAGAAAGCAAATGATTTGTATCTTTGCGTAAATTTAATGCTATGCCCAACACCACACCTTCTCATATACTTTCTATAATTAAAATGCGTTGTCCTAATTGCAGAAAGGGTGCTATGTTTACTCAAAAAAGTATCTTCCCATTAAAAGGATTATTGATGATGCCAGAGCATTGTAGCGTATGCCATCAAAAAATGGAGATTGAGCCTGGTTTTTATTATGGCACTGGTTATGTAAGTTATGCTTTATCGGTTGCTATGCTTGCCATATCTTTTGTATCCTATCATTTAATATTTGGATTGTCCTACAAAGACAATAGTTTCTTTTATGCGCTGGGTTCAAGTATTAGCATCGTATTGCTTTTACAACCCATAACAATGCGTTTGTCGAGAGTATTGTATTTAAACATGTTTGTTAAATTTGGCAAAGGCAGTTCTTTAAATTCTTAATTAGTTTCATTGTATGAATAAAATTCTTGTTGCCAATAGAGGGGAAATTGCATTACGTATTATGCGTACAGCTAAAGAAATGAACATCAAAACTGTAGCTGTTTATTCAGAAGCAGATAGAGCTATGCCTTTTGTTCGTTTTGCAGATGAAGCCTTTTGTATTGGTCCTGCAGCTTCTTCGCAATCGTATTTGTTGGCGGATAAAATTATTCAGGTTGCTAAAGAGTGTAATGCAGATGCCATTCATCCTGGCTACGGATTCTTGAGCGAAAATGCACAATTTTCAAAGGCAGTTTCAGATGCAGGTTTAATTTTTATTGGTCCTTCAGCCCAGTCCATTGAGATTATGGGTAGTAAAATTTCTGCTAAGCAAGCGGCTAAGAAATTTGGTGTACCAATGGTGCCGGGTACAGAAGATCCTTTACAAAGTGTAGAAGAGGCGATTGCAATTGCTGCTGGCATTGGGTATCCCATTTTAATTAAAGCATCTGCTGGCGGTGGTGGTAAAGGTATGCGTGTTGTAAATTCAGAAGCAGAATTAGCAGAACAAATGCAATTGGCTAAAAGTGAAGCCCTAAGTGCTTTTGGTAATGATGATGTATTTATAGAAAAATATGTAGCAGCGCCTAAACATATTGAAATTCAATTGATGGGTGATCAACATGGAAATTATGTGTATTTGTTTGAACGCGAATGTTCTATCCAACGACGCCATCAAAAATTAATTGAAGAAGCACCTTCTTCTTGTTTAACCTCTTCAATTAGAGAAGCAATGGGCACATGTGCTGTTGCTGTTGCAAAAGCCTGCGGCTACTATGGTGCAGGTACGGTAGAGTTTTTAGTAGATGAGCAATTAAATTTCTATTTCTTAGAAATGAATACGCGCTTACAAGTTGAACATTGTGTAACGGAGATGATTACGGGTATAGATTTAGTTAAAGCACAAATTGAAGTTGCTCGAGGCGAAGTGTTGTCATTTAAGCAAGAAGATTTAGCTATAAATGGGCACGCTATTGAGCTACGTGTTTGTGCAGAAGATCCTTATAATAATTTCTTGCCGGATACGGGTAAGTTAGAATTGTATACTGTGCCAAAAGGACCTGGAGTGCGTGTTGATGATGGTTATGAGCAAGGTCAGGCTATTCCTATTTATTATGATCCAATGATAGCTAAGTTAATTGTGCATGCTCCTACGCGTAATGAAGCGATACAAAAAATGAGTAGAGCTATAGATGAGTATCATATTAAAGGCATTCAAACTACTTTGCCTTTTGGTAAATGGGCTATTCATACAGATGCTTTTTCTAAGGGCAATTTTGATACCAAATTTATAGATACCTACTTTAAAAGTGAGTTTTTGCAAAGCGAGGATGTAGCTACTCAAGAAGTAGCGGCTCAAGTAGCATTATATATTTGGGAACAAGAAAAATTAAAAAATAAAAAGCTTCCGCTTCAAGGAACAGGAAATAAAAAGAAATTCCCTAAAAGTTAATAGTACCAAAAAAGAGGCTGTTAAGCCTCTTTTTTTATTTCTCAATTGCTTGAATAATTGCTGCATCTAATGGATCTACACCTGGACTGAACATTTGAATTAGATTCCCTTTTTCATCTAACAAGTATTTCTGAAAATTCCATTTTACACTGCTATTTTCAACATGATTATATTTCTTTTGAGTGAGCCATTGGTAAATAGGCGCCATATCATTGCCTTTTACACTTATTTTAGCAGCCATCACAAAACTAACACCGTAGTTTTTCTGACAGAACTCTGCAATTGTAGCATTGTCGCCAGGTTCTTGCCACAAGAAATTATTAGCTGGAAAACCTACAATCACTAATTGGTCTTTATAGCGCTGATGCAAAGCTTCTAAGTTTTTATATTGAGGTGTATATCCGCATTTTGATGCCGTATTTACTATCAATATTTTTTTGCCTTTAAAGGAAGCAAAATTAATAACACTTTCGTCTAATGCTTTTACTTTAAAATCATAGATAGATTTTGGAATTGGTTGTGCGTCCGTAGACTTGCTAAATAAAGAAAATAAAAAGCCCATAAGTAAGATTCTCATTGAGTTAGATTTAATAAATGGTTAGGATAATTTTAAGTGAAATTACTTCATTTTTAGTGGTTTGAATGTTAAAAATATAGATAATTACTGCTATTTTTGAAAGGAAATGAAAATTAGGTTTAATAGATGGGGAATGAGTATTTGCTGGCTATTTATGGCAGCATGTGCTAATATAGTTCCGCCTGATGGTGGCGAGAAGGATATCCTGCCACCTAAGCTTGTCTCGCAATCCTTGAAAGACTCTTTATTGTCTGTGAAGCCTAATCAGTTGAGTTTGCAGTTCGATGAATACATTACGGTAGCTGATGCCCAAAAGGAAATTACTATGAGTCCGAGTATAGATGCTCCACTTACCGTTTCCTATACCTATAAAAAAATTACTGTTGCATGGCCCGATTCCGTATTATTACCCAATACTACTTATCGTTTGCATTTTGGCAGTGCCATAAAAGATCTTAACGAAGGAAACATATATCAGCGCAATGCTTTTGTTTTTTCTTCTGGCTCTTATTTTGATAGTTTACAATTGTCGGGCAGTGTTTGGGATGCTGCAACCGGTATTCCGGATACCACAGCCATTGTTTTGCTATTTAATTTTGATAGAGATAGTTCCATCTTTTCCGCTAAATCTTTTTATCAAACAAAGCTTAGTCCTTCTGCGCGTTTCAAGTTCGATGGGTTATCGGCACATGCTTATGCTGTAGTAGCTTTAAAAGACGCCAATAGTAATGGCGCTATAGATAAAGGTGAGAAGTTTGCCTTTCTTCAATCTTTAGTAAATCCAGCAAACCATAAAGGTCCCTTAGTTTTACGTTTGTTCAAAGAAGAAGAATCAGCTAATTCCAAAAAGCCGACTATGATACCACCGCCATCTACTGCGGATAATAAAAAAGCATTTATAACAACAGTTTTTGTTGACACGAGTGATCGCACAAAACGAGTGCAAGATTTAAATGCACCGCTTATCGTGGGTGTTTCTGCCAAGGCATTAAAAGTAAACAAGCAACAATTATTACTTAGTAGAGATAGTGCAGCTGCTTTTGTAGAAACAGATTTTGAACTCCAGCAAGATACCGCAAGCCATTTACAGTATGTGTTAAATACACATTGGCTCCCAGAAACCAACTATGAATTGCGCTTGCTTAAAGGTTTGTTTGAAGATTCTTTAGGTAGAAAGTCTGCAGCGGCTATTTATAAATTTAAGACTAAAAGAGAAGATGATTACGCGCAACTCAATATTCAAATTTCCGATACCTTTTTTAATAGAAATGCTAAGCTGCAAATTTTTTACCAAGATAAGTTATGGAAACAATTGTCCATAGATCAAACGCGTTTTCAATTTAAATATTTGGATCCGGGGAAGTACAGTTTCATTATTTTTGAAGATGCCAATAAGAATGGCAAGTGGGATACAGGAGATTATCAACTTAAAAAACAGCCCGAACAACTTTGGCAACATGAATCTACCATTCAGGCAAAGCCATCATGGGAATATATTATAGACTTTAAACCTTTTACTAATTAATAAACCTTTTGTATGAGAATTTCAATTGTATTATCCTCATTGCTCATAGCATCGCAAGCTTATGCTATAAAATATCCGACAGGAAAGTTACAGCAACCTGTTGTTACTAAATCTGTAGCTGCACCCGTAAAAGCAGTAACACCTGTCTTGCCAAAAGCGACCCCTGTTGCAAAAGTGAAAACAGTAACAACGACGAAAACTACAACAACCATTTCTAAATCGGACACGATTAAAAAAACAGTCGTAAAAACTATTATTAGTTCTAAAAAAACAGAAGCTGTTGCACCAAAGAAAATAGTAATTGAAAAAAAGATTACTAAAATTATAGATGAAAAAGCTACTGCTAAAACAACAACGCAACAATTGCTTACGCCTGAAATGTTATGGGGGTTGAAGCGCGTTGGTGCGGTTGGTGTTAATGCGAAAACGCAACAAGTTTATTTTGACACCAGAAGTATAGATATTAAAACAGAGAAGGGTACAACACGTCATTGTCAGGTTGATGTTAACACTGGCCGCGTTACTACAATCCAAGTGCCTACTGATTTTGAAATTATTCAGCGCAATGAACAAGCTACTTATGCTTTAGCAAAGGGTAATTTATATCAATTACAAGCAGATAATACTTGGCGTAAAATGCATACTGGTTTAGCTAATGCAACAGCTGTTAAAGTTTCTAAAGATGGTAAATGGATAGCCTATGCACAAGAAGTGCTATTACAGCCAACGGTAGCAAAAGATATTTATAAAGATTTAGCTAATGCTAATGCTTATGTGTTTCATGATTTAAACTACAGACATTGGGATACTTGGGAAGATGGTGCTTATGCTCATCTTTTTGTAACACCAATGGGTAAAGCATCTGCTGCAATTGATATTATGAAAGGCGAAGCATTTGATTGCCCTCAAAAACCTCATGGTGGTGCTGAAGATTTCGAGTGGAATCCGAATGGTAAAGAATTGGTTTATGTATGTAAAAAACTTTCAGGTAAAGCTTATGCACAAAGTACTAATACCGATTTGTATCTCTATACACTTGAAACAGCTAAAACAAAAAACATAACAAAAGGTATGATGGGCTATGATATGCAGCCTGCTTATAATGAAGATGGAAGTCTTTTGGCATGGACATCTATGCGTAGAGATGGGTTTGAGGCAGATAAAAATGATTTATATGTTATGAATACAAGTACAAAATGGATGGCTAAATTAACTGGAGATTTTGATGAAACTGTTTCTTCATTTAAATGGAAAGCAGTTAATGAAATTCATTTTGTTGCGCCAATAAAAGGTACAGAACAATTATTTGCTTTAACGGTGCCTGTGATCAACGAACAAACTAAGACTGCGCCCGTTCAACAGCTTACAAATGGCAATTTTGATGTTAACGGCATTGTTGGTTACGCTGGTAACTATGCTATTGTAACGCGTACCGACATGAATCATGCCAATGAGCTTTATAAAGTTGACTTAACAAGCAAACAATTAAGTAATCTGTCTAATGCTAATACCAAAGCATATGAACATATCAAGATGAGTGATGTAAAAATGGAATATGTCAATACCGTAGATGGACAGCAAATGGGTGTTTGGGTTGTGTATCCGCCAGATTTCGATCCAACTAAAAAGTATCCTACTTTACTATATTGCCAAGGTGGACCACAATCTGCTTTGTCTCAATTTTATAGCTTTAGATGGAATTTTCAATTGATGGCTGCTCAAGGATATATTGTAGTAGCGCCTAATAGAAGAGGTATGCCAGGTTGGGGTACAAAATGGAATGAAGCTATTAGTGGCGATTGGGGAGGGAAACCTATGGATGATTATTTAAGTGCTATCGATGCTATTGCTACTCATCCGTATGTCGACAAAAATCGTTTAGGTTGTGTAGGTGCAAGTTATGGCGGTTATAGTGTATTTATGTTAGCGGGTATTCATGAAAATAGATTTAAAACCTTTATTTCTCATTGTGGTTTATTTGATTTGAAAAGCTGGTATGGCACAACAGAAGAATTGTGGTTTGCCAATTGGGATATCGGCGGTAATTACTGGCAAAATGCTAAACCAGAAAGTTATAAGAAATTTAGTCCAAGTAATTATGTGGCGAATTGGAATACACCGATGATGGTTATTCAAGGTGGTTTAGATTACAGAGTGCCAATTGAGCAAGGTTTACAAGCTTTTCAAGCGGCGCAATTAAAAGGGTTGAAAAGTAAGTTATTGTATTTGCCAAATGAAAATCATTGGGTATCTCATGCACACAATGCATTAGTTTGGCAACGTGAGTTTTTTAAATGGCTCGAAGAAACCTTGAAGTAATTTATTTATCTTCCACAAAAATTAGCTATCATGAAAAAAATCGTAATCCTTGTTTTGCTGGTATTCGTTGCCATTCAGTTTATTAGACCCAAAAAAATACAATCCATAGGCGTGGACAAAGACGATATTGTATTTAATACAGGTGTATCAAAAGAAACCTGGCAAAATATACAACGCGCATGTTATGATTGCCATAGTAATAAGCCTAATTATCCTTGGTATTTTAATATACAACCGATTGGTTGGTGGATTAATAATCATATGGAGGAAGGTCGCCATCATTTAAATTTCTCTGAGTTTAATAGCTACAAATTAGGTCGTAAGCGTCATAAACTAGAGGAAGTTGCGGAATCAGTAACCGAACATTGGATGCCTTTATCTTCCTATTTGTGGATACATAAAAATGCTCGTTTGTCGGATAATGAATTAAAAGCTATTGCCGATTGGGCAAATATGGAACGCTCTATGTTGCCTCCGCCAGATAAAGAAGAATTAGAATGGTTAGATCATAAAGAAAAGAAAAATAAAGATTAATGCGCATCATTTCATATAATGTTAATGGTATACGTAGTGCCTTGAATAAAGGATTTTGTGATTGGTTAGCCACTAATCCAGCTGATGTTATTTGCTTGCAGGAAATAAAAGCAAATGAGTCAGATATTGATCGTGCAGCTATAAAAGTAGCAGGTTATGATGCCTATTTTTTCTCTGCTCAAAAAAAAGGGTATAGTGGAGTAGGGATTTTAACACGTATACAACCTGATGAGGTAATTTGTGGCAGTGGTTTTGAACAAAGTGATTTTGAAGGTAGAGTTATGCATGCAATAATTAATGGAATTAAAATTATATGCGCTTACTTTCCAAGTGGTTCTTCGGGTGATGATAGACAAGTATATAAAATGCAATGGCTTTCTGAATTTTACTCCTTTATTTCTGGTTTGAAAAATGAAGCTTTAGTTATTTGTGGCGATTATAATATCTGTCATAAACCTATTGATATTCATGATCCGGTAAGTAATAAAAACAGTAGTGGCTTTTTGCCAGAAGAGCGTGCTTGGATGGATACTTTTTTTGAAATGGGTTTGGTAGATACGTTTAGGAAAATTAATCAAGAACCGCATCAGTATAGTTGGTGGAGTTATAGAGCAGGAGCAAGAGCACGAAATAAAGGTTGGCGTATTGATTATATCAGTGTGAGTACTTCTTTGGAGCATGCCGTTCAAGATGCTGCCATTTATCCTGATGTTATCCATTCCGATCATTGTCCTATTTATGTTTCTTTAAAATAAAAAAGAGCCCCAAATTTTTTGGGGCTCTTTTTATTGTTTTAGTATTTTTTTAAACGCTTTCTTCCATGATATTTTTTTCAATGACTAAATTGTCTATAATGAACCCTTGGCGTTGTGGCGTATTTTTGCCCATATAGTATTCTAGTAATTTTTGAATTTGCGCATCTTGACTTAATAAAACAGGATCTTTTCTGATGTCATCGCCTATAAATTGAGCAAATTCTTCTGGAGATATCTCTCCTAAACCTTTAAAACGCGTGATTTCAGGTTTTGTGCCTAATTCCATAATCGCTCTTTGGCGCTCTTCGTCGTTATAGCAATAAATAGTTTTTTGCTTATTTCTGACCCTGAATAATGGAGTTTGTAAAATATAAACGTGACCATTTTTTACTAAGTCAGGGAAGAATTGCAAAAAGAAGGTCATGATTAATAATCGAATATGCATACCATCTACATCGGCATCGGTAGCAATGACAATATTATTATAGCGGAGTCCATCCATGCCTTCTTCAATGTTTAAAGCATGTTGCAATAAATTAAATTCTTCATTTTCATAAACAATTTTCTTCGTAAGCCCGAAACTATTCAAGGGTTTACCACGCAAACTAAATACCGCTTGGCTTTCAACATTTCTAGATTTAGTTATTGATCCACTTGCCGAATCACCCTCGGTAATGAAAATGGTAGATTCTAATTGCTTCTGTTGAAATTCTTCTTTGTTTTTTGCTGGCGCTTCATCATTTAGATGATAGCGACAATCTCTTAATTTCTTATTATGAAGATTTGCTTTTTTTGCACGCTCATTAGCTAATTTTCTAATGCCTGTTAATTCTTTTCGTTCGCGTTCACTTTGCTCTATGCGTTTCTTAAGTGCTTCTGCAGTACTTGGGTTTTTGTGTAAGAAGTTATTCAATTCCGTACCTAAAAAATCACCAATAAAGCTCTTCATAGAAGGGCCGTTTTCAGCCACGTTTTGAGAGCCTAATTTTGTTTTTGTTTGCGATTCAAAAACCGGTTCTTGTACACGAACGGCAATAGCAGCACAAATACTTTGTCGGATATCTGCAGCATCGTATTCTTTTTTGAAGAAATCACGAACCGTTTTTACAAAGCCCTCTCTAAAAGCAGCTTGGTGTGTACCACCTTGAGTAGTATGTTGGCCATTCACAAAAGAATAAACATCTTCACCATAATCGCCGGTATGCGATAAGGCTACTTCTATATCTTCTCCTTTTAGATGAATGATTGGATATCGAAGATTATCAGGGTTTGTTTTTCGTTGTAATAAATCGAGTAGTCCATTTTTTGAAACAAAATTTCGTCCATTAAAATTAATTTGTAAACCTGCATTCAAAAAGCAATAGTTCCAAATTTGATTTTCAATATACTCGTGTACGAAATGGTAATTTCTAAAAATGGCATTGTCGGGTGTAAATTCTACATATGTTCCATTCTCTTCGTTTGTGCTGCTTTCTTTTTCTTCTTTCAGTAAATTACCTTTTTCAAAGCTTGCCGTTTTCATTTTGCCTTCTCTGTAAGCAGTTACACTAAAATAAGAACTTAAGGCATTTACCGCTTTAGTACCTACTCCATTTAAACCTACTGATTTTTGAAAGGCCTTGCTATCATATTTAGCACCTGTATTGATTTTGCTAACTACATCTACTAGTTTTCCTAAAGGAATACCACGTCCAAAATCTCGAACACTTACTAGTTGATCGGTAACTTTGATTTCAATACGTTTCCCAAAACCTTGCATATACTCATCGATACAGTTATCGGCAACTTCTTTTAGTAGGATATAAATACCATCGTCCATACTACTGCCATCGCCCAATTTACCGATATACATACCCGGTCTTAATCGGATATGCTCTTTCCAGTCGAGTGATTTAATACTGTCTTCGTTATAGATATTGTTATTGATAGCCATTATTCTTTATTTCTTTTTGCAAAATAATCCAAAACATTGGATGCTACTATAGGTGTGTATAAATTTTTATGTGTATGTATAGAAAAAGGCACCGTAATGGTGCCTTTAATTTTTTATAGTGCCTCTTTAAAATAGGCTAAAGTTCTTTTTAGTCCTTCATGTCGATCTACTTTTGGTTCCCAACCTAAAATAGTTCGTGCTTTGGTAATATCTGGTTGTCTTTGTTTAGGATCATCTTGAGGAAGCGGTTCATAAACAATTTTCCCTTTGGTGTCGGTTAATGCAATCACTTCTTCTGCAAATTCTTTTAAGGTGATTTCAGCTGGATTACCAATATTAACAGGTAGAGCATAGTCGGAAAGTAATAATCTATAAATACCATCCACTAAATCATCTACATAACAAAAAGATCTTGTTTGAGAGCCATCTCCAAAAACAGTAAGATCTTCATTTTTTAATGCTTGGCTCATAAAAGTTGGTAAAGCTCTACCGTCATCCAGGCGCATACGCGGACCATAGGTATTAAATATGCGTATGATTCTCGTTTCTACTTGGTGGTAATGATGGTAAGCCATAGTAATACTTTCCATATAGCGTTTAGCTTCATCATAAACACCTCTTGGCCCTACAGAATTTACATTACCCCAATACTCTTCAGGTTGCGGATGTACAAGAGGATCACCATATATTTCGGAAGTTGAAGCAACTAATATTCTTGCATTTTTAGCTTTTGCTAATCCCAATAAATTATGCGTACCCATTGCGCCTACTTTTAATGTTTGAATAGGCATTTTTAGATAGTCGATAGGACTTGCTGGAGAAGCAAAATGAAGGATGTAATCAATATTCCCTGGCACATGCACAAACTTGGTTACATCATGATGATAAAACTCAAAGTTTTTCAATGGGAACAAATGCTCAATATTTTTGATGTTTCCGGTAAGCAAATTATCCATGCCGATAACGTGGTAGCCTTCTGCAATAAAGCGATCGCATAAGTGTGATCCTAAAAAGCCAGCGGCTCCTGTAATTAAAATTCTTTTTGCCATGTTGATAGTTTAGTTTGTAACTGTTGTGCGTCCAATGCTTTCATAATAAAATCCTTCTTCTTTCATTTTTTCAAGAGAAAAAACATTTCTACCATCAAATATGGCTTTAGATTTTAAAAGTGATTTTATTTTTTCAAAATTTGGATTTCTAAATTCGCTCCATTCTGTAACAATTGCTAAAGCGTCTGCTTGTTCAATAGCATCGTATGCATTTTGTGCAAAATAGATTGAATGTTCTCCAATTGTTTGTTTAACATTAGCCATAGCTTCAGGGTCAAAGGCTTTTACCTTAGCTCCGGCTGCTAAAAGCTCTTGAATCAAAGATAAAGCGGGAGCTTCTCTAATATCATCCGTTTGCGGTTTAAATGCTAATCCCCAAATTGCAATGGTTTTGCCATTTAAATCTTGATTGAAATAATTTTTAATTTTCGACCCTAAAATACTTTTTTGATGATCGTTAACTTGCATAACGCTCTCTACTAATTTAAAATCGTAGTTTAATTGTTTTGCAGTAAGTGCAAGGGCTTGCACATCTTTTGGAAAACAACTACCTCCATAGCCTACGCCAGGAAATAAAAAGCGTTTACCAATTCTAGAATCACTACCCATACCAATGCGCACATGGTCGATATTGGCTCCTGCCGCCTCGCATAAATTAGCCATTTCGTTCATGAAGGAGATACGCATAGCTAAATAGGAGTTAGCAGCATATTTAGTCATTTCAGAAGAACGCTCATCCATGAAAAATATGGGATTGCCTTGTCGAACAAAGGGTTGGTACAATTCTTCCATCAATTTTCTAGCGCGTGCAGAAGAAGTGCCTACAACAACGCGATCTGGTTTTAAGAAATCATCTACTGCTACACCTTCTCTCAAAAATTCCGGGTTAGATACTACATCAAATAATGAAGGGTCTAATTTTTTTGCGAGGATAGCCGCTACTTTTTCTGCAGTACCTACAGGCACGGTGCTTTTATTGATAATGACTTTATATTCAGTTATGAGTTCGCTAAGTTGTTCAGCAACCCCTAAAACATATTTTAAATCTGCTGCACCATCTTCGCCAGGAGGTGTAGGTAAGGCTAAAAAAATAAATTGTGCCTCTTTAATACCTTCGGCTAATTGTGTGGTAAAATGTAAACGACCTTCTTTGATATTTCTTTTTAAAAGTGCTTCTAAACCAGGTTCGTAGATGGGTGTTTCCCCATTTTTAAGCGTGTCTATCTTTTTTGGGTCGATATCAATGCAAATAACGTTGTTTCCTGTTTCTGCAAAACATGTTCCAGAAACTAATCCAACATACCCAGTGCCAACAATTGCAATATTCATTTTTACTATTTAGGAGTTTATAAATTATGTGCAAATATATGCAAGTTTGTTTAATCTATTAGATACATGATACTTAAAGCGATGATAAAACCTGCTTTATAGCGGCGCAAGCATTTCTAATTTCATCCAAGCTAATAGTAAGAGGAGGTGCAATACGAATGCAATTTGGAGCAAATAAGAACCAATCGCTAAATAAATTATTAGCAAGACAGCCTTGAATGCTAGCTAATACTAAATCACTACTATCCAATTCTATTGCTATTAATAAACCTTTTGAACGAACCTGTTTAATTTTTTCGTGATGTAATGCTTCAACAAACAACTTGCTTTTTTCTTCGATTTGTCCAATCAATTGTTCTTCTCTTAAAACATCTAAAGCGGCTATACCTGCAGCGCAAGAAACTGGATGGCCACCAAAGGTAGTGATATGACCTAGTACGGGATTATTAGTCAGTTGTTGCATGTGCTCTTTAGAAGCTACAAAAGCACCTAGTGGCATGCCTCCACCTAAAGCTTTGCCCAATAAAACGATATCGGGTATAATATCACTATGTTCAAATCCCCACATTTTTCCTGTTCTACCAAATCCCGTTTGAATTTCATCTACGATCAAAAGCGCACCCAAGGCACTACATTTTTTTCTGAGGGCTTGCATCCATTCCTTATCGGGCATATGCACACCTGATTCGGCCTGAACCGCTTCTATGATTATACAAGCCGTTTTTTCATTGATGGCATTTAAAAAGGCTTCGCTATTATAATCGTGGTGCCAAACGCCAGGCATTAATGGACGAAAAGCATTTCTCCAATATTCATCTCCCATTACACTTAAGGCGCCTAAGGTAGATCCATGATAACTTTTATGCGCAGCTACGATCTCTACTTTGCCTGTAACGCGGCGTGCAAGTTTTATAGCTCCTTCCGTTGCTTCTGAACCTGAACTGGTAAAATAAACAGCGCTTAATGGATCTGGAAGTAGTTGTGCTAATTGGCTGGCATAGTCTACTTGTGGGCTCTGAATGAGCTCTCCATAAACCATAACGTGCAAATAAGATCCTGCTTGTTTTTGAATTGCAGCTACCACTTTAGGATGGGTGTGACCTACATTACAAACACTAATGCCACCAATTAAATCTAAATAAGCTTTACCTGCACGATCGTACAAGTAATTGCCTTGTGCCTTTACAATATCCAATGCTAAAGGAGCATCGGATGTTTGTGCAAGATGATTTAAAAATTGGCTTCGTATGTTCATGATTTAAATAACGATATTGATCATTTTACCTTTTACAAAAATGAATTTCTTCAAGGCTTTGCCTTCCATCCATTTTTGAATGGTTTCATTTTTTAATAGTTCTTCTTTCAAAAAATCTTCTGTTGCGTCTAATGGAAATTCTAATTCCACTCTTGTTTTCCCATTAATAGCAATAGGATATAATTTGCTATTGTCTATGGTATAGGCAAGGTCATATTTTGGATAGCTAGCATCTAAAATACTAGAGGTATTGCCCATCAAATGCCACAATTCTTCTGCAATATGAGGCGCATAAGGAGTTAATAATACTAATAAAGGTTCTAAGATCGCTTTGCTTCTGCAGCCAAGAGCACTTAGTTCATTTACTGTAATCATAAACATACTCACTGCCGTATTGAAAGAAAAACGTTCGGTATCTTCTTCAATTTTCTTAATGCCTTTGTGTAATACTTTAAGTGCTTCTATACTTGGTTCACTTTCGTCAACTAATATTCCAGTTTCATTAGTATATAAACGCCAAAGTTTTTTTAGAAAACGATGAACGCCTTCTATGCCTTTGGTATCCCATGGTTTGCTTACATCAATTGGACCTAAAAACATTTCATACATTCTAAAGGTATCCGCTCCATATTGTGCTACAATATCATCAGGGTTTACCACATTGTATTTAGATTTTGACATCTTCTCTACAGCAGTGCCACAGATATATTCATCGTTTTCAAGAATAAAGCTTGCATTTGCATAATCTGCACGCCATTTTTTGAATCCTTCCGTATTTAATAGTTGTCCATTGCAAAGCGAAACATCTACATGCAATTCATCTACTTCATATTGATCTTTTAAACCGTAAGAAACAAATTGTTGGGTGTTCTTAATTCTATATACAAATCGAGAGCTCCCTTGAATCATACCTTGATTAACTAATTTTTTGAAGGGCTCATCAAAAGAAATATGACCAAGGTCAAACAATACTTTCGTCCACATTCTGCTATACAATAAATGACCAACAGCATGCTCGGTTCCGCCCACATATATATCTACTTGGTTCCAATAATCACTTGCGCTTTTACTCACAAATGCTTGGTCGTTATTTGGATCCATATAGCGTAAGAAATACCATGAAGATCCCGCATAGCCAGGCATAGTATTTACTTCTCTTCGTGCTTGCTCATGTTGCGTATCAGTTACCCAATCTTGCAAATTGGCTAATGGTCCTTGAGCGTCCGGACCAGGGGTATATTTTTCTACGTAAGGAAGCGTAATAGGTAGGGCGCTTTCAGGTAATGCAATCGCTACACCGTCTTTCCATTCAATAGGGAAAGGTTCGCCCCAATAACGTTGTCTGCTAAATGCAGCATCACGTAGTTTGTAATTGGTTTTAGCTTTTCCTATCGATAGGGTTTCTATTTTCTCTAGAATTAACGGCGTGGCATCTTTATAAGATAAACCATTTAGAAATTCACTATTATCGAGAATAGCATTTTTGGTGCTTAGTGCTTCGGTGCCATTAAATGCGGCTCCAAATATATTAGTGATTGGAATAGCAAAATGATTTGCAAATGCAAAATCACGTTCGTCGCCACAAGGCACAGCCATAATAGCGCCAGTGCCATAGCCTGCTAATACATATTCAGAAGTCCAAATAGGGATTTCTTTATGGGTAAACGGATGTATAGCATATGCTCCGGTAAAACAACCTGAGATTTTCTTTTCACTCATGCGATCGCGCTCACTTCTACTTTTTACATAGTCTACATATTGCTGAATCGCTTCTTGTTGCGCTTCACTACAAATATCTAAAAGCCAATGACTTTCAGGAGCTACTACCATAAAGTCTACTCCAAAAATAGTATCTGGTCGAGTTGTATAAACATTTAGTTGGTCAACTTTCTGTTGTTCGCTTTTTATGGTAAATGCAATTTCGGCACCTTTACTTTTCCCTATCCAGTTGCTTTGCATTTCTTTCATCGCATCACTCCATTCCAGATGTTGAAGGCTATCTAATAGTCGGTCTGCAAAGGCAGTTATTCTTAAATACCATTGACGCAATTCTTTTTTCTCAACCGGATGGCCGCCGCGTTCACTCATGCCATTAATTACCTCGTCATTTGCCAATACGGTACCAAGGGCTTCACACCAGTTTACAATTCCCACGCCGCTATAGGCTAAACGATAATGCATGAGAATAGCTTGTTGTTCTTTGTATGAATATTGCTTCCATTCTTCAGGGCTGAAACTAATTTTATCATCACCTGGACAAGGATGTTGCTTGTTGCCTTCCATTTCGAAAATGGAAATCAACGCATCTATAGGTGTCGCTTTTTGACTATGTGTATTAAACCAGCTATTGAATAATTGTAAAAATATCCATTGTGTCCATTTGTAATAGCTTGGATCGCTGGTATTGATTTCTCTACTCCAATCAAAACTAAAACCAATATTATTTAATTGCTCTTTATATCGTGCGCTATTTTTTTCGGTAGTAACAGCAGGGTGTTGTCCTGTTTCTAAAGCATATTGTTCGGCAGGAAGGCCAAATGCATCAAAACCCATTGGGTGTAATACATTAAATCCTTTAAGTCGTTTGTATCGCGCAAAAATATCAGATGCTATGTACCCAAGCGGATGACCAACATGAAGTCCGGCACCACTAGGGTAAGGAAACATATCCAAAATATAGAATTTTGGCTTGTTACTTGTATGACTTATGGTATAGGCGTTTTGCAAATTCCATTCCTTACGCCATTTTTGTTCTATTGTAGAAAAATTGTATTCCATGATTGTTTCGAAAGCACAAAAATACAAAATCTATATCGCTTTGTTAGTCACCCAAGCATATAAATCGCCCTATTTTAAATAGCTGTTAAAATCTATCTCTTTTTGAGAAAGGCCAATTATCTTTGTGTTTATGCAAGTCGACTTCCTGATTAAAGAGCCCCAAGTGAAAAAACACCAAATTGTGGGTTTTCACCTTCTTAGTGCTATGGCTTTATTTTTAGTGGGTTTAACACATACCTATGCTATGCATTTGACATTTACAGTTTTCTCTATGAGTATTATTAGTATTGCTTTATTTAAAAGTAAATGGTATTTAAATCTACGACTGAATACCGTTTTTAGATTGGGAGAACTTATTTTTTTATTGTATTTTCTTTTTATTTATTGGCAAACCAGAGGCGTGTCATGGGTAGTTATTTTGATTTGTTGGTTGTGTGTATTAATTGGTTTGCTAACTTTATTTGAACAGCGAATGCACAATTTATTACGCATTAGCTTAGGTGAAAGTGGGATTACCGTTCATAAATTTATATTTAAAAAGCATATTTCATGGAAACAACTGGCATCTGTAAATGTGCATCACAATACCCTTACGCTTATTTACAAAGATCAGCATATGAAACAATGGGTATATGACAATACCTTGGCACATGCAGACGAAGTAATTGCCTATGCAGCAGCACAAATAGAAAAAAATACAGAAGCCATTACTAACGATTGGTAAAACTACACTATGACCCCTTATTTATTATACTCAGACGGACAAGGTAATATATTTGAAGATACGAGCTTATACGCTATTGGTAGAAGCGGATGGGATGCCATGCCGGTAGCGGAAGAAGACTGGATACCCTTGCCAGATGGGGGCTCGCTATATGAGTTGCCAGGTAGAAAAGGAATAGGCGTGGATGTAGTAAGTGGTGAATTGCGTTTGTGTGAATTGGGATGGGCTGTAGCTGCATTTATTCCACCAGCCCATACTGGCTTGTATATGGCTGCTTACGAAACAGCTGAAGATGCGCCTACCTTGCCTTTATTCTGCTATACCGCCGTTGGATGGCACAATGATATATTTTATGTAACGGCCATTAGAATTGAACAAGATATTCGTCAAGAATGTAGTGGATTTGATGCCAATAAAGTGAAAGAAGGAGTAGGTCATTTGATTAGTGCTTATCCTCATAATCGATTAGTGCAGCATTTAGCATCCAATTGTGCCTTGACTTATGAATGCCCGGCAGCAAGAAACTTTTTTATGGGAAGATGGGAATGTCCTGTACCTAGTTCGCCAGCATGTAATGCAAATTGCTTAGGATGTATTTCATTTCAGCCAGAAGAAGAAACTATTGTATCTACACAAGATCGTTTAACGTTTAAGCCGAGTGCTGCTGAGATTGTAGAATTTACAGTTCCGCATTTGGAGCAAGCACCGTTTCCAATTATTAGTTTTGGACAAGGTTGTGAAGGCGAACCTTTACTGATGTGGGAAACCATTAAAGAAGCTATTATCGAAATTAGAAAGCACACCGCTAAAGGAAGCATTAATATCAATACCAATGGTAGTAAGCCCGACGCGGTATCTAAATTAATGGAAGTAGGATTGGATAGTATAAGAGTGAGTTTGAATTCTGCCCGAAAAGAAATATACACGCAGTATTATTTGCCTAATAATTATCAGTTTGAAGATATTGTAGAAAGCTTGAAAGTAGTGACCGATCGTGGTGGATGGGCATCGATAAATTATTTTGTTTTCCCGGGAATGACTGATTGTGAGGAAGAATATCAAGCCTTGAGAGCCTTGATAAAATATACGAATCTAAGTATGATCCAATGGCGTAATTTTAATATCGACCCGGATTGGTATTTAGGTAAAATTGGCGTTTATGAAACTGGAGATCCAATTGGCGTAAAACAAATGATGGACTTGATTAAAGAGGAGTTCCCTAATGTGAAATTTGGTTATTTTAATCCACCAAAAGAACGTATGCTCAACTTCGAAAATGATTTTGCCCATTAATATGTTTCCTTAAAAATTTGTCCTTATTTTTGAACAGATAAAATGCTTATTTCAACAACACAATATAAACGTACGATTTCAGCTTGGATGATTACATTAATAATCCATGCTTTACTAATATGTATATTGTTGTGGTGGCGTTATCAATTACCAAGTCCAGAACTAAAAGAGGAAGAGCTAGGCATGGAAGTGAATTTAGGTATAGATGAAAATGGTTTAGGTAATCAACAAAGCTTAGCCAGCGAAGCGCCAGCTAATCAAAAAGATTTAAGTACGGCTTCTCCAAATAACAGTGTTGATTTTCCTACTACTGATCAAGATGCGCCTGCTATTATTACTTCTAAGGTGCCAGTTAATCAGCATTTGAGTGCAAATGCTACACAGCGCAATGCAGCAAGAAACTTAGTGAAACCTAAATATATATTAACAGGCGCTATAGGTAAAGGTGGAAATAATGCAATGGGTGATGAGTCTGGTGCAAGTGAAGGAAATACACAAGGGGCTGGAGATAGAGGTGTTTCTGGAGGAGTTGCAGGATCAAAAAACTATACAGGTTCGCCAGGACCAAGTTCTAAAGGCCTAACGTTAGAATTAGAAGGGCGTGCTATTATTGCTTATCCTGCACCTGAAGCTTTTTTCAGAGAAAGCGGAAAGGTAGTATTTAGAATAACCGTAAACAGAGAAGGCGTCATTACTAACAAACAAATAGTGAGTTGTGATAATCCTGAACTTCGATCTATAGCATTACAAAAAATTGCACGCGTTCGCTTTAATAAAAGTGCAGATGCACCCGTAGAGCAATTTGGAAAAATAACTTTCGCCTTTACTTTAAGAGAATAAGCATGTTGGACCATCAAGATGCAGTTTTTACTACCTATCAAGATACGCTCACATTTTTGTATGAACAATTACCCATGTTCTCAAGAATTGGGAGTAAAGCCTATAAAGCAGATTTAAATAATATCATTGCTTTAAGCGAAGCTATTGGAAATCCGCATCTCAAATTTAAATCCATTCATATCGCAGGTACTAATGGAAAGGGAAGCGTAAGTAATATGTTGGCTGGTATATTGCAAACTAATAATTATAAAATTGGTTTATATACTTCACCTCATATACTCGATTTTAGAGAACGCATTCGTATCAATGGTGCAATGATTGCAGAACAAGTCGTTGTTGATTTTGTTAATGAACATTATGCGCTGATCACCCGCATTCAACCTTCTTTTTTTGAAATTACAGTGGCTTTGGCATTTGATTATTTCGCTAAAGAAGCCGTTGATATAGCGGTTATAGAAACAGGTTTAGGAGGGCGGTTAGATAGTACTAATATTATTACGCCTATTTTAAGTATCATAACGAATATTAGTTTAGACCATACCGATTTATTGGGTCATACAGAAACGGCTATAGCTTTTGAAAAAGCTGGAATTATGAAATCGAAAGTTCCGGTGTTAATAGGTAACGCTAATCAAGAAACGATGAGTGTATTTGTGCAGCAATCGCTGTTAAAAGGGAGTACCTTATTCGAAGCTAATTTATTTTATGATATAGTGAGAAGTAAAGTAGATGCTCATCATCAATACTTGAAAGTGGTGCATAAAACGAAACATACGATAACGGATATCGTTACAGATATGTTGGGCGATTTTCAGTTAGAGAATGTAAAAACTGTGATGGCTGCTTGCGATATTTTAGTCAACTATGGTCTGCCTATTACTATAGAATCGATTCAAAAAGCGCTTTCTAAAATTAAGTCCATTACCGGTTTTATGGGTCGATGGCATACCGTTCAAGAAACGCCCCGCGTTATTATGGATGTGGGTCATAATGTTGCAGGCATAAAAATAGTAGCACTGCAATTACAACAATTAAAAGCAAAAAGAGTACATCTTGTTATTGGATTTGTGAAAGATAAAGAAGTAGCCGCAGCTTTATCTTTATTGCCTAAAGATGCTAACTATTATTTTGTAGCTGCTCAGATACCAAGAGCATTGCCAAGTAATGAGTTGATGCAAGTAGCTATTGAATTAGGCATGCAAGGTTGCGATTGTAATGCTGTAGCTGTTGGTGTGGAACAAGCTATGCAGGCTATGGATGCAGAAGATGTATTATTAATTACAGGTAGTTTTTTTGTAGTTGCTGAAGCAATGTCTTTATTTCCCTCTGCCTTGAAATAACACTTTAAAAGTGTATAGTATTATTTTGATATCTAATGCTAGGGAGCAATTTTCAATATAAAGTAAATCATATTTCATGCGATCTATCATTTGATCGACATTTTCTGCGTATCCATATTGTACCATACCCCAAGAGGTAAGCCCAGGCTTTACTTTGTGTAAATATTTATAGTGAGGGTTAGTAGTGGTAATTTGTTGTATATAATAACTTCTTTCCGGTCGCGGACCTACTAAAGACATATCACCTTTAAGTATATTAAAAAATTGAGGCAACTCATCTATGCGCCATTTACGCATTAATTTCCCCCAGTTGGTTATTCTTGGATCGTCGGTTTTTGATAAAGCAGGACCCATTTCTTCAGCATTCACATACATCGATCTAAACTTGAGTATATAAAATGGAATACCGTATTTGCCAATACGTTCTTGTTTGTATAGGATTGGTCCGGCAGAAGAGAGCTTTACGCGTATAATAGCGAATAGATATAAAGGGGATAAAAAAAGGATAGCAAAAGTACTAACTGCAATGTCCATACATCTTTTGCATACTCGTTGCCAATCGGGCATTAAATCTGGATAGATATTGATCAGTGCCGCTGCGTTAATACTAGTTGTTTTCACAACACCAGAAATAATATCATATAAATCAGGAAGTACTTTGATGAATAAGGGGGTATGGCTAAGGCGGATTAAAATAGAGCTTAGTAAATGATGTTCTGAAGTATCCATAGAAATGATGACCACTTCAATTTCATTTTTCTCTATTACGCTTTCTAAGTTCTGCAAACTGCCTAATTTGGGAAGCTGTGTTGCTAACTCATCTTGTTGCTCATCTTGCAAGCTTATAAAGCCAATACATAAATTGCCATCCTGATTATTTTCTTTTTTTAAGGTATTATAAAGTTTTACAGCATTATGATTGCCACCAATAATTAAGGTTTTAAAATGCACAATTCCCTTAATGATATTGTTTTTAACTTGTTGAAAGAGTATGAATCGGAATAAGGCTAAAATGCTAAAATGCAGCAGCATATAACGTGCTGTTACTTTGATAAAGTACTTAAAGTGGTCATTGTCATTAGAGAAGAAAAATATGGAAATGAGAATGCCACCAAAAATAGTTGAAATAAACATTCTGTTGATTTCTATCAAGCGAGATTTATGATAGAGGTCAAAATATGTGCCGCTTAGTAGATATATAAAAAGCCAAATTGCAGGAATGAAGATTAGTCCTATGAAGAAATCTCTTGGTAGTAAGTCTTGTAATGTGTTTTGGAAAGCATGAAAACCTAATATGTTTTGACGATACATCCAAAAAATAAACCACGCAATTAGAGCACTAAAGAAATCCAATATGATTAGACTTCTTATAGCGCGCTTTCTTTTTGTAGGTATATTATGTAAGGCGTTAATAAGAAACTACTTTAAAATTGTCAAACAATACGTATCCGCTACTCATGCCACTCGGTAAATCGGCACGAATCATTATTCTATAATTTACACCTCTGTTGTTAGAAGCAAATTTTTGGAGGTCAACATAGACTTTGTTCCATTCGTTTTTTGGTTTAAAACCGCTAATATATTCATAATAAACACCACCTTGATCGTAGCTTACTTGAATGCCTACTTGAAACTCTATGTTATTTTTATAATGTAATTCTAAATAAGATGCTGTTATTGGAAGTGAAAAGTTTGCTGTACTGATTACTTGAGCAGTTTGTTGCGGTGCTTTAAAATACAATTTACCAGAAGCACCTCCTTCAAATACTTCATTAACATTTAATGTTCTGTTTAAAGTAGTGTCGCCTGTTACAGAAGTAAATGTGTTACCTCCTTCAAAATCTTCTTGCCATTTAAATAGGGTAGCGCTGTAGTAAGAAGAACTAGGAATTATTTTTTTGATTGTGCCGGGTTGATTGACTAATGTGACAGTATCAGGTTTAAAAAATGGATAAGCTAATTGCAAACCATTTAATCCATTTAAGATAACACCAGGTGCTACTTTTAAAAGTCCTGGTTTGTTGGAGATAATAGGGATTCGAGCGGGTAATTCATAAGCGCCAATGAGTTGATTATCTAAATATACAAAGGCACTATTGATTTTTTGTCGAGCCGTACCTGTCAATACCGGGTTGCTTGTTTTGAATTGGAAAGAATCTATTTGTACATAAGTAGGAATGGGCTCGCTAGGGTTGATGAGGTTACAACTTGCTAGCACAAATAATAAATATGTATAAAATAATGCCTTACTAAAATTCATATGCTTGCAAAACGGATTAGTCATTACTTGTATTGTGTGAATCTTCGTGCAGACTCATTTTTTTCAATATTTGATGAGCTACATCCATGGCTTGATAGCCATCTATGACATTTACTCTTACAGGCTTGTCTTCTATGATAGCTTTTGCAAATTCTAATAACTCCATTCTAATAGCATTTGCTGCAGGTATTTCCGGCAATTCTACGGATATTATTTTTTTATCTCCGCTTGGTAGTTCAATAGGGAAATCCATCATGCCCTTAGAGCTGTCTTCTGGTTTTAATTTTACAATTTCAGTTTTCTTTTCTAAAAAATCTACACCGATATAAGCATCTTTCTGGAACATACGCAATTTGCGCATTTTCTTAAGTGAAATTCGGCTAGAGGTCAAGTTAGCCACACAACCATTATTAAACTCAATTCGGGCATTGGCAATATCTGCAGTTTCACTAATAACGGCTACGCCACTTGCTGAAATTCTCTTTACGGGGGATTTAACCAAATGTAAAACGATATCTATATCATGAATCATTAAGTCTAAAATAACCGATACGTCGGTGCCTCTTGGATTGAATTGAGCTAGACGATGCGCTTCAATAAATAATGGGTTTAAAGGCGCATTGTTTAAGGCCATAAATGCTGGATTGTAGCGTTCTACATGACCTACTTGGCATTTTAAATTGGCTTCATTAACTAATTCTACCAGCGTTGCTGCCTCTTCTAAGGTATTGGTCAATGGTTTTTCTACGAATACGTGTTTTCCTGTAGAAAGCGCTTTTTGTGCAACTTCAAAATGGGTAGTAGTAGGCGAGATGATATCAAGAGCATCGATTTCTTTGAGAAGTGCCTCTAAGGTGTCAAATCTTGGAATTTGATATTCACTAATAACTTGAGCGGCATGCTGATCGTTGGGTTCGTAAAATCCTACTAAAGTAATCTCTTCTATTGTTTTCCACTGTTGAATATGAATTTTACCTAAGTGGCCTGCGCCACAAACTCCAATTTTAAGCATGCTTTTATTTTTATGAATGGTTTGTTTGGCAAGTTACAAATTATTTGGCCAAGTTTAAGACGGAAGAGCGATCTTGCCGGTAAAAACTAATTGGGTTTCACCCTTAAGCCACACTTGGATAGCATGAGTTGGACTAGTTTTTTCAAATTGAACACTCAAATCTCCGCCACGTGTTTTAATGGCAATATCAAATTTACCAATGCCTGTATTACTATGGGCAATTGCAGCAGCAGTTACGCCAGTGCCACAACTTAAGGTTTCATCTTCCACACCTCTTTCGTAGGTTCTAACAAATAAGGTGTTATTGTTTAATACTTCTACAAAATTCACATTGATACCCGCCGGAAACGCTTTATTATTTCTGATGGCCCTACCTTTATTTACAACATCTATAGCTAATAAATCCTTTTCAAATTTCACATAATGTGGCGAGCCAGTTTGTATTTCAAAATGATCTTGGATGAGCTTATTCTCATTTACATCTTGCATATGCAAAACAACAATACCATTAGGCATGATTTTTGCTTCATGAAGGCCGTCTATAGCCTCAAATTGGGTGCTATTGTCTTCTGTAAGTTGAAGCTCTTTGGCAAAGGATACCATACATCTACCCCCATTACCACACATCGTACTTTCTGCTCCATCGGCATTGTAATACACCATTTTAAAGTCGGCAACGGTACTCGTTTCTAATAGCATGAGCCCATCTGCTCCAATCCCTTTTCTGCGGTTGCACAAAAAAGCAATTTGCTCTTTGTTGAGTTGCCATCCATGTTTTCGGTTATCAATGATTACAAAATCATTGCCGGTACCTTGATATTTATAAAACGCTAATTCCATTTATCTTCTATTGAAATACTGTAAAGCTCTAGAGTTGTCGCCTATCGGACTCTGTCCGCTCGTATATAAAGACGCTCTCCAATTGGGGTCAAAAACATCGCCTATTACATTACTATGCAAAAGTAGGTATTCATTCAACGCAAAGGGTGGGATATAGAATAAAAATAATCCTTGCGTATTTCTATTGCCTATAGTATTATACTGCCAAATAGTATAAGGTAAAGCCCCTGTTTCGTTCTGAACGGATATTTGTTCATTTGGTGCTCCATATTTTAAATAGGTGATTCCCATGTCTGTTTCGTAGCCTATTTTCCCAGCTCTAGTAAAGAGTTTATTGACCACTTTAATTTTTTCTGCGTATTCATTCCATGCTTGTGCTGGATTGGTTTTGTTGCGTTTTTCCCAATAATTGTAGAGGAAATAGCGAATATAAGTATCATTGGGCTCGCTCAAAAATTGTTTGATTTGCGCTTTTTCTAAAGGACTTGAAACGGGCGCAATCATTTTCATGATTGCTTTCAACTGGGCGGTATTATATTTTGCAATAAAAGTAGTAGCTAGGTTTAAAAAAGTAGCAGGCAGCTTTTCTTCGCTAAGCGTATCTTCTTTTTTAACAGGGGCTACTATAGGAGCTGTATTTAGAATTTGAAAAAAACAATGCTGCTTGGCTAATATCAAATTTTCTTTTGTGTTAGCTATAAGGTTTAAATAATAATTTCCAGACTTTAATTGACTTATGGGAAAGGTTTTTTGATGTACATAAACGCCTTCGCCATAAAGGGTATCAAAGTAAATTAAATTATTGATGGCATCGCCATATGCTTTTTTAGAAATATACAATTGATACATGATCGTATCCTTGGTATTCAGCTGATAGCTCTCCGCATAGCAATTAAGCGTTTTTAAATTTTCTAAAAATAAACTAGCATTTGGTATCTGATATAAACCGTTCTTGAAAAATATGGCTTCTTGCATATTGCTGTCGATAGGTCCTTGTTTATCGATAATTTGTATACTCGATAAATGAACGGGTTCTTTGGGGTCTATGTTTATTTGCAAACTATCTTCCCAAATTTGTTTGTTTTGAATATTACTTTTGTCTGTTAATACAATCCTGCAGGCACTTGATTTTATGGGAAGGTATACTCTATTAAGGTCAAATAAAGGGGCTACTTGCATGCTGTCGCTTTCCATTCCTTTTAAGATATAGGTTTTTAGATTAGTCCATCCTGTATCAGTTCTAGCATCTATTTGAAAAATAACTTGTTGTTGCCACTGTCCAATTTTTGTTTTGACAAAGCCCAATGTTTTTGGATTTATTTCTGATATAATTTCTATGTAGGGTACTAGTTGCTTTTCGTTTTTTTCGTAAAAAAGACTTGCATGATGCAATCCTTCTATCGCACTTAAACGAGCACTAAGAAAAATAAATAATAGGATAATGGAAATGCTCTTCTGCATTTTATTAATTTTATGCAAATTACTAAATGCTTTTGTTTATTTTCTATGTCTATGCTAATTAGTTCCTATATGCCTTTTCCAAGTATTGCTTGGTGTGCAGCTATGCTTAAGGCTGATACAATAATATTGGACAATCAGGAGCTGTATAGAAAAATGACTTATCGAAATAAATATGAAATTGCTACTGCAAATGGTCGATTGAAATTGAGCATTCCTTTGTTGAATGGAAGAAATCAACGTGTGCCTATGGCAGAGGTAAAGATTTTTAAGGAGGAGGATTGGCAACAACAACATTATAAATCAATAAAAAACGCATACAATCGTTCGCCCTTTTTCGAATATTATGAGTTAGAACTACATCGCTTGTTGGCTACTCCATACGATCGATTGATCGATTTTAATAAAGCCAGTTTAGATTTTGTATTGCAAAGTTTAAGAATAAAAAAAGAAATACAAGTGCTTGGGGATATCACGTTAGATGACAATCATGACCTTGTAGATTGGCACAAAGAACAGCAGGCCGTTTCTCAACAAAAACCTTACTATCAATTATTTGAAAGTAAAAATGGTTTTTTAACGAACTTAAGTGTTTTGGATTTGATATTCAATGAAGGCAACCAAGCGATCAACTTTTTATAACTGCTTCATTTTCCATACGCCCATCATCGCTTCTTTTACAATGCCTTTCGACATTTTAGATACGCCTTCTGTGCGGTCTATAAAGGTTATAGGTACTTCCGTAATTTTGAAACCGGCTTTCCAGGTGCGATATTTCATTTCAATTTGAAAGGCATAACCTATAAATTGAATTTCGTCTAAAGGTAAGCTAGCTAGTACTTTTTGCGTATAGCATACAAATCCCGCTGTTGGATCTTTAATAGGCATCCACGTGATGAGTTGCGTATATAATGCCCCTCCTTTAGAGATAAATATTCGATCCCAAGGCCAATTGACCACCTTGCCACCTTTGGTATAACGAGAACCAACAGACATGTCTGCCCCTGATTCGCATGCTTTATGCAGTCGAATAAGATCTTTTGGATTATGAGAAAAATCGGCATCCATTTCAAAAATGAAAGCATAATTTCTTTCTAAAGCCCATTTAAATCCAGCGATATAAGCAGTGCCTAAACCTAATTTTCCTGTACGCTCAATAATAAATAAAGATTCCGGAAATTGAGCTTGCATCTCTTTTACAATAGCTGCAGTACCATCAGGAGAGCCATCATCTACGATAAGTACATGAAAACCCTCGTCCAAAGAAAATACAGCCTTAATTATGGCAGCAATATTTTCTTTTTCGTTGTAAGTAGGTATGATAACTAGTTTGCTCAAGTAGATCTTTAATTAATATTCGGCAATTTAGTAAATAATAACTAATTGATCCCTAATTTCGTAAGGTAAAGTTTTATTAAAATAGAATTTGTCCTTATCATGCAAATACATCACGATCAGTTTCTTAAAGAGCAGTATATTCCTTTATTAGAGCAAATAAATCCCCATCAAGTACCACATTGGGGTAAAATGAGCTATCAGCATATGCTAGAACATATGATTTACTCGTTTGAGGTTTCTTGTCAGCATCAGCCAGTGCCATGTATTAACGAGCCTGAACGGGTTACTAAGATGCAATCC
>Ga0222712_10001388_pt1 | contig 29924 bp, 17 predicted proteins | sample C33_657DmetaG_FD_165043 | JGI IMG/M metagenome (GOLD analysis project Ga0222712, IMG submission 165043) | Estuarine water microbial communities from San Francisco Bay, California, United States - C33_657D | ecosystem: Environmental > Aquatic > Marine > Unclassified | place: USA: California...
CATACCTTTTCAGCCGATGCATTACCAAGAGATGGCGATGTGATTAGTGTTAGAATAGCTTCAAGACAAGATAAAACATTTAAAGATATTAGAGCTGATTTTTTAATCACTAATGTTTTTAATAGCGAAAAAGATCCAATGGCAGATCCATTGATAATAAGAACATTTCACATGACAGGCATGTTAAAAGTGCCCGGCTTAAATGTACACGAGAGCGTCGGTTATCCAAGCGATAACACTGACAAACACTTGAAAGATATAGCAAGCACTTTAAAGCTAGGTTATGCGTCTAACATAGATGCAACTAATGATAAAATGGCTAGACTTTGTCCATTCGACAGTAGATTAAATTTCATACAAAAACTAATCAAGCATTCATATATTAGCGATAAATCATTTCAAACCGGTTTTATTGATCCTTATTATTATCTTAATTTTATAGATCTAAATAAAGTTTTTAATTCTAAAAACGAGTTTGAAGATAGTTTAATTCATGTTTTTAATAGAGGATATACAGATGCTACTAATTCTGTACCTGATATTGATTCATTTAAAAGTCAATTACTTTTATCAAATCATTTAAATTTTGGTGGTAGTTCTCAATATATTAGTGGTTATGCTATTACAAATAACGCAGGTGGTATTTCATTTTCTAAAGGAACTAAAACAAAATTACAATATTTTGAAAATGATTCAGATGAAAAATTAGTTTCATTTGATATTGAACCGATTGCATCTGAAAAAATGAGAGACAACGAAGAGCCTCTAAAGGGTAGAAGAGGTGAACAAGATTATAAAGATGAGATTAGACAACAATATGCCGGAAGAATGGACGTAGATCCAAATCATGGTAATACGCACATAAATTATTATTCTTCATCACTTATTAACGATATTAATAAAGCTGAAATTTATAAAATGGGATTAAACGTAACTCTATCAACGCCAAATCATGGCCTTTATAGAGGTATGAAAATACCTGTTCTTATTTTTACAAGAGAAATGCAAGAAGGTTTCGCGGCTAAAAACACCAAAGATAAATTAAAGAATGCCAATTTTAAAACTCTAGGTGAAGAACTAATCAAAGAAGACATATCCAAAGAAGATCCATTAGAAGATAAACAGGTTTTAGATGAATTTATAAGCGGCTTCTATGTAATAGACACTATAAGATATGAATATACTGCTGGCGCCGATGAGCCGTTTTTACAGAAATTAACTCTATTGAGAAGAGAATGGCCTACTAAAGTAAGCGCTTTAAATAAAGAGACGATGGCTAAAGAAACTAAATAACAAAGATAAATAACAAAACATTAAATTATAGATGGCATTTTTTATACAAAACGAAGCATTTAGAAAAGCAGGACTTTTTAGAAAGGGTACTAAGCTTAACGCATTACCGTATCAAGACCCTACGTATTTAGGCTTCTTATTGTTATTTCAATGGGACGACGTGAAGACTGTTAGCGATACTACTGCAACATCAACGCCAGATGCTATTATATCTTCACCTCTATTTGATCCTTCTGGAGCTGAGGCCTATTTAAAAAGATTAGCAATAGTTAATAAAAAATATGAAAATAAATTAAAAGCTTTAACGGCTTTTAAAACTGGTTTACAAAAAATTAATCTAGACATGCCATGGTATTGGCAATCTATGTCCGGCCTTGATAAATTACAAGCGTATGACACAAATGAGCCATATATCGGAAAAGACGGTAATGAAATAGCTATAGGATGTTTAGAATCTATTAATTTAGCAATAACTGGTTTAATGAGAAATTACAGAGAGGCTGTATTTGATGAAGAGTCATGGTCTTATGTTTTACCACCCAATTTAAGAAAATTTTCAGTTAAAATATACGTGGCAGATATTAGACCACTTTTTAATGAAGCAGTAGATACGCAAACTCAACCTTCTACTACACAATTAGGAAACGTAAGTAATTTTAATGTAGATCCGAATGCTGAATCTGAAAATTTGCAACCTAAAGAGGTTGATATAGATCTAGTTGGTTCTAATAAAAAACCATATCTTGCATTTCAATTAACTAATTGCGAATGGAACATTCAAACAGGTGTTACTTCTTTTACTGATCTTAAAAATGATGCGCCTGAAGTAGCTTCTCAAATTATAGCCTTCAATTATGAAAGATTGACTAAAGTTGAAATGATTGCTATGAATAGTATTATAGATGACTCTATAATAGCTTCTGTTGGAGCTCAGTCGCCGGCACCTATTATCGAATCTCCTAAATTAAGTAAATTTGAAGAAGCTAAAAAAAGAGCTACTGAAGATATGAAAAAAATAGCTGAAAAGAAAAAGCAAGAAGCAATCACATCAGCATCATCTCTTGTTAAAGATAGAACTGGAATTCCTTTTACAATGGATGGAATGAAACCTAAATTAGAAACAGAAGGTGTTTATATGAATTTGGTTAATAAATTAGATAATGTCACAAATCTGCAACGATTAAATACAAGACAAGTTGCGGAATCATTTTTAGGAAATGTTTATTTTGGAGCTGGACAAACAATACAAGATGTTTTAAATAACGGTTTGCAAAAAGCATTAGGAAACATATACAAATAAAGAATGATAAATAGTATATTATAGTACTATATTATTATGCTTGACACTTCAAAAATTATAAATTGGATTGGTGAAGTTGTAGACAATGCAGATCCATTAAAAAATGGCAGATGCAAGATAAAAGTCTATGGCAGATTCGATAATATTCCCAAGGATTCTATTCCATGGGCTTCTCCTATGAATAGACTTTTAGGAGGGCAACATATTGTACCAAACATTGGCGATATCGTTGAAGTTACATTCGATAACGATAACATATACATGCCGTTGTATACATCTCAAGTCAATCAGAATAAAAATCTTAAAGATAAAGTTATTAACAAAGAAGAAGATTCTAGTAAAGTAACTTCATTCTCATTTGACGTAAATAGAAAATTCATCTTAACATATAGTAAAGAACTTGGTTTTGTGATCGGTAATGGTTCAGATGCTGAATCGCAATCAATGATTAGGTTTGACAAAGATGGTAAGATATTCTTATACTCTGATAATATATTTGTGTCTAAAGATGCAAATGACGAAAGCGAACCTACAGCTAAAGGTGAAACATTAAGAAAAACTTTAAGTGATTTTATAGATGCTATCAATGCACATAAACATTTAACGCCTTCTGGTATTTCAGACGTGCCTATTAATAAAGCTGATTTTAAATTAATACAAGATGATTTAGAAACTATAAAGCACGTCGGCGGAGTACAGTCTGTTGAAATGACAGAAGAAGAATTAGCTGCTGCAGATTCAGCGTCGTTAAGCGGAGGATCTATTAGCTCTTCAACGTTATCTGCATTAGGTGGTAGTTCGAAGTTTGATCCTGACGCATCCAAGAAACTTAAAAAAGAAATAGATTCATATAAGACCGATAACATAGTTTATAAATCTGGTTCTAAAAAACCTAAAGCTGTACCAAGATCTTTGATCATGGCTATGAAAAAATACGGTATTACTAGCCCCTTGCAAAGAGCTCACTTTTTAGCTCAATGTGCGCATGAATCTGGTGAATTTAAATGGCGTGAAGAATTTGCGTCAGGTTCAGCGTATGAAGGCAGAAAGGATCTTGGTAATACTCAACCAGGTGATGGCGTACGTTTTAAAGGTCGTGGCTTTGTTCAAATTACAGGACGTGCAAACTATAAACAATTTTCGAAATACTGCGGAGAAGATCTTACAACTAATCCAACTGCGTTAGCAACTAAGTATGCTGCAGATACTGCAACATGGTTTTGGCAAACTAGAAAATTAAATGCTTATGCTGTAGATGATTCACTTGCAAGTATTAAAGCAATAACACGAAGAATTAATGGGGGTTTTAATGGTTTACAAGATCGTGTGAATAGATTTGCAGATTATTGGGCTATTCTAAAAGATAATCCAAACGCATTTACATAATATAGATAAATATTCTAATGAATTCATTTAGAGACGGACATTGGCTTGGAGAGGTTATTGATAATAAAGATCCTCTTAAAAATGGCAGATGTAAGGTTAAAGTTTATGGAACTTTTGATAATCTTACAGCTGATACCATACCGTGGGCTAGTGCAGGAAATAGAATGGCAGTTGGTCAGCACTTAATACCAAATGTTGGCGATATAGTTGCTATTACTTTTGATAATGGTAATATCTATGCACCCGTTTATTCATATCAGATTAATCAAAATAAACAATTAAAGTCTGAGATTTTAGATAGCGCAGCAAAGCCAGAAGATGTAATAGCTTTAATATATGATGCAACTAGAAATTTTAGATTTTATAAGTCTGAAGAAGATGGATTAATCATCACAACAGGTAAAGATAAAAATTCTCAACCGATGATTAAATTTAAAGATGATAAAATCTATTTAAACTCTAACAATATTTTTATAGCAACAAGCCCAACTGATGAATCAGAACCTGCTGTTAGAGGCGAAACATTAAGAGGTATTTTAGATGATTTTATGAATGCGTTTAATTCGCACACACATCCAACACCGACTGGACCTTCAGGTCCACCGATTGCACCAGAATTACCTAAGGTAAAAGGTTTACAATCTAAATTAGAAAAGATTAAGCAGAAAAAGTAGATAGATAATCTGTAAATAAAAATAACTATGCCTGCACAGTGGCCATTATTCATAAATAACGTATCTTCAAAAATGGCGTCTAAAACTCTTAAGACGTCTGATGATATGGCTATGCTTATTTCTCAAGAATATTTTAATGCAGTCAAAACTTCACAAACGCCTTTCGGTAATATTCATCAATCTGGTCAAAAGGCAATTTTAGATGCTGGCTTTAAAGAAGCATTTAAACAACTTTATGAATCACAAACACCTTCATTAGAAGATAAAAAACTAGATCCTGCATTCAATGATCTTAAAGATACTTTGCCAATTCCTAACATAAATGCAAATATAGACAAAGAATTAGAAGCATGTTTGGCAACTAAACCAGAATATGTGTTTTATGATTTTGGGTTTGTAACAAGTCCTATAGTCACTAAAGAATTAATTACTGAAATTAAATACACAGAAGTTGAAGTTCCACAAATAATATTTAGTGGCATAGATGGTGAAGCACCTTATTCATTTACATATTCAATAGATGGCGTAATTCAATCGAGCATACTATCTGATAATTCTGGTCAAATTATAATCGATATAGACAAATCAAAACCGGGTAGTTTTGAATATAGATTGATAGGTATTACAGATGCTAAAGATACTCGCAAAGAGATGGATTCTTCTGTTGTTGTAATAGTGCCTGAAAATAAGTATGAAGAAACTTATATTAAAGAAACATCTATTGATTTACCAAAACTAAAAGAAGAACAAATTATTGAATTGCTTGCCAATAAGGTTTATTATCAATATGATAAAAGCGAAGAATTTAGATTGTGGCTAGATAGATTAAAACACGGCACAAATGCTGGTTTAGGTAATAAAGTCGCATCTCTTGTTAAAAAATGGATTAGTGAAAATAAAAAAATTACTTTAACATACAATAAGCATAAATTTCAATCTTCGCACGAAGATATTAAATCTTTACCAGATTTCGTAAAAGAAAAAGAAATTATCGTAAAATTCACATATCATCCTATAAAAGACAGCGTTAAAAAAGCTGAGCATAAATTGTTAATGGTGTTACCAGCTGTTGTAAATCAACACGAATCTCGAATTGTAAATGAAAAGGTAGACTTGTGGAAAATTGAAAGAGACAGATGGAATAAAGATAGAATTGATTGTGTCAATAAAATAGCAGATTCTTATAAAAAAGAAGCAGATAAAGGATCTGATGAAGCTTATGACAAAATAGCAAAAGCTGTTATTGATTATTGGATGTCAACTACAACTAAACCATTTCAACCTGGACCACCAATTCCTCCATGTATGATACCGACGCCCGGCACATACATGCCTGTTTATTATGGTTCACAAAAAAAATTAGCAGCCAATATAAAAAGAGCATTGAATAGCGGTAAATATTTTGAATATCCACCAACAATTCAACCTGCTACAAAAGTAGTTGCATCAGCATTAGCTGTTGCATTTTCTTTACATTTATTAGAATTAAAATTTATTTACATGGGTCAAATATATGTTGGTGTTTCAACAGCACCGATGATAGGCTTTGTACCCGTAGTATTTTAAGAGCAATATATAACTTAATTATTTAAAAACAAAAAAATGACAACACAAAAAAGAACAAGACTTTCAGCTACTGTAGAATTAGAAGCTCCAGCAATTGAAGTTGTAAAAAAAGAAACAAAAGAAACTAATCGTTTCCTAAACGCAAATCAATCTCTTGAAGATTTTGATTGGGACACGCATGCTGCAGATTGTCCAAGTAGAATGAGAAAGGGAAATCCTTTTGTAAAAACCAGCGGAGACACAAAGGTTTATTACCAAGGTGCTGATGCACAAAAATGGTTTGATTTATACGAAGGTATTATGGCAGATTTCAAAGCTGTTATTGAACCAAGCGAGCATCATGATGGTACAATTTACTCTATGAGTAACGATTGGGCTATGTTAGACGTAGGTCACAGAGAAATGGTTTATATCGATTTAGGTAGAGAACCATCTTCTATTAGAAGTCTTATTGAAGTTGGAGCTAAATTCACTGTTAGAATTTTAAGCACTAAAAATCAAAAAGGATTTATCTTAGGTTCTATTAGCGAAGGAATGCGTCAAACTATTATCAATGATTTGAAAAAATCAATTGAGACTGGAAATACAGCATACATCGGAACCGTTACCAGTATGATTCCAGGTGGTGGTTACATGGTTAACATTCAGGGAATTGACTGTTTTATGCCAGGCTCATTAGCAGGTGCTAATAAATTAGCTAATTTTGAATCTATTATTGGTACTGAAATGTACGTTGTTCCAGTTTCTTATTCGCACGAAAAAGGTACAGTTGTCGTATCACATAGAAAGTATTTGCAAGCAATGATTCCTAACGAAGTTGAAAAACTTAAAACGGTTGCTAAAGATAAAACATTTACTGGAGAAGTTACAGGTTCTGCTAAATTTGGTATCTTTATTGAATTTAACGGATGTTTAACTGGTATGATTCACATCAATGACTTAAACGAAGAATGGGTTGCTAAATTAGAAGCCAAAGAAGTTAATCCAGGTGATGCAATAGAGTTTGGTATTAAAGAAATCATCTCTGAAAAGAAAATTATGTTAACTCAAAAAGAAGAAGTTGAAGTAATTAATCCATGGGACGGCTTAGCTGCTAAATATACAGTACCTGTTTTAGTTCAAGGTACAGTTAAAGCAACAAAAGACTATGGTATTTTTATCACAATTGAAGAAGGTATCGTTGGTTTATTACATATCTCTGAATTAGAAGGTATTGATACTTCTACAATCAAAAAAGGAGATCCTATTGCAGTTACTGTAACTAGAATCGATGAAGCTAGCAGAAAAGTTTTCTTAAAGCTTTAATTGTTAATAACTTTATAAAATAATTAGCCCGAGATTTTTTAATCTCGGGTTTTTTGTTTATATTTACAGTATAATTAAAACAGATAAATAACGTATGAACAAAATTAAATCATATACTCAATTTTTGAATGAATCTAACTCTACGAATATAGTAAATGTGATATTGGATGCTTTAGAACCAACAATTGTTAATATGTTATCTCAATCTGAAACCGCATATATTAAACAATTTGGTAAAGAGTTTTCTAAATATGAAAGAGAAATTACTAGACTTACTCTGATATATGATATGGTTAAATCTATCGAAGCATACACAAAGCCTTCTGATAATTTACTTTCAATTAATGCAGGTGGAAGTCCTAAAGGAAATATAGAAATAACTGCGCAAATACAAAGAGAAGGTGTTACGTATAACTTTTCAACGGAAGTAATTTACGCCGGAGGTTATAACATACAAAGATTACATTATCGTTATATTACCAAAACAAGTATTCCTAAAACTTCTAGTAAAACTATAACTCAAGAATATGGTGACAAAATTAAAAAGATGTCAAAGCTTGAAAAAATCAATGATGAAATATCAATGTATGAATTTAGAATCAAAAGAGCCGAAGAATTATATGATAAAAATTCTAAGTTAAGCGATGATCAAATAATACAAGCCATAAAAAATGATCCTAAAGATTCTTGGTATGAATGGCCAACTTGGAAGGAAATAGTAAAGAGAGACGCTGCTAAAAATTACAATAACGACGAATCATATTACAACGACCAGCGAGAAGAAGGCATAGCTAAAAGAATTGAATCTTGGAAAAGAATCAATGTTCATGACAAACCGCGCAACATAGCTGATTACAATAAAACAATCAAGAAGTTACAAACAAAGTTAGATGCTTTGTTATAGATAATTTGTAAGGATATATATAGTGAACTAATAACATTCATTATATAAATGATAAACCTTAAAGACTCAGACATTTTATCAAAAGGCTTGGTTGGGGTAGAATTCGAATTCTATTCTAATACGAGTATTGAAGATACAGCCAAAGAAGTTGGCAAATTACTTGGTAAGAAAATACGTGTAGAAAAGAAAGCCCATAGTGAATTTCAACCAACGCAGGATGAATTTAAAATGGAACCAGACATGTCCGGTGGAGCTGGATTAATTGAATTAGTTACAGGAGCTGTTCCTTATTCTGCAGGTAGATTAATGATTATCAAGATGTGTGACTGGATTAAAAAGAATGGTTACACTACAGATAGATCTTCTATTCATTTAAATTTAAGTTTTAATCCAGAATTATCTGGTAATAAAAACTTACTTTCTAAAATGAATCCTTTAAAATTTATCTTGGATTTTAATGAAGACAAAGTTTGGAAAGCATTTCCAAATAGACAAGATTCAACATACGCAAAATCAATAAAGTTTGTAATTCCTAGAATTGAAACATATTCTTATAACGGAGAGCAAATTAGCTCAAACAACTTTATATTTCCTAGAACAAAATATTATGGAGTTAACTTTGAAAAACTTCAAAAGAACTATCTTGAATTTAGATATTTAGGTGGTGAAAATTGGCATGAAAAATCTGCTAAGATTTTAAATCTTATGGATTATTTCTTGGTTCAATTGTGGACAACTGCAAGTGACAATCAAACATCTTTTAATGATTTAAATAAAATTGAGCTTAAAAAGATTTTAGCAGATAACAAAAAGGTAATTGATTTAAGAGTCGATTGGAGAAATATCGAAAAGAACTTTCCAAAATGTAAATTCACGGTGGATATGTCAAATGATCCTGGCGTTTTAGATTTATATTGGCCACAGATAAAAGAAAGAGTAGCTTTGTTATTTACTCAAGGCCAAATGGACAAAGGAAATATCAATTATGATTCTGATGCTGGTAGAATTCAAGTACAAGACGGACATTTACCGTATTGCTTTCAATTAGAAGCTTATGAATTTATTGGATGTTCATTACAAGGTGAATTTACATATTGTGATTTCTTTACATGTGATATACAGTCATCTGATATTAAAAATTGCAATATCTATTATAACACTCAAGTCAACAATTCAAAAGTAGGTTCATCACAAACAGCATGGAATGCAGTGCTTAAAAACTGTTACGTTTATGGCACTGACACTATATTTAAAGGAACTATGCAAGGCGGAATCTTTAGAGAAGGTAAATATGATGCAAAATTTGCAAAATTCGATGACGTTGAGATAATAAAATCTTACAAAATATAATTAATAAGTATGAGCACTATTAACAGCGGACAAACGCCTGGCATTTCTACTCCACCTTCATGGGATAGTTCATGTTCAAATGATTTTTTAAATCAATTGGCAGAAGATATTACAGGGTCTTGTATGATTCCTATGAACTTACCCAAAAAAGAGGTTTATAACATTGTTCAAAGAGCTAAAAAATGGTTTTATAAAAATTACGAATACTCTATGAAAGAGAGTTTCTACATTTTACCATTGCCCCTATTCAAAACAGATTATTTTAAACACACAAGATCATTTACTCTACCAAAAGAAGATCCAACAACTGGCGGCGGTGAAGTGTATTCCGTATATGGCGTTAATATGATAGGCTCTAGATTTGGAGCAGGAACTTCTGTTACCTTTACAACTGGTGACTTTGCCATGGAAAGAATGCTTTACGGTGGACTTTACGGTGGTACTGGTACTGTTGCAGGTGCTGAAAACTTACAATATTATGTAATTAATGAAAGTTACTTTGATATGACTAGACAGATTCTTCAGAATCCTATGTCTTTTAATTACAATCAATTGACACACGAACTTAGATTTACAGGTGAATTACCTGTAAAAGACGTTGTTTTGCAGATATATGAAACTGTTCCAGAATGTGCTCTTTTTGCAGATGAAGCTTTCTTTAGATATTGCGCAGCAAAAATTAAAATAGCTTTAGGAAATAAAATGCAGATCTTCGGCTATAATTTACCAGGTGGAATCTCAGTTAATGCTGATGCAATTCAAAGTTTAGGCGAAAGTGAATTAGAAGCAGTTATCGATGAAATCAAATCTGATGAGGGTACAGATTGGATGATGCATTCTTAATAAAATATATACTTAATGGAATTCTATATAAAATCTATTGAAGATCCACATTTTGACAGGTATAAACTACAATCAGAAAGTGATATCGCACAAGCAATTACACAACTTGAAGTTCTTCTTTTTACTAAAAAAGGAGAAGTTTTAGGTGAACCTGATTTTGGTTGTGATTTAGAAAGTCTTATATTTGAATTCAGTTATAATGATTTTCAGTTAACTCGTGAAATAAACCAACAAATTGACAGATATTGCCCATTGGCTAGAAGATTACGCACCGTCGTATCTACTACTTATGAAAGAGGTGAAGATAGGGATGCTATATTTATAGACGTAACTATCGATTCTCAATATCAAATCAAAGTAATAATATAAAACATTTAAAACTAAATGGCAAATTTAAAATTTTTATCAACATCTAGAATTAAAGCAGCTGAGATGTTAGACGACACTAAGACTTATATAGGTCGAGTGTATGGTCGTTTAGGTGAATTGTTTACAACAGCATCACCTTTTTCACAAATTATACAAGTAGTTTCTGAATTAGGGGAATTGATATTCTTTTATGTTGAAAATTCAACAGTTGAACAAAATATTATAACTGCTCAGCAACCTGAATCAGTGTATGGTTTGGCTAGATTAGCTGGCCATGATTCATATAGAGGTGCCAGCGCTATTGGTGAAATTAAGATTAGATTGAATACGTCTTCGGCCGGTGACATCTCTGGCAGCACGTTAAACATTCCAGCTAATGCAATTATTACATCTCAATCAAATGGTTTAAAATATACATTAAGAACCAATGCAGATCAATTTAGAATTGAAAAATCTAATTCTAATTATATTTATATTCCAATTATACAAGGTGTTTTTGAAACACAAACAGTTACATCTAATGGAAATGACTTACAATCCTTTAATATTATAACTAGAAAGAGTGATCATGATAACATTACAGTTTCTGTTAATGGTGAAAAATGGGAAAAGTATGATTCTTTATATGATATGAAACCAACAACTAAAGGTTATTTAATTAAAACTGGAATTACAGGTGGTTTAGATCTTTATTTTGGTAATGGTAACTTTGGTGCAGTGCCTCAAACTGGTGCTTCTATTCAAGTTGAATATTTGGTTTCTAGAGGTGCATTAGGAAATTTAAATCACTCTAAAGATTTAACTTTTAAATTTGAAACGCAAGGCTTTGATTCTATGGGAAATTCTCATAATTTAAATGATGTCTTAGATGTTCAGTGCACTGTTGCACCAATCATGGGCGCAGATGAAGAAAACTTAAGTTTAACTAAACTTATTGCTCCATTAGCTTCAAAATCATTTGTTCTTGCAACACCTGAAAATTATGAATACTTTTTATCTAAATACGGAATGTTTTCTTATTTAGACGCTTATAATACAACCGACGATGGATATTTAGATGATGACAATATCATTTACTTATTTATGCTGCCTGATGTTAAAAGAAAATTAACTAATAATCAAGATTACTTTAGTTTGCCAGTTGATGAATTCTTCTTTTCACAAGATGAGAAAACGGCAATTTTAACGACTTTAGAAAAATCAGGCCAACAAATGGTAACTACCGAAGTTCAAATTGTAAATCCTGAAGTTTTAAGATTTAGAATGGACATTAAAGTAAGATACTTTGAAAACTATACTAAACAAGATATTTTCACAGAGATTAGATCTAAAGTTTCAGATTATTTAATGAATATTACTAGAAGAGATCGTTTACCTAAGTCAGATATTATTGCTATAATTGAATCTGTTAATGGCGTTGACTCCGTGAATGTTAGATTTGTGTCTGAAACCGAAGAAATTGCTAGAAAAAATGGTTACTATACTGTAACTTCTACAACAGTTACTCCATCTACACCAACATTGCAAGATGTTGGAAATGGTCAATCTAAATTTGTATTCTTTAAAAAGACAGTAACTAAAACAACGGTAAATTTTGCGCCTAATGATCCACTTCCAGAGTCGGTAATTGGTTTAGATTCATTTGGTGATATTATTTTAGGCAAAGAACAAGTAGCTTTATTTAGAGGTGATTGGAATGATAGAGATGACGTCGCAGTTTTAGATAATGCTTTATTAGGAGAACAAGCTGCTCTTTCAGTTTATTTTGATGAGCCTGCTAGACCTAATACTATTTTCTCTACGATACAAACACAAAATAGAAAGAAAATATAATGGCACAAAACGAAGATATATTAGAAGGTTTATTTAAAAATACTAAAATAAGTATTTACGATGCAACTGATTCTGCAAAAGATAATAGAAAAAATACAGGTTATGATTTCTCTGAAGATCTAATGCGTAAAAATCTTTCACCATTATTATTTAAAAATGAATATTTGGCCAACTTTATCAATCTCATACAGTTACCGATAATAAGGTTTATAAATACAGTAACGACTCTTAGAGTATACAAATCATATACTGTCAAAAAAGACTATACGAAAGTAAGATAACATGACAAAATACCAAAATTTAAGATTTTTTAACGGAGCTTCTGGAGAATTAGATTTTTCTTATGATTCAACACTAGAACTTTGGACAGGTTCGATTTATCTGCCTAAAGTTTCGGTTGGTTTATACGAGACTGCTAATTTATTTATCTTTGAAGAAGTTGTTACGTCTTCTGGTGTTTTAGAATATGTTAGACCTATTTCAGAAAATACAGATGATAATTTATTCTTATTTGATTTAGAATCAGATTTTGATTTTAGCGAAGATATTAAATTATATGCAATAGATATTATTGATAACGAATATAATGTATTAGAATTTACAACTACATCTGAAGAAATCTTAACAAAGACAACTTCGACTAATAATATAACATATCAGCAAACCAATCATACATCAAATATAATTGGCGAATCTCAAGAATACAAAGAAGTTTCTGACTCTATTGACAAAACACCGATTTCTTGTAACATTACGCTGCACTCTGATGTTGAAGGTATTCATACTAGAACATTAAATATATTTGCAGGTGAATCTGGAGATTTTGTCCATATTGCGAAGATTTTAATATATGGAGAAACAGAAGCCGAAGATGAGAGATTAAGTGTATTGCTTTCAAATATGGGAGCTTCTATCAAAGAAGAAGACGGTATTATCTTTAGAGATTCTGATATTAATGAAATCTCAACAGATTGGAAAATCATCAACAATAAAAGAAAAGAATTACTTTTAGAAGCGCATAACATAATGCCATTTATAGGTACTTATAAAGCTCTTTTAAATGCTATGAAATTTTATGGTTATGACAATTTAACTATAAAAGAATACTGGTTAAACATCAACGAGCAAACGCCAGGTTTTGGTAAATTAATGGCTGTTGCAATACCTAACCAAGATACTCATGGATTTTTAGCGTCTAAAGCTGATAAAATAGAATTACCTAATTCTAATCATAAGAAAACTTCTAGATTTTCATTAGTCTATAGAATAAATGAACCGACTGGATCTTTAGACGAATGGGATTTACCTGTTGTAAAAGAAACATTTGATTTTACACCAGACGAAGTCTTAATAAAATTATATGGCTTAAAAAGAAAGTTACAAACAGAATACTTGCCCTTACAAGCTAAGATTATAGACATCACTGCTGAAGGTGATTTCTTTAGTCAATTTACGCAAAACGTTTGGAATAATCAAAACACAATTCAAGTACAAAGTGCAGGTATTGAAGTTGATTTTCATGTATTTCCAAAAAGAAGATTGTTTATAGAAGATTTAAGATTAGTTAGTCAAGACTTGGCAACTGATACCAATTCTTTTCCATTACAACCAAGTTTAAATACTAGCGTTATTGCAGATATTAAAGATTTCTATAATCATTATTATGATAAAGAATTAAATACGTTTACTACTTTAAGTAATGTACCGATCGGTTGTCCTGTTGTTTTAGAAGCTACCTCGCTGTCTGATTTCTATGAAGATGCAGATTATACGTGGAATGATACAGACTTAGCAGCGAATGACTATACTAATAATGGAGCATCTATTTATACATGGGACAATATTTGGTCTAGAGATGTTTATGAAATTGAATGGATTGTAAGTGGACCTAGAGATTATTTAGTAACTTATAGAGGCGCTGTCAAGGATCTTTATAACATGGCTTTAGTATTGCCTTATTCTGGAATTTATAACGTTACATTAAACATGTATGACTTATATAATTCTAGATCATTTACGATTAAAGATTCTGAAATAAAAGTTGAAAATAAATCTGTAGAGATTTACGGTTTATACGAATGGAAAAATCACAACGAATCTTGGGAAGATCAGGCATACACTTGGGATTTAGCAGGTGGATTCTATGATTTTTCACAAGATAGTCCAGTATTAGTAAATGATATGATGGCTTCTTGGTATTTAACGTTGGACAGAAACAACTACATATATGATGATACAGCTGGAGTAGAATTTTCTACAGTTAGAAGATACTTAGACGTTAGTTCTCCAACTTCGTTTAGTGAAACAACCGGACCTTATATTTGGAATAGATTAAAACAACAAACATGGAATGACGCTTTAAATAACACGTGGGATTCTACTAGAATTGGTTCAGATTTAGCTGCCTCATTTAAAATAGATGTTAGACAAAATCACTTTCCAAATGGATATTATAATGGAACGCCGTTGACTATCAAATGGAGAATTCCAGGTACTCAAGAATTTATTTACGAGTCTTATACTATTCAAAATCCATATCCAACAGATCAAACAGATCTTGCAGCATGGATTGCAATATGTGATGAATTGAATGCCTTAACGCCTGCAACAAATCCTATTTTTTCTAAATTCACATGGAATCAAGTAATAATAGACGCGGACGCAGATGGTTTATATGACACTGATGATTTTGCATACGAAATTCTAGCAGTTGGTAAAGATTATTCTTCAACTTATGATTTTGAAGATGCTTATTTTGAAAGTCAAACTGGTGGTGAAGTTATTGGTAAAGTACATTATACCGCATATAATCCAACGTGGAATGATGTTGTTGTGTTCGATGATCACGCAAAGGTAACTCTAATGACACACTTGACATTCGCGTTTGAAAAAACAAATATGCCGGGCGTAGTTTCTTGGAAATGGACTATAAATAATACTTCAAATCCACTATTTGAAGAAGTTACTTGTTATAATCAATGGTTGACTTATTTGTTTTCAGAAAGAGGCGATTACGCTATAAAATTAGAATTAATAGATAGTAATGGAAACAAAAATGAAATCACCAGAAATATGCTTTCTATAGTCAAGGCTGAAGAATTGTATATTTAGTTTCAGGTTCAATTTTAAAGATGATATATAATACAATAATACGTGATAAAGCGTCACATTAAAATAACAAACAAACTGTTCAAAAATGGCAAACATAACTTTAATTTTAGGTACTGACAGCGTTTCTTCGTCTAGAGTAACTATCAATGACAATTTCGCTAACGTTAATAACGATTTAGCCTCTATTGCTGGTGTATTAGACACTACAAACGAAACTATTACATTAGCTGGTGCTAGTGCATTTGGTTCATTAAACGTAGCATCTAATAAATTTATAGCAAATTCAACTGCTGTAACATCCGCTGTTCCTGTAACTATTAATAGTACATTTACCGCTAATGCTGATGTTGCATATTCTATTAGAAAAATCGGACCAATTACCGGTACTTCTGATTTACCTGCAGCTAATGCGTTTTTACATTCTACTTATATTGTAGATGCTTCAACAATCAATAGCGTTAATTTACCTGTTGGTAACGCTGGACAAGAAATTACTATCATGGCAAATGGTGGAACATTAAGTATTGATACAGCATACGTTTCTGGAGCTACATCAATCTCTTTAGCAGATAAAGCAACATTAACTGTTAGATTCGCTGAAGGTTTTTGGAATATCGTATCTAGTTATTTAGCTACTATTCTATAATTGAATCACAAAACATAAAAGAAATTTCGCTCAATGGCAACACCATTAATTAGAATACCACAGGAACAAGGAGGAACGCTATATGCCTTTTCTTCATCAGCAAGAGATTTAACAAGGTCTTATTATAACCCGGATTTAAACTTTGAGTTTTCAAAGTTTGCTTTGGTTAAAGTACCTGTGATGACTGCGCCTGCTCAGGGTTCTACAAACAACTACATACAATTTAATAAATTATTTGATGCTTCTGGTGCTGCATACGACGATACTACATTAAACGGTAATGCAAACATTCATTTTGCACAAACATTTCAAAATTATGCATTAAACCTTGAACAGTTGGTTTTAAACGATGATGATTTTGATAGTGCAATTTTTAGTTCAGATGCCGAAAAGATTTTCTTTAAATATTTAAATAGAATTGGAGCATTTCAAGCTAGAACAGCAACTTCTCAAGAAGCTGTTGGTTCTTTAAGTAGAATGGTCGAATTAGACGATTCTGCTTTAACAGGCGCCGAATATGAAAGAGTTATTAAATATTTAGGAAACATAGACGTTTCTAATGACAAGAATTACAAAGGTGATGTTTATAATGAAATTTTCATTAACGTACCTTCTGCAGTTGGTTATACGCCAAATGTTTTATTAAAATCTGCAACTTATAATACCAATGCTTTACAATATGTTCCTGGAAGTTTTATCGAAGGTAGAGCTGGGCAAACACATCCTGATATTAATCTTAATTTAGAAAGCATTACAGATAATGCAAATTCTGAAATTATAATTGATCCTAATGAATCTGGAATTGTTGAAAATGCTTTAGGTATTGATTTTAAGGCATCCTCATACGCTAAAATAGTAAATGACGCTCAAATGAGTTCTCTTTTTGATTATTCTAAAAGAGGTGGAGATTTCACATTTAATGCTATTTTGGTTTACTATGACTTATATTCTAAGTCAACACCAACAAATAGATCTACTAATTTATATGGTGTTTTAATATTAGATAACTTTAAAGAAGATCCTAATGGTTCTGGTTGGTTTATTCCAACACAAACAAAATACAAGCCTAACGATATTACTGGTTTAAATGGTAATGCGTTCTCTTTGAAATTGAATGTTAAATTTAACAGTTCAATGGATAATGTGGGCGTTGAAAACAACATCAATGATTTTAGTACATTTGGAATGGACATCTTTTTAGATACTGTTTCTGCACTTAGTAATGCTACTAAATTATTGAAAGATGCCGATACAAAATATACAGAAATGTTTGCAAGAGTTGCAGACATCGAAAGCTTAATTTTAACTTCAGCTGATATAGCAGATGTTAAAAATAGAATTTCTGAAGTTGAAAGGGACGTAGCTAACGCTAAATTAAATATGTCACAGTCTAATACCTTATTAGCTTTGATCCAATCTACCAATCTTAAGATTAATCAAATGTTAGATGGTACTGTGCCAACTTCAGTTCAATACAATATTGACGTTATTAAGCCAGGCCCAGGTATAAATATTGACAAATCAACTAGCAATATTATTAAAATCACTAATACGGTAGATGGCTATGAAATATGTGAACCTTATTTGTTTGACGTTACTCCAGTTTCATTTTTAAATTGGGTAGTTAGTTCTAAAATAGAAACAACTGCACCGTTTGATCCAACATTGGCTAATAATTATGCTATTTGGTCTAGATTAAAACCGTATACTAATAGAATTGCTATCGATGTTAATTCGGCAAACACTGCTGTTAATGATGTTAATATATACATAGACGACACAGCAACAACATGGAAGAAAGGTCAAGTTGTTAAAATTAAATTTAACAATACCATTAACATGGCAGGTTTTAACGTTAAAATTTGGAGTTTAAAATCTTCTACTTTAGGTTGGACTTTGATTTCAACATTAAGCAGTTCAAACTTTATAACAACCAAACCATACGTTGAGTTAATATGCACTGATGCTGTTAATAAACAATTTGAACTAGATATATTAAGATAATATGAGCGCTAATAATTCAATCTCTCAACTGCTTGAACAATTTATTGAACTTTACAATAATTCTTTAAGTACGTTTGAAAAAACTAACGAAGCTATAACAACAGACAAAGAAACTGTTGCTATAGATCTTTATGATCCTAAAAAAGGTTCAGTTAAAACGGTTCAGATTCCATCATTTGGTTTTTTGAAAAGAGAAATTGAAAGATTAAATGGTAATTTAGATGCATTAGCTGGAACTACAAGCACAACATCAAATGTTAAATTAAAGGATGGTTCTTTTAGAAGAATTATTACTTCTAAATTACAAGGACCAGCCCCTAGCATTACTAATTTAGCGGCACCTACAGCATTCAAAACTAAAGCTAACGAATTCTTTGAAGATTTTTTAAATCCGCTATTAACAGTTAGCTTAAACGTAAGTGGTCAAATTCCAACAACTACAGAAAAAGCGTATATTGAAAGATATGTTTTTGATAGTAATGACGTAAATAGCATTCAAGCTTTTAATTCTTTATATAAAGGACTTAACAATATTGATTATGACACATTCATAAATGATATTGTACAAAACAAATATGTTTATAGAAAAGATGCTTCAGATATTGATATGCCGTCTAGATCTATGACATACTACGGTAACTTTGATGTTTTAGGTATAGATACGGCTGAGAAGACGCTGGTTGTTGATGGGACTACTCAAACGGTAAACGTTAGATTATTTACGTTAAATCAATTGACGTACTCAGATTCATCTAAAACACTAAAGAACACAGAGACACTTAAAGTTGGAGATTTCTTGGTTGTTAATTCAAACCAATATTCAACTAGATATAAAATCACAGCATTAAATACTGATACTTTACAAGCTGAATTAGATTTAATTGAAGGTTCAGAACCTATTAGAATTGGTGCTGGAGAATTAAAGATCTATAAAGATGTAGATGTTGCAGTTAATATTGATGTTAACGTAGCATTTAACGAATATCAAGTTGTATTTGTTAAAGCAATTGATTCAGTATCTAAGATATTGTCTGAAAGCTTTTCACCAGGCGTTGCATTTTATTCTAATGAATTACAAATAGCAACTGAAAACGGTACAGTTATGAATTTAGCTGACTATTACAGATTAGAAGTTGCAGACTTTGGTCAATTTATTAAAAGTTTTAAAATTGATTCTATTCCACCAGCTTCTGTTGGTTTAGTGCCTAATGCGCCTGTTTTAGAAACCACAAATTTTAAAGTAGTTCAAGTAAATAGACACTTAACAGATAATGATTCTACTAATAAAATCAAACAACTTAAAAACGATAAGATTGCTTCTGAGCAAAATCTAAAAAAATTAGATGACGCAATTGCTAAAAAGAAATCATCGATTAATACTATAAAATATAAGTCTACCGTTGAAAGAGACAGAGACACTAACGAATTAAGTACACTAGCGCAAAAGAGAACGTCAGAGTCTGCTCTGTATTCTTCTGTTGTTAGTGAAATTAAATCTATTGCCAATTCTAATAATTTATCAAACGTTGCCCCTAAATATAAACTTAGAGGTTTTTGGTCTATTCCAAATCCTAAGAGTTCACAAGATATTGTAGAACAGGCTGTAGTTCAATTTAAAATAAGATACCGTTACATTTCATCTAATGGTAAAACTTCACAGATTGATCAAATACCGTTTCAAGACGGAAGCACTACAAAAACAGCTGCTTTTTCAAATTGGATTGAAGTAGATGGTCCTGTGAGAAAAAGAATCAAAGACGCATCTGGTAAATTTTATTGGGGAACTGATAGCGAAGAAGATGCAAATGCTGTTAATTTTAATTCATTAGATATTGCTATTCAACCTGGAGAAAAGGTAGAGATTTCAGTTAAATCTTTATCAGAAGCTGGATTTCCAGCAAATCCAATAGAATCTGACTGGTCTGATATAATGACTTATGAATTCCCAGAAGGTGAATTTACGGGAGATACTTTATTAGAAGCTATCAACGAAAATTCATTAGAAACTGTAAGAATTCAAATTACACAAGATTTAACAACAGCTGGTTTATACACGCACTTGGATGATTCATTTACAGCTAATTCTAAATATTTTTCACACAATGCAACATCGATCGCATCTGGTTTCTTAACGACTGAACAAAATCCAGTTAGTTTATTTGACAAGCTGGTTGAAATGCAAACTCAAATTGAGAAATTAAAAGCTCAAATAGCTGGAACTCTTGGAGAATTAGTGGTTTATATTGAAGATGAATCTGGAGCACAAACTTCAGTTTCTAATCATACGACTGTTAAATTATTTGCTGGTTACTATGTTGATGAAATTACAAATCAAATTGACAGAAAAGGAGCTATTGTTACTAAAAACTTTAAATTAAAATTAAGTAATTCAAAAGCAACTGATTTAGAATTAATAGCTAGATTAGTAGGAGATAGAACTAAAGCTGCTTATGGATCTGGTGCATCTACTGTATTAGGTGTTGCACCTGGTGCAATTGATCCAGTTGTTTCTAGTGATACTTATTATGCAAATGAAGGTAGATATGATTTGGTTCCATTGCAGTACCAAAACATAAGTTCTAATATGACAGGAGTAGATTACATGAACAGTACTCCATACCAATCTGGTCAATTAAGAGGTCAATTTCTTTATTCAAGATATAAAAATCTAGCCAATGACGCTGAACTTTATTCAATGACAGCGCCAGATACAGATTATAGTGTTAATAACTGGACTATCGGAAATGGTGTAGATGATTTTGAATACGGTATTAATTATAAATTCGGTACTAATCCAGTAATTGTAGGATCAGGCGAATCTAGATATTTTAATTTTGCTAATGCAACATCAGCAGCATACGCAGCTAACAATGGAACTGACGATTTTATTTGGTCAGGCGATTATGATAGCAATGGATTACCTAATAGAACTTCATTAAGTACTGCAACTAATACTGTTAGTAAAACTGACTATGATAATGGTTTATTCTTACATAAAGATCACCCTTTATTAAATACCGGTAGTGCATTGACACCTTTAAATATTGCAGAAACTGGATTGGTTTCTATGTCAAAGAATGCTCCAAGAAGAGCTAACATGACAGACGGATTGTTTCAAAATCCATATAAAAGAGCTCATTGGCAAATGAAATCTAATACTTCAACACCGATTGATGTATATAGAAGTTTAAAAATGTCATTTAACGCAGAAGATCAATTCTTATTAGGCGGACATTCATGCGGAGCTTATTTATTTTTAAGTCCTATTGAAACTACAAGTTTAACAGTAGATGCTGATAATAAATTTGGTAAAAAGTCAATCTCACAAGGAGCTACTAATGCTATTTCAGTTGATTTAATATTCCAATATAGAATGACTGATTATTTTGGAGTTACATCTAGCACAACATCTGCTAATAATGCAGGAAGAGTTGGTGGAATAGCTTCTACAAGTTTAACAAATCTAACATATTCTAAAAAGATAGGATTAGATATTTTAAAAGGAGAAAATGACGTATTCTCGTTTGATATTGAAGTTTATGCTAAATACAAACCAGAAGGTTCATCAGTGGCTAATGTAACTAAAGAAATGATAGATACGTTTAGAGTACCTGGATTACATGGTCGTAGAGAATTTGTAGATTCTGAAAATGATTTCTCAACACCAGGTTCTATAACTTCACTGAGATATATGTAAATCATTAGTCCTTCTATTTAAGATATATAAACTAATAAATAGAAGGACTAATACATGAGTTTATCAACAAATTTTAACACTGCAAATAATCAAATTGACGATCTGTCATTTGGTATTTTAAGAACTAATCCAAAGTTAAGTACTAATATAAAATTGGTAGTTAACTCATCGGGTTCTTTATACATGGATTCAATTGATGCCAATGCTACATTAGCTAGTGCATCTTTTAAAAAGTTTCCAATCAATCCATCTGGCTTTTATTCAACTGACGTTTCTAGATTTTATAGAGATTTGCCATTAAATTTAAGATATGATATTTTTAAACAAAATTCAGATCTTTCTGTATTTGGTGATTATTCAAAACAATTTGAAGATCAGTATCAATACGGTGCTTCCTTTAATTCAACTAAATTGTATGATGAGCAATATAAATTCTTAGCTCCTATTTGGTTAGATAAAAAGACACCAAATCATTTTGTGATATACCGCGTGGAAGCCGCAGATTATGACACTTTATTAGATGATAGTTTAGTTTCTCAAAATAATAGAATAATGCAGCTTTTAAATAAAGCCACTATTGTTAAAACTTTTGACATAACTAACACTTCTAATTTAGGAAAATATATCAACAATCACGTTAATAGCCCTTCTTTTCCAGTAGCACCTATTATTCAAAATTTTGATGCAAACAGTCATACTACGTATTGCGGTATTGATATTGTTAAAGGCGGTTTTGTTGAAAAAAGAGAATATACAAACAAAGATCTATTAGTAGATAAAATAGAAATTCTCAACAATCAAATTATCACAGAAGGTTTTGAAAGAAATCAATTAGCTGTGGCTAATTTATTAAACATTGAATTTTTATTTGACGATGAACTAGCAACTGATTACAAAATTTATAGATATTTTGGGCTATATGTTGATGCTTTATATGAAGGTGAATTTAAGGTAAATGATATTATAAATAACGATGCTGAACAAAGCATTATTATAGAAAACAACGGTATTTTATCTTACTATGATCTACCGAATGGAATATCGCATCAAGATATGTTTTTAAATACAAAAGATTTGAGTTATCCAACATTAAACTGGATCAAATCCCCATACAATAATTTCTTTCACGTAAAAAACGGTGTTAACTTCGATAACACTAAAAAATTACCAGTTAGTTTAGATAATAAGACAATAACTGAATTTACTGATGATGTTTTAGCTGGAACTCTTAAGATTAGTATTTTAACTAAAGATGCAAAAGACTTTATTAAATTTAAAATTACTGAAGCGCCACATCATGGTGATAAATTATATTTAACTGCTATTTCTGAATTCAAAGCTGATAATTTCAATCTAACGCCATTTACTTATATGGCTGATAATTATTTGCAAGCCGGTAAGTTTGAACAACAACGATATTCAACACAAGGAGATTTAAAGCATATTTTACATGCATTAGCTTCATGTATAACGCATTCAGATAATCCTTTTGTAGCTACTATCGTTGACGATGCTATCGTAATAGAAGATTACGCGCAAGGATATGATAGAAATTCAGTTGCATTTGGAGTTAGAACTGGTAATATTTCAGATTTCATTAACGTTATATCTGGTAAAATATCTAATATCGATAATTCTATTTTACCGGTTAGTAGCTTAGTTGATTTTAATGATTGGACTAACTATGCAATGACAGGCGGTAAAGACGAAAATAGATTTATATACTTAGAAAAACAACAATTAGGTAACCTTAGAAAAGGTCACATAATTAAAGATCCTGTGTTCAATACAAAATCAGAAGTTTTAGAAATCTTAGAAGATGCTTTCGATTCTAATTTTTACAGAGTGTGTTTATCTAAGAAAATTAATAAATTAAATACGTACACTAACTTAAATTATTATCAATCTCCGGTTACCTATTTTGGTAAATTCAGCGCATATAATTTAAAGGACTTTGATTTTGATTTCTACGATACTTCTAATTCAAATTATGCTGAATTAGCATTAGATGATTTAATAGTAGCATCTAGCGTTGAAGGTAGTTATTATAAATATTATAATTTAGCATGTTCTCAAGCATTTTTAATAAATCACGATGAATATTATCCTGGATTATCTTCTTTATCAGAGGCTGATGTTGTAAACAGATTAGAAAATGTTGGTAATGATTTTGACAAAGACTCAAGTATTGTTATTAAGGATTTAAAAATATACTCAGAGTATGACAGATTACATGAAAATGAATTAAAAGAAACTGCTCTTTTGAGTAGAGTCGTACCGCATATTAATAAATTTGCACTGAAAGATTCTTTTAATGCAAGAATGAATCCATATTTATTTACAGTGAGCGAAGCATTTGGTTCAGATAACATGTCGCCTAACGTAGAATCTGGCCTTGAAAGAAATCCATTAGATTACAACATGGAATATTTTCATATCAATCAAATTCCAACATTATTTAAATATGATTCTAACAATTTTAGCAAACTTAAGAGTTATGTTAATTTTCTAAATGACGGAGAATTAACTATAGACAATCTTAAAAGCATCGATAGAGATTATTTTAGCAAATATTTTGTATGGGAAGGTGCATATCTAGACTTTTCTAAAGTTATTAACATTTCTTCTGCAAACGGTGCTACATATATTACATTTGATAAACCAATAGATGGAAATATTGTAACTAATACAGGTATTACTAAGAAGAACGGCGTATTTGTACCTCTTACTTTACCGTTTTTAAATGCTGATAAAACAATATTAACTTGTCTTGGTAATATACCAACACAAAATGGTATTGTTGTTGGTGATTTATTTCAAATCAATAATGCCAATGTGCAATTTATAAAAAATAAAACAAAAAAATTATACACTAAATTTAACAAAGGAGATGCTTACAATTTCTCTGACACTATATTTAGGGGTTTAAAATATGTTTATAAATCAAGAAAGGAAAATGTAAAAATCATTCCTTCTGAATATGTAAATGATAATCTAGCAAATGATTATAAGTTTGCTGTTATCGTAAATTTACAAAAAGATTCAAATGAAACTAGTACAAGCATTGATGTTATTAAAAATGACAAATTTAAATTTATTTGTGTCTATGTTAATATTTCTTTACAAGAAAATAACGTAAAAGAAATATCTCATAAAATTTTATATGAATTAAGACATTCATATATTGAAAATACATTATCGAATAGTAAGATTCAAGGCGCTTTAAACATATATGAAGCTTATGCCAATATAATTAATTTAACTCCTACTACTGAAGTTGTAATAGATGGTTTAGAGGATATTGATGGTAAATCTCCAGCTTTTGAAAAACAAATTAGTATCACAGAACAAGGTGCTTATTCATATTTGTTATTTGACTATAATGGTAACACATACGCTTTTCAAATTTCTAAAGTATTAAGTGATACGTCTATTAGTGTGATAGGTTATCCTAAATTATGGGATAATATAACCAATACCGTAGGTGCTGACGCACCAGCTATAATAGAAATCACACCAGTTGATCAATCTAATTTAACTTATACATATTATGGTGGTGGATGGGACGCATTCAAGCAAAACCTGGATGATATTAAAGCTAAATCATTTAAAGAAACCTTTAATGATTTTACTAGAAAGGTAAATTATGTTAACGTGACAGAATCTGGAGATGCTGCGTATAATTCTTTTGTTTTAGAAGTTGAAAACGGAACACCTTTTTATAAAAATGCATATATTAAAACCGCGGTAGATGAAGATAAACCAAAATCTTACAAAATATCTTCAGCCGAAGTTGGTAAAAAAATAGTTGAATCAGAGACTCCGTATAGAACAATCTTGAGAAGAATGAACGGCTATTATGTACCATTAACTAAAGATATTTTATACTTCACTGACATATATTCAGAAAACAAAGCTTTAAAAAATAATGCAGTTCCAAATAGAGAATTGTTGATTTACAATAAATTCAATAGAACTGGAATTGCGTTTAGTTCTTATTTTGACACATTGGGTTTAAATGATTATGGAATAATTAAAAATTATTTTTATCATAAAGTAAATACTGAAGCACCAGATAGTACATTAAAATTGTCTAGCGGTACAGATAAATTACCTTTATATCCAAAAATTGGTGAAATAGCAATTGACAAAAGAGATTTAAATATATTACAGTCTAAATACGCTGAAAATTACTATATTAAATCAGGCGCAAACAATGAATATTCATTTGTGTATGGCACTGTTAATCCAATTGAAGAAAAGGCTTTCATGGCCTCAACAGTAATGAAGGTTTCTAACGTTTATGAAATATCTTCTTTTAGTGAAATTAAACTATCTAATATAGATGAATTAAATTCATATAGAGAAAATAACAAAGGCTCATATTCGTTGGCATGGACAGAAGTTGAAGATAAAATCTATGCTGATTTCTATGTTAAAAAAGCAGTCTTAGATGAATTATTAGAAAAAGGCATTAAGTCTTCCTTTGATAGTTATATCAATCCTTCAAAATCTTATGGTGATTTAACAACAACGTCTGACGATTTACAAGTATATTCAGAACAAAATATAGTACCGAGATTTATTATACAAAGCATTAACATATATGCTAAAGAAGGTAAAAATATCAGTTCTTCGTTTTTAAATCAAGCTGATCCTTTATTAATAGACACTGATATTTATAAAAAACAAACTAATTATTCTACAGAAGGCTTTGTACAAGAACGTCTTAATTTTAGATTAATATATAATAAAAAACCGTCTTATAACTATGAGTTTAAAGTCGTTGTCAAAATAATAGCGTAACATGTCTATCATAATAAAAGAATTATTTGAAAGTGATTTAGATCAATATAACAATGATTGGTGGTCATCTAAAAAAATTGAAAAGTTAAATTTCAATTTTGATCAAATTCTAATATCCGGCGGTGGACCAATTGGACCTCATGGTTTTCCAGGAGATCAAGGTTTAGATGGAGCAAAAGGTCCAATTGGACCGCAAGGCGCTATCGGTTCTCAAGGCGCTATTGGTTCTCAAGGTGCAGATGGAGAAACTGTTTGGCTTAAAAATGAAAGCGAAACTATAGAAAATATCACTTTAAAAATAAATCAATTTGGTAAATACAATCCTACTAATTTTTTATTCGGTATTTCTAATAGCTCAGACGCGTTAAACGAATATAACGTGCCTAAAATAGGTATTTTAGGTAAAATTCATACAAACGGAGGTTACAATCAAAAGAATGTTGTTTTTTCTGATGAAGAATCAGATCAAATAGTTTCATTAAATTTATTTAAAGAAAATCAAAATACAATATTAGAATATGGTTTTGATGACACTACTAATACTGAGTTTGAATTGATAAGCGATGAAGCAGTTTTAACGTATAACATTAATCCTAGTACAGCTTCTACATTTGGTAATTTTAAAGCATCATTATTTAAAATAAAATCTTTAGATTCAAAGTTTGGTGATACAACAGAAACCAATGAAATACAAGGTTCTACTAAATTTAATACTGAAACTCCAACCCCGAATTGGATTGCACAATCAATTGACACAAATGGTAAAATAAAATGGGTAGATCCTCTTAAAGTTATACCTGGTTTTCCAGTTGGTAGTATTATTGCTATCAATGCTTCACAGTTTAATAGTAATAATTTTTTAATTAATGAGACCAAAACTGTTACTACTGATTATTTACAAAACACAAATGGATCTGGTAAAACAGGTACAATGTATCAGGGCTGGTATATATGCAATGGTAAAACTTGGAAAAAGGGGGTTATCTCGTATGACTTGCCAAACTTAAATGCGTATAAATATGAAATAGATGAAGACACTTCCGGAAATTCTAACCAAGAACATGCAATTTCAAATACAGCTAAATTAGCTATTTTAGGAGGTTCTGATTTAAAATTGAACATTACGCAATCAGGTGGTTCTTATAGTTCAAGCTACACTAATCACGAGACGTCTAATCAAATTGAAACATTTAATTCAGTTGGTTCAATATCGCAAGCTGATTCTAAATTAATTTATATATGTTATTTAAAAGAAACTGACATGCATTGGGAAGATGCTGCTGTCATTCCTCCAACACCTGCATTATACGATATAAATTTATCTTATAGCTCATCGTCAAATGCAAATGCTTGTTTAAATCAAACTACAGCTTTTAAAATAGATTTTGATCCTGTTCTATGGACTAATTTTACAGCTAATTTAACTGGTAAATTAATTTATAATAATTCAGGTACTGCGATAGCAGTTGATGGAATATACGCAAAAGATGGAGTAGTTAGAATATTTGTTGGAGGCACGTTTGTTCAAGTCCAAAGCTGTCCTATCGTAAACAGTTTTGTGGCTACTTTAGGTCCTAACATGTTTAACTTAAATGGTTCGACCGCGCCTTATTCTGGTACTAATATGACTTTGTATTCAGATAACGCTTCTTTTGCAAATGCAACTAAATTATATACAAATGCAGCTTCTACACCTTTCTATTATGCGCCAAACGGCTGGTATAGAGTAGGTGCTTCTAGAAGATATTGGAGTCAAATTGATGGATCATTTGTTGGTCTAGATGTTTTTGGAGATTATATCTTTAATGTATTGGCTACACAATTAAGTCCAAGCGCTGAAGGATATTATATGGCTAAAGCAACATCTAGTTTTAATTATTGCAACGGAGTATATGATTCCACGATGTATCTTTATACTGATGATGATTCATTTATGAGTGCAGCTTCTTTTTTAGGACCTGTTTATAGAAACATGTATAGTTTAACGGGCAATGAGGGTTATGAACCTTTGATGTTGATAGAAAACAATGCAGTGTATGGTCCTGAGAATGACCTTTTCTATAGAAAATGTGATAGCGATGGAGTATTACAAAGTAAAACTAAATGTAGTGGAACTAATAAGTTTGTTTGATAAAATATTAGACAGATAAATAGATAATAAAAAGACCAGTATTATAATGAATTTAAAACAAATATTCGTAATTGACACCGATAACGAGAAGTTAGACAAGGTTAATTATAACTTCGATCAGATTATTGCAAACGGAGCAGGCCCAATGGGTGCTCAAGGTGCAATAGGTGCTCAAGGTTTTACTGGTTTGACAGGTGATCAAGGACCTCAGGGTGCACAAGGACCACAAGGTGCTCAAGGACCTTCAGGTAATGATGGCGATACTTCGTGGAAAATAAATGAAGGTACAAATAACGTAACTCTTGTACCTATTCATGATGATTCAGTATATACAAATCCACCTTCTATTATAATAGGTATTGATAAAGCAGATCCAAGATATAATGATGTTTTGACAGACGCTACTTTGTGGATTCATAGAAAATCTAGTGTTTTCAACGATAACTTTCAATTGACTGACGATAGTAGTGGTTCTACAAAAGTTTCTTTTAGATTATTTAAAAGCGCAGGTGTTGTTAAATATGCAGAAGGATTCTTTTCGGGCGGTGGTACTATAAGATACGTTGCAGATAAATTCATCTACAAAAATGCAACTACTGAATTTGCTAATTTAAGCGCAACACAATTTAATGTCAAAGTGCCTTCTTTATTTGAAGGTAATTCTGAATTTAAAGGAGCTAATTTAAAAATCAATGTTGGTTCTCCA
>Ga0222712_10001389_pt1 | contig 29918 bp, 50 predicted proteins | sample C33_657DmetaG_FD_165043 | JGI IMG/M metagenome (GOLD analysis project Ga0222712, IMG submission 165043) | Estuarine water microbial communities from San Francisco Bay, California, United States - C33_657D | ecosystem: Environmental > Aquatic > Marine > Unclassified | place: USA: California...
CGACGATCCTGCAGCAGACACCGTCTTCATGCCACTGAACATGAACCCAGTTGGCATCGCACCACTCTCCGACGCGCCAATCGAAGGCGACCCAGGAGGAACACCAGAACAAGGTCAGACCGACGCGCAGCTGCTCGTCAACGCGCTGACCGCATCAATCTCTTCTCTCCCAGCACCAGTCGTTCACGTCAACGTGCCAGCCGAGAAGCCTAAGAACAAGTCTGTCGAGCGCGATGCGAACGGCAACATCACACGGATCGTGGAGGAATAACGAATGGCAGGTCTAGTCAACGCAGGCAAGCACGCGATGCTCGATGGCTTCGCTTCATCAGCAGGGTTCGTCTCACTTCACACCGCTGACCCATCAACTGGTGGAACCAACGAAGTCACTGGTGGCTCACCTTCTTACGCACGCAAGGCCATAACATGGGCTGCTTCTGCATCAGGCTCTAAGTCTTCAGCTACGAACATCGTCTTCGACGTTCCTGGTTCAACGACGATCACTCACCTTGGCTACTGGAGTCTCGCTACTGGCGGCACCTACCTCGGTTCACGTGCTCTCGATGCTTCTCAGACGTTCGCCACACAAGGCACCTACACCATCGCCTCTGGCAACCTCACAGAGACCATCTCCTAGTAGGTCATCGTGGCGCTCAATCAGCGTCTGACATACACAGAGCTCGCAGCACTCTTCGCTTCGTACTCTGCCGCATCAGCACGACCTAACTACACCAACCTTGCAGGTCTACGCGCCTACTCAGACATCTCGAGCAAGTACGCGACCTACTCCCTCGCTGCATCTCAGAACACTTCCTACGCTGCGCTCGCAACCTTCGCCGATCCGAAGTCAGGCACCGTCTCTGGCAGTTCTTCGACCTCCTTTGCTCTTGCTGGTAAAGCCGGCAAGCAAGGAAGCAGCAGCGCAAGCTCGTCAACGAGTGGAAGCGTCACAGGTGCTGAAGGCAATCTTGGTCTCATCAACGCGACGACCTTCTCTGTCGGCACCATCAGCGGTTCACCAGCCCTTCGCGGCATCTCATCCGGCATCACTTCAACCTCTTCGGTCGTCATCGGTATCGAAGGCGACCTCGGCAACATCGTCGGTGCGAACGTCACATCGGCTTCGGTCATCGGTCGCGCTACACGTTTCGGATCAGTCACTGCTTGGTCGATCAGCACAGGCAACGTCGCAGGCGTCCTTGCTCTCAACATCCAAGAGCTCTCAGGCTCCGTTCAAGGCTTCAGCGCATCTGTAGGCACCGTTCGCGGAGCTCTGGACAGACCAGACAGCGGTGGCAAGCGCAAGCACATCATGGAGCCAGCCAAGTACGTCCCTCTTCGCACAGGTGGCGCATTCGGTATCAGCTTCAGCGAGCGCGAGGTCTTCGGCACGCTTGGCTATCCAGGACAAGCAGAAGGAACCAACGAGTCAGAGGCAGTGATCTACGGCGCTCTGGCGACTATCGGACGCGTCAACGCAAGATCAAAGAACCACGCATACATCGAAGGCAAGTCAGTTCTGCGACGCCACGTCGACGAAGAACTCCTACTTGCAGTCGTTGGCTTGTAGTGCGTGACAGAGAGGACACCCTAACGACATGAACCACTTGGAAGTGAAGTCGTACAGCGCTGAGTTCAAGGCAACAAAGGACGGTGCCAAGGGCATCGTCACAGCTCTCGTCTCAGTCTTCAACAACATCGATCTCGGCGGAGACCGCATGCTGCCTGGCTCATTCACTAAGACCATCCAGGACTGGCAAGCCAAGGGCGACCCACTTCCTGTCATCTGGTCTCACGAATGGGACAACCCAAGCGCGCACATCGGCTTCGTCAACCCTGCCGACATGAAGGAGACCGACCAAGGTCTCGAGGTCAAGATGCAGTTCGATCTCGACCGTCCATTCGCAGAGCAGGTATTCCACCTTCAGAAGACTCGTCGCGTGACGCAGTTCTCATTCGGCTACTACGTGACTGACTCAGAGGTTGTGAAGGAAGGCCCAGACACCATCCGCAACATCAAGGCAGTCGACCTCTTCGAAGTTGGCCCAACACTTCTTGGCATGAACCCTGCAACTCAGCTTCTCGAAGCTGCGAGCGCTCTCAACGGAGCGAAGGCAGGACGCGTACTCAACGCATCGAACGAAGAAGCTCTCAAGGGCGCTCGCGATCTCATCGACGGCGTACTCAAGAGCGTTCCACAAGCAGATGACCGCACTTCATCAGTGACTGGCAAGTCAGCAGAGGACATCGAGAAGAAGGACGGAATGGAAGAGGGCAACGACCTCTACCCAACGACTCCACGTCAGACTTTTATGCAAGACGCTACAGAGAACGTCGTCGAGGTCTTCGGCAAGTTCGATCAGAGCGCAGGTCCAGAAGGTGCGCACTACGCACCAGCTGACGCCAACCCATTCAAAGCAGAAGGTCTCATGTGCCAGAACTGCGTCTTCTTCCAAGGCCCACGTGGTTGCGAAGTTGTCGCTGGTGACATCGATCCAGAAGCAGTCTGCAAGCTCTGGGTCATCCCAGGCAACTTGCTCCCAGGTGCAGCCGCAGCAGATATGCCGGCAGATGGCACCAAATCAGAATCCGCTGACACCACGCGTGACAGCGGTAGCACCATCAACCAAGAGCACGTGATCGCGTTGCTCTCCAAACCCCGACACACGGAGGACTAAATGGCCGACCTAAAGCCGCAAGTCCGCGAGCTGGCATCCGCTATCGACGCTAAAAAGGCTGAGGCGGCAAAGGCATTCGCGGAGTTCGACTCACTTCGAAAGAGTGCAGTCACAGAAGGTGTTGACTTCTCAAAGGATGCTTCTGCATTCGAGAAGCTCGACGAAGCAGGAAAGAGCTACGACGCGATCCGCGACGAAGTTTCTTCTATGGAATCTAAGCGCGCTCGCTTGCTCGAGCTCGCTGGAGAAAAGGCTGTCGAAATGGCAGCAAAGCGTGGAGACGATGCTGTCGCTGCAACCTACGGAGAGGCATTCGTAAAGTCTGCTGCATTCCAGGCTGCAAAGGAGCGCATCGCTTCATCTGACAACATCCCAATGGGAACTACTGAAGGCGTAAAGGTCGCTGATCGTGCTGAGTTCAAGACTCTCTTGACTTCAGCTGGTGCAGTCTCACCTCTTGCTGACCGTCAGGGACTCATCGTTCCAGCTCCACTCAAGGGTCTCGACTTCCTCTCAATGATCGCTACAGGTAACACTGACAGCGACGTCGTTGAGTACCTCGAAGAGACTACTTACACCAACGCAGCTGCTGAAGTTGCTGAAGGTACAGGAGCTGCTGAATCAGCACTCGCATTCACAAAGCGCACTGCTAACGTGAAGGAGATCGCACACTTCCTTCCTGTTACTCGTCGCGCTCTCAACGACCAGGCATTCATCGAGGGTTGGATCAACAACCGCCTCATCGATGGCGTCCGTCGTCGCTTGCAGGATCAGGTTCTCAACGGTGACGGAACAGGTGAAAACCTCTCTGGCATCTACGGCAACTCTGGCATCGGATCAGTTGACCGCTCAGTGACAGGCACTTCAATGCTTGACTCACTTCACAAGGCGATCACTACAATCCGTACAAACGCATTCCAGGAGCCTGACTTCATCGGAATCAACCCAGCTGACTGGGAGACAATCCGTACGTCTAAGGCTTCTACAGCTGGTTCATACCTCTTCGGAGACCCAGCTTCAAACGGTCCAGCAACTGTCTGGGGCGTTCCAGTGGTCATCCACGCTGCATTCACTTCAGGCTCACCACTCGTTGGTGTCGCTCGCGAAGCGAACCTCTTCATCCGCGAGGGTGTATCAGTTGCAGCGTCAGACTCACACAGCGACTACTTCACAAAGCGTCAGGTGGCTCTTCTTGCATCTGCTCGCGTTGCATTCGCTGTTACTCAGCCAAAGGCATTCTGCCTCTCAGTTGCGTAATCACTCGATCTTCGGATCAAAGGAAGGGCGAGGCTTCGGCCTCGCCCTTCTGCATTCCATCGTGACCTACGAGGCACTCTAGGCATATCAAACCCCCCCGACAGAAGGAGTCATGTCATGACCGAAAAGATGTACACCTGCACTGAGCACGTCTACGACCGTCGCGATCCGAACCGTCCAGCAGTCTTCATCGCTGCTAAGGGCGAAGAGATTCCGTACTCATCAGCCGTCAAGCTCGGACTCGTTAAGGAAGCACCAGCAGTCAAGAAGGTTGCTGAATCCATGGTTGAAGACAAGGCCATCAAGCCTGCTGAGACCAAGGTAGCTCCGCGCAAGAGCAAGGCGTAAGCCATGGAGAGACTGCTAGCTGGTCAACCAGGCACCGTCACTCTCAAGGTCTATAACGAGGACGGCGTCCTCACTGACGCCACAGGCTCTGTCAGTGTTCTCGTAGAGGACTCTGCCGGCACCGACGTCAGCACTGGCACAGCGACCAAGACTCCGACGACTACAGGCACCTACACCTACACAGTCCCAAAGACTGTGACAGAGAACCTCGACGCGTACTCAGTCTCATGGACATATACCGTCGCTGGCGTCTCACGTACTGCGAAGACCTACTTCGAGGCTGTGGGAGGGCATCTCTTCGAGATCGCCGACTTCCGCGCTCGCGATACAGCTCTTGCAGACGCCACCATCTACCCTTCAGACAAGGTTCGCGCTGCTCGCGTAGCAGCTGAACAGCGCTTCGAGAAGCACGCCAAGGTTGCGTTCGTTCCTCGAGCTCGCACCGTCGTACTCAATGGCGATAACACCACACGCATCGTCGTGCCAGACGCAGAACTCCGCGTCGTCTACTCAGCTTCCATCGATGGAGTCGATCTCACAGAAGAAGAGATGGACTACCTCGAGGTCGACCCTTCAGGCATCATCCGTCGCAACGACGAGAAGCACTGGACTGCTGGCTTCAAGAACGTCGTGATTACCTACGAGCATGGCTACGACTCTCCACCAGAGCCAGTCAAGAACGCAGTCATGATGCTCGCCTTCGAAGAGCTCGTCCCTTCATCACTCAACCCACGTGCGACTTCACAGTCGACCGACCTTGGTGAGTTCCGTATCTCTGTCGCCAACGTCGATGCAGGGCGCTTCACAGGCATCCCAGACGTCGACGCTGTGATCCAGACATTCGGTCGCAACCGTCCATCGGTGGGCTGATGAATAGCAAGCTCTACGACGCACAGGATGCTCTCAAGGCAATCCTCGATGACGCTGAAGGACTTGCCGGCATCACTAAGAGTCTTGGAACTCCACTCAAGCTCAGCGACCTCAAGGATGTCGTCTGGGTCTCTGGCGAGGTCGAAGACTGGAACCAGGACTACCGCGTTACTTCACTTCTTGCAAAGGACGAGACCTTCGTCTTGCGCGTTCACTGCCTCACCAGCATCACAGGCGACTACAGAGCTGCGCGCAATCGCGTGAAGAGCTTCGCGGAAGCGGTCGAAGCTGTCGTGAGCGAGAACTACACACTCAACGGCACCGTGGAACTCGCACAGATTCGCTCAGGAGCCATGGAAGAGGCTCGTCTTGATGAGCGTCGCCACCAAGCATTGATCACCTTGTACATATCTTGCCGCGCCTGGCTTACGGCGTGACAGAGAGGACACCCTAACTCCATGAGCAACTACCGCTTACCTTCTGACGTCCACACCGAGACCAACTTCGCTGGTGTCGGCATCATCGAGCATGACTTCAAGGCTGGAGTCGTAACTCCGAAGGACGATGCAGAGCAGATCGCACTCGACCGCTTGGTCGAATTAGGAATTGCCACCGTCGAAGACGCTGGCAGCAAGAAGCAATCCACCAAAGTCGTCGAGCCATCGATGACTGACCTACCTTCGGAGGAATGACATGGCAATTCAATCAGCACTAGCACAGGTTGGCGTTGCCAAGCAGTCCGCTAAGGGTTCTGCAGCATCCAACCCAACTTTCGGACATGGCGTCACTAACGGCACCGTCCTCACTGTAGACGTCTCTCAGGCGCTCGCAGATCAGACTTCAGGCGCTCGCGTCTCTCCAGGCGTTGACCGCACTGGCGTGATGCCAGGCATGGACTTCTCATGCCGCGCACACTCAAAGACTCTCGGCTTGTACCTCTATGGCGTGCTCGGCTCACTCGCTACCACAGGCGCTGGCCCATACACCCACACAATCACTTCAGGTGCAGACCTTCCATACTTGACCTCTTTCGGCAAGCTCGGAAGCAACATCTACGCAGTCCAGGACATGAAGCTCGACTCAGTTGGCATCAACTTCAACGGCACAGAGCCTGTCGAAGTAGCTGTCTCAGGCATGGGTACTGTCGCGAACTACGCAGCGACCTTCACTGCTGGAACTGACGACACTCTCGCTTCATACTTCGCAGCTCACACAGGAACCTTCTCAGTCGACGTCGACGGTGGAAGCGGAACTGCTGCTACAGCGAAGATTGCATCAGGTTCTATCACTATCAACAACAACCTCGAGACCATCATGATCTCAGGTTCAATCAGCCCAGACGACGTCTTCGTCGGTCGCCAGGAAGTCGAAGTCTCATTCGACATCATCCCTGATGACCTCGCGATGTGGCGCACAATCGTGACTGGTACTTCAACAGGCACAAGCGCTGCTGCGACTCCTGTCTACGGCTCATTCTCAATCGCCTTCACCAACGGTTCAGACACTGTGACTTTGGCTGGTACACGCGTTGCGTTCACCGCTGACTTCCCAGACGTCGATCCTGCTGGCGGTCCTGTGACCATCTCTCTTGCTGGTCTTGCAGTCCAGCCTGCGAACGGTGGAACTCCAGTCACAGCGACTCTCGTCAACTCACAGGCGAGCTACTAATCGACTTGGTCAGAGCGGTTGCAACGGGGGAGTGCGCCGCTCTGACCAATACCCCCTCACTCACCCCACTCCACCATAGAAAGCAGGGCTAGAAATGCAGATCAACTTCAGCGTCAGAGCAGAAGGCAAGACACAGGACGTCAGTACCACTTACGCGGATGTCATCGCGCTCGAACAGAAGTTCGACATCGATGCTTCAGAGCTCGCGAAGCGTCAGCGCGCTTCATGGCTCGCGTACATGGCATGGCACGCACTCAAGCGCACAGCGCAGACCACACTCTCATTCGAAGACTGGTCAAACACTCTTGAAGACCTCGATCCGAAGGACGAATCCCCAAACGCATAACGGCGATGGCTCGCCTGATTGCTCAGGTAGCTATCGCCACCAGTATCGGTCCAAACGACTTGATCTCTGCACCCCCACAGGTGTTCGACGCCATCGTCGAGCAACTGGACAAGCAGCGCAAGGAGCAGGAGATGGAAGAGCGTAGACAAAAGCTACGCTCACGACTGAAGAGCTAGGAGAAACTCATGCCAAACGAGGGACTCCAATACAACGTCACCATCTCTGGGCTTGATCAACTCAAGAAAGAGCTCGGTGTTCTCGCACCCGATCTCAAGAACCAACTCACCAAGGTCTTCCGCAACGCCGCCAAAGAAATCCGCGACGACGCACGTAGACTCGTATCAGATGAGCCACCCATGCGTGGATGGCGCACCGTTAAAGCAATCAGCGGCACTTCACGTGGTGGTGCTGGTTGGCCTGAGTACGACGCCTCTCGCATCCGCGCCGGCATCGAATACAAGGCAGGTGTGACAGCTCCAGGGTTTTCATCTAAGGGTTCGACGAAGTTCTTCGGCTATCGCGTCTACAACGCATCGCCGCAAGGAAACATCATGGAAGTTGCAGGTCGCAAGTCGGCTGGCAGCGGTACTGGTGTTCAGTTCATCCAGAACCTCAATAGCAAGAACGGTACTGCAGGTCGCCTGATCTACAGAGCCTTCGATGCTAAGGAGTCGTCGATCAACTTGAAGCTCAACCGTGAGGTCGAGCGCATAACTAACGAGTACGAACGACGTCTTAACGACAACGCGAGGGAGTAACAGGTGGCAGGCGCAGTCATTCGAGTCAGCGGTGAGTTTGACGACGCCGCACTCAAGAAAGCCTCTGCCGCTCTAGGCAAGTTCGGCATGAAGGTCGAGTCCACAGGCAAGTCCTCTGGCAAGTCCTTCGATGGCCTCAAGACAAAGACCGTCGCACTCGGCGCAGCCATCGCTCGCATCGGTACAGACCTTCTCTACGCCTTCGGACGTCAGGCAACGAATCTCATCAAGGGTTCGATCACTGCTGCATCCGACCTCAACGAGACCCTCTCCAAGACCAAGGTCGTCTTCGGAGACGCGAGCTCATCAATCATCAAGTTCTCTGAGACGGCTGCAACCCAATTCGGTCTCACACAGCAGCAGGTACTCGACTCAGCTTCTACCTTCGGCATCTTTGGCAAGTCAGCAGGACTCGGCGGCAAAGACCTCTCAGCCTTCTCGCTCAAGCTGACTGGCCTCGCATCAGACCTCGCATCTTTCAACAACACCACGACAGACGAAGCAATCACCGCTCTTGCTGCAGGTCTTCGTGGAGAATCAGAGCCTCTCCGCAAGTACGGCGTCCTCTTGGACGACGCATCACTTCGTCAAGAAGCGCTCGCTCTCGGCATCGTCAAGACGACCAAGAAGGCTCTGACACCACAGCAACGCGTTCTCGCTGCACAGTCGATGATCCTCAAGCAGACCAAGCTCCAGCAAGGCGACTTCGCTCGTACATCTGGCGGTCTCGCCAACCAGCAGCGCATCCTCACTGCACAGTTCGAGAACCTCAAAGCACAGCTCGGTCAGTTCTTGCTACCTGTCGTCACAAAGATCGTCACCTTCTTCACTTCTCGATTCATGCCATCACTCGACGGCATGGCAGCAAAACTCAAGGACACTCTCGGCCCAGCAATCAAGGCGCTCGAGCCGCTCTTCAAAGGCATCGCGAAAGTCTTCAAGGAGAGCGGTGACGTCATCCTCGCTGTCGTCGGAGCTCTTGCAGCCGCCTTCGCAGCAATCCAGGTCGGCGCGCTCATCACAGCCATCGCTGAAGCAGGTGGTGCATTCGCATTCTTCGCAGGTGAAGGAACGGCTCTAGGAGCGGTCATCGCAGCTCTCACGGGGCCAATCGGTCTTACCGTCATCGCTATCGCAGCAATCGTCGGCGTCATGATCTATGCCTACCGCACCAGCGAGTCGTTCCGCGACAAGGTCAACGAAGCCTTCGCAGCTGTCGGTGACGCAATCGGATCAGCAGTTCGTATCTTCAACACACTTGCAGAAATCATCGCCGCATTCGTCAAGCCGGCACTCGAAGGTCTCTATGCGCTCGCCCTTGGCATTGCGAACTTCTTCATCAACGTCTTCCGTCTAGCGGCTCAAGGAGTCGCCTTCGCCTTCGGTTTCATCGCTGACGCTCTCGAGCGCAACAAGGAGCCACTGCAAGCACTCATGAACTTCTTCGGTCGCATCGTGGAGATCGTCGGCAAAGTACTTGGCCCACTTCTTGGCTTCCTCGGCAACGTCGTCGGCATCATCCTCAAAGCTGCATTCATGGCACTCGGTATCGCTATCGGACTCACCATCGACATCATCGGTGCCATCATCAACGTCGCTCGCGAGTTCGGTGAAGCTCTCATCGCACTTAAGGATGGAGCGATGATTGTCTTCGATGCCATCGGTGGCTTCGTCGGCGCTCTGTGGGACAAGCTCGTTGGCTTCAAGGATCAGCTCGTCGGTCTTGCCAAGACAATCTTCAGTCCGCTCTTGAGTGGCTTCAAGTCAATCGTCAACAGCATCATCGGCATCTGGAACGGACTCGACTTCGGCTTCCATGTGACCGTTCCTGACATCCCTGGACTCCCGCACCGTGGCGAGTCATTCGGTGTCGACGACATCTTCCCTGACATCCCTTATCTCGCGAAGGGCGGCATCGTTAACTCACCGACTCTCGCGATGATCGGTGAAGCTGGGCCAGAAGCGGTAGTGCCACTCTCACGTGCTGGCGGTGCCGGCATCGGTGGCGTCACCGTTCAGGCTGGAGCAATCCAGATTAGCATTGGCTCACTTGATGGCATGGGCCGTACAGACATTCAAGCAATCGTCGACCAAGCGTTCCAGAAGTCGATGACACAGCTCGCTCGAGACATTAGGACGCGGAGGTAACGACGGTGGCAGTAACGATTCTTCGTCCCGATGAGGTCACATCAGGTGTCAGCAACTTCACCGCAACAGGTGGAAGCAGCATCCAAGTGTCCATGGCGGACAACACCGACACGACCTACATCCGCAAGAGCACTTCGGTCGCTGGTACCGCATCAATCATCTTCGGTATGGGAACCACTGCCCTATCTACTGGTCAGCGCATCCGCCAGGTACGTATCCGCGCTCGCATCGACACTCCAAGTGCTGACGCACGTTGCAACATCTACCTCGGCACACGCGTCAACAATACGAACTACTTCGCATCTCCAATCCGCATCGCATCGACCAACTACTCGACGATCACTGAGCTCACTTCTCCATACCTCACCGCAGCACCCGATGGTGAAGCATGGGATCAGAACCGCCTCGACGCGCTTCGTATGCAAATCACGGAGTACAAGGACAGCCCTGATCGCACAAGCGTCTACGCGCTCTACGCGGATGTCGACATCGCGACTCGTCCAACCCTCACCGTCTCTTCGCCAACCGGCACCATCACCACGCCAGCAGGACTCGAAGTCAACTGGTCTTACTCCGACACCGATGGAGATGCACAGCGCTATTACCAAGTCCGCGTCATCGCTTCTTCCGTCTACGGAGTAGGATCGTTCGACGCTGCCACTTCAGACGCTGTCTGGGACTCAGGCGAGACCATCTCTCCTGACACTACAGCTGCCATCGGTAGCTACCTTGCAGATGGCACCTATCGTGCCTACGTCCGCGTCGCAAAGACCATCAACGGCCTTCCGTTCTGGTCTCTGTGGGGCTACAGCACCTTCACGGTGTCTCTCGGCCCTATGCCGGCTCCGACCCTCACTGGCACCTACAGCACATCGTCAAATAGCGTCTCAATGGCTCTCGCAGGCACAAACCCAGTGCTCAAGTCCTTCGTCAACGCGGTCTTCCAAGTCCAGCGCTCCGACGATGGTGGAACCACATGGGCTGACGTCCGCGAAGGCGATGCCATCGCTCAAGACGGCACCTATCACGGCTTCCTAGTCGACTACGAAGCCAAGCGCACCAACACGGCTCGCTACCGCGCTCGTCAGATCGGCTACACAGGAGCAATCGGGAGCTCGACGTCTGTTGCTGGCCCATGGTCAACAGCTCTCGTCCTCAACATCACCAACGACGGTGCATGGTGGATCAAGTCAATGCTCGATCCGAACCTCAACGTCGGTGGCGTTCGCGTCCTCGGCCCATCACTCGACTTCACTCAGGAAGAGAGCCTCGGCGTCTTCCGTCCTCTCGGTCGTACTCGTCCAATCGTCATCAGCGGCTATCTCTACGGTCAAGACTCAGAGCTCGAAATCGCAACTCAGGGCGCAGCAGAGTGGAGCACCATCTCCGCGCTCGCTCAGCGTCAGGACACACTCTTCGTGCAAGACCCATTCGGAGAGCAGCGCTACATCCGCGTCACTGGTCGTTCACATCGACTCGAAGGCCATGCGTCTAACCCACGTCGCTATCTGAAGCTGAGCTACGTCGAAGTAGAGGGCTAGCGTGTATCCAGTCACCCCTACGTTCCGCGCAGCCGTTCGAAGTAATCACAAGGCTGTCGTCAAGGCGACCATCTTCCGTTCAGGTCAGGAAGTTCTCACGATCTATCCGACCTCTGGCGACGTCACTGTCGATGCGCAGTCAGGTGTACGCCGTTCGGTCAAGCTCGCTGTCGCTGCAGACGATGCGCGCGCTCAAGCTGTCACGCTGACCAACTACGCGACCTACGCAGACATCGCAGCTGTCTCAGCGACCTATGCGGCGCTCGCATCCCTCTTTGCAACCTACGAGAACATGGTCTACGTCAAGTCTGAAGTGATCACACGTCTCAAGTCTGACCTCATCCCCATCACCGCACAAGACCCACTGGCTCCATACGGCAACGAAGTGCGCGTCTGGCGAGGCATCGAGACGACGACCGTCAGCTTCGAAGGCGACAACTATCAGGAGCTCGCTGCAGCTCATGCGAACTACTCAGCGCTCGCGACATCATTCTTGTTCTACTCCGACATGGACGATCAGCGCCGTGTCGAGACCGTCAGCGACGAGCTCGTACCGCTTGGCGTCTTCCAGATCACCGACGTACAGATTCAAGACACCGATGCCGGCGTAGAGCTTTCCATCGACGGCTTCGACCGCTCCTACAAGGTTGCTCGCAACAAGTGGCAGAAGCCGAAGACCGTCGCTTCTGGCGACGTCGGCACACGCATGGCAAGCCTTCTCGCAGACCGCTACGACGATGTCCAGGTGGGCTTCTCTACCCTTGGACGCAACACAGCGAAGATCGTCCTCGGTCAAGACCAGTCCTCTGACCCATGGGGCGACATGATCGAGATTGCAGACGCTGCTGGACTCGACCTCTTCTTCGACGTCGATGGCGTCGCACAGATGGTTCCGTATCCAACACCAGATGCGAACTCCGTCGTGGAGTCCTACACCCTCGATGAAGACGGACTCCTTCTCAGCCTTGATCGTCGTGTCAGCAACGAGCAGACCTATAACGGCGTAATCGTCATCGTTGACAACTCTAAGCTCGACACACCTATCCGCGCAGAAGCGTGGGACGAGGAAGTTGACTCCCCTACCTACCGCTACGGTGCCTACGGCGAAGTGCCATTCTTCTTCGAGACGCCTCACATCTTGACCGCAAAGGAAGCACAGGAAACTGCTCAGCGCCTACTTGGTAAGAAGCAAGGTCTCCAAGAAGAGATCAGCTGGACTCAGATTCCGAACCCTGCTCTCGACGTGAACGACGTCGTCGAAGTACTCGACACCACCGCTGGTGTTCGTCGTGTGCTGATCGTCGACGCTATGACCATCCCACTCCTGATCGATGCGCCGATGTCAGTCCGCGCTCGAACCATCCGAACCCTGAAGGCGTAACCATGGCATCTACTGACTACCGCATCGTCGACGCTATCGCTGGCGAACAGAACCGACTCCGCGCTCGCATCGCCAAGGTCGTCTCCGTCCAGGCAGACCGCACCATGACCGTTCAGCTCGCTGGTACGACCGAGAGCATCGATGGCGTCAACTACATGGACTCAGTCCCACCGAAGCCAGGCTCAGGCATCTGGGTTCTCAGCGACGGACGCGACATCTTCGGCTTCGGAGCAATCGCAGCTGACGGACGCACCCTCAGCCCACGCGCAAGCCGATCCACGAATCAGGCAATCAGCAACGGCGCAGACGAAGCCATCACCTTCGATGGCGTGCAGTCTGACGGTTGGGGTTGCTGGAGCGCAGGATCACCCACACGACTCACAGCTCCAGTCACAGGTCGCTACATGGCTGTGGCGAATCTTCAGTTCGAATCCAACGGCACAGGCTGGCGCGCTGGCTGGATCGAGAAGACAGGCTCATCAGTCCTTGCTCGTACTCAGATCATCTCAGCAGCTGCTGGGTCTCCTACCTACTTCCAGGTCATGACCCCACCGTTCGACATGACAGCCGGCACCGATTACATCCGACTCTTGGTACGACAGAACTCAGGCGGCAACCTCGCCTGTGTCAACTCAAGCACCTTCTCGCCAAGCCTCAGCCTGATCTACTTGGGCTCTTGAGCGTGACTAAACCGCGACGATAAGACCTGTTCCAGCAGGGCCTCAAAGGAGAACACATGCCAACGACCACAAAGGGATTCCGTTACCCAGCTAGCACTGACGCGGTTAACGTCCCAGGCGACATTCAGAACCTCGCGTCAGATGTAGACACATGGCTCTCAAGTAACACGCCTCCACTCAACCTCTCGACCAACGCACAGACCGGCACCGCCTACACCTTGGTGCTATCAGACTCTGCAAAGAACGTCGAGATGAATAACGCATCAGCCAACACTTTGACTGTTCCACCGAACTCGAGCGTGGCGTTCCCTGTAGGCACTTCAATCTTGGTCACCCAGACTGGCGCAGGACAGACCACTGTCGCGGCAGGTGCTGGAGTGACTATCAACAGCAACGGCGCGAAGCTGAAGCTTTCAGGTCAATGGGCTCAGGCAACTTTACTCAAGCGCGCCACCGACACCTGGGTTATCTCAGGCAACCTCTCTGCGTAGGTGATTCATGCTTCTACAAAGTATTGGAATCTTGGCATCTGCTTCTAGCGGCCCTCTAGTCGACTATCTGGTTCTCGCAGGTGGCGGCGGTGCTGGTGCAAACCACGGTGGTGGTGGCGGTGCTGGTGGCTACCTATCAGGTAGCTCTGATATGGCACTCGGTTCGATATTCACAATCACTGTTGGCGCTGGCGGTACTGGTGGAACATTCAATTCCTCACCTGTCGGCTCTAGCGGATCTAACTCCATCTTCGGAAGCCTGACTTCATATGGCGGAGGTCGCGGCGGAGACTTCTCATCTAACTATGACGCAGCGGATGGTGGATCAGGCGGTGGTGCCTATTCATCAACGGCGAACTACAACGGAAAAGGCATTGCAGGTCCACCACGTCAAGGCTATGACGGCGGACTAAAGAACCCTAACTATGGACTCTGTGGCGGCGGCGGCGGTGGAGCTGGAGCTGTTGGACAGACCGCGACAAACGCGAACTCTGGCGCAGGTGGAGATGGGTTAGCTTCTTCAATCACAGGATCGTCAGTTACCCGTGGTGGTGGCGGCGCTGGTGGTGGCTGGAATGGTTCAATACCCGTCGGAACGTTTGCCCTTGGTGGATCAGGCGGTGGAGGAAACTCTGGAGCAGTCGTCGGAAGCGGTGCTTCAAACGGCTCTGCTGGCGCAGCAAATTTCGGTGGCGGTGGAGGTTGCGGCGGTGGTGGCAGCTCTGCTGGCGGCAACGGTGGAAGTGGCGTTGTAATCCTCGCATACCCAAGCTCATTCCCAGCGCTCACATCAGTCGGTGCTGGCCTCACGTATAGCGTGAGCACAGTTTCACGAAGCGGATACCGCGTCTACACCTTCACCGCTGGAACAGGATCGGTGACTCTCTAATGGCCCACTACGCGTTCTTAAATGAGTCCAACATCGTCACAGAAGTTATTACTGGCAAGGACGAGACCGAAGTCCTTGATGGTATGACACCTGAAGAATGGTACGGAAACTTTCGCGGCCAAAAGTGTGTACGCACGTCGTTCAATGCTGCCACGAATGGCTTTCGGAAGAACTTTGCTGGCATCGGCTTTACATATGACGAAGCTCGAGATGCCTTCATCTCACCTCAACCATTCCCGTCATGGATTCTCAACGAAGAGACATGTGAATGGGAAGCGCCTGTGCCGTATCCATCAGACGGCATCGTCTCTGTATGGAATGAAGAAACTCAACAGTGGGACGCAGTATCCACTGACTCATAGCGTGACCCTCCCCTGACCATAGACACATAAGCACCGACACAAGGGGAGAGACCCATGCTTGACAAAGTTCCTGCACCACTACGCCACGCCTTGATCGCGTCTGCCGGCATCTTGCTGACCTATGCGACCTCTAAGGTGACTGCGCTTCCTGCACCGCTTCCTGAGCTCGCTGGAGTCGTCCTCGCGATGGCTGCCATGTACCTCACCAAGCTCACCAAGCAGTACGGCATCGGCTCCAACGACTTCGTCGACGTCGAAGACCTAGAAGACGCTGAGAAGTAAGCCATGCAGCACGAACCTACACTTGGCGAGATCATGCGCCGACTAGATGAGCTCTCCTTAGAAGTCAAGTCCATCCCAATGCGCTTCGAAGAGTCGTTCCTTCGTCGTGACGTCTACCGCGCCGATCTCGAGCGCGTCCAGACCAACCTCGAAGCCATCACTAGCCGTCTCGAGAAGCAAGAGTCTCGCTCAGAGTGGTTCGTCCGCACTGTCGTCGGTCTCGTCATCGCAGGCATCATCGCCTTCGGCTTCATGGTCCGAACCTAAGCACTCCCGAACTTAGAATCCACAGCCCTTAGAGCCTCCCTGCGCTCTGGGGGCTGTGGTCTTTGCGGAAGGGGAGGGGATCGAACCCTCAAGGCGGCTCATCACCGCTCGCTCGATTTCAAGTCGAGTGCCGTCGCCAACCATCGGCTAGCCCTTCCAAGATGGCGCGAGATGGCGCGAGCCAACCTCGCAGAAACACCTAAACACGCAGGTCAAAGCCCTATTTCGACCACACCCCCTACGGTTTTCAAGTCCGCCCCAATCACGCTTATCTCTTGCGTTGCAACAACCCTCGAGTACCACCTCTACACACGAAATCCCACCCCGTACCAGCCAGTTGGCGCGAGATGGCGCGCAAGATCATGCACAAGTTCTCGGCGTGTCGAAGTAGCGGTTCGTTCATGTAGCGATAGCGTTTGCCACGTGGACACCCCCGTCCACTTGAACGTTAGGAACACCCCCATGCAAGACATCCACACCTCTCCCATGATCTGGGTAGACATGCTGACTGGCACCCGTCACGTCGACCGACATGGCAATCACAAGCCATGCTTCGACTGTGACAAGGAGAAGGTCGAACTGAAGCAACAGATTTTAAAGGAAGCGACGGAACGCACTGAGCTGTACTGGCGTGCCAAGTTTTCAATGGATCGTAGAAGTGCCCTTGAAGAAGCAGCACAACTTGTCGAGGCCGAATGTGGTCTTACACGGCTTGGCCACGAGGCGCTTCCCTGTGTTCACTGCACACTCGCCGCAAAGATTCGGGCGCAGAAGTGAGCTACGAGATCAAGGCGACCGCCGAAGGCGGCATGACCATCACTGAGTCGCACTACAAATTGACAGAGGATCTGGTCAACGTCTTTCCTCGTTGCCACAGCTGCGACACGGAGCGGAGTTACCAGTCGCGCATTGACATGGTCGATGCTGTCATCCGCGATTTGGAGGCTCATCTTCGCGAGCAGATTGCGCAGGAAATCAAGGCTCTAAACGATGAAGGCCTAGATAAGCAACTATGGCTTCTCGTCGACGTTCTGAATGCCTGCGCTGCAATCGCTAGGGGGAATAAGTGAACGACCTAAAGTGCGACTGCGGTCAACCCGCGAAATACAAGTGTCAAACAACCGACAAGTTCTTTGGAATCTTTTATCAGTATCTACGGTGCGAAGAACATCAAGAGTGGGGACCGATGGGGATGTTGAGTAGCTACCGCCGTGAAGAAATGCAGCGGTTGGCCGCTATTGCTAAAAGATAGAAGTAGTCGCGTACTTGATGCGCGCCTTGGCTATCTCGACGTACTCAGGTGACTGATCAATCCCGATGAACTGAAAGCCCTCAAGGACGCATGCCTTGCCGGTTGACCCGCTACCCATGAATGGGTCGAGGACGGTGCCTGTCGGTGGCGTCACCAGCTTGACTAGGTAGCGCATGAGATTGGTTGGCTTGACGGTTGGATGAAAGTTCTTCAACTCGTTACCGCTGCGACCAGCGCCAGCGAAGGGAGTGTCACCTCCTTTGGCATCTAGGTTTTCACGGTAAGACTCATAAGGTGGCCGCTTATCCTCGAAATCCTCAAGCCCTTCGTTGCGATCTTTCTTGCTTGCCTTGGCGCAGTAGAAGAACTTTGCCCACTCGGTCTCAAGACCGTCGTGGATGAGGTTGGCAGGCCAGCGGCCCCCAGGCTCTGTCTGTGTTCCTGCGCCTAACCCCAAACCAAAGATGCCGTTGTCGTGTCGATGAATCTCAGGACGAACTAAGGCGTCATCGCTTGATACGCGACTCGCGTCGATGTTGAGACCGCCAGTGCCGTGAGCGAGCACGTTGGCCGCGACGGTTCCAATCAGCGGCTTGCGAGCGAGGACCATTGGCTCATGCGCTGGCTTAAGTGCGGTACCCCAACCTTGCCAGTCATCAAGCGTCTTGCCGATGTTCATAGACTTCGGAAAGCCTGAGCCATAAAGCCACATGATCTGATCGCGTATCTCGAAGCCTGCGTCCTCGATGGCAACAGCCATGCGGTGATAGGTGCGAGAGCCAGAGAAAGCGATGAGGTGTCCTCCTGGCTTGAGCACACGGAGCGCTTCACGCCAGACATCGACGTTGAAGGCGATGCCGCTGGCATCCCACGACTTGCCCATGAAGCCAAGCTCGTATGGAGGATCGGTAACGACAGAGTCGACCGAGTTGTCTGGCATCGCTTTCATAGCTGCGATGCAGTCGCTGTTGATGATGGTCGTGCGCGATGGCGCAGAGGTTGATTCAGTATCTAGTGGGAGGGTCACAAGCCGATGCTTGTGGTTGCGTCACGATTTCTTCCTCACATCGCTGCGTGACGCTAGTCCAGCTCATACACGCTCTGACCTGCACGTTCTCGACACTTCGAAAGATGGCGCGAGATGGCGCGCGAGCAGGTCTGAAAAACCGTAGCGCAGCGCAAGCGAGATGCCTTGCGCTGTAGCGGGAGGAGTGGGATTCGAACCCACGGAAGACATCCCTGCCTTCACCGGCTTTCAAGTCCGCGCCAATCACGCGTATCCCTTGCGGCGCAATAACCCTCGAGTACCACCGTTACACACGAAATCCCATCTAGTCCCTGCCAGTTGGCGCGAGATGGCGCGCAGTTCGGCGTGTCGTACATGCGATCAGATGAGAGTGCGCTAGCGTCTGCATCGCACCTTCCTTGTAGCAGATGAGAGACCTCACACGCCGTTCCGTGTGGGGTCTTCTGCTTGTCTAGGCGTAGTCCTCGAGGTTCACGACGTTATCTGGTGGCGGTGGAGTGTAGGAGCCGAGTCGGTTCAGCTTCGCAGCTGCTGACTGGTCTGCCTCTTGTCCTGGACGGACGTAGAACTTGTCGGTGATGCCAGTGCCTGAGTGACCAAGGCGACGGCTCACGATGGTGACGTCCACACCCTCTTCGATGAGAACCGTGGCGTGGCTGTGGCGTAGATCGCGCAGAGGGATGAAGGGCAGCTCGTACTTCGCACACTTCTGCTTGAACTTGGTGCTGACAAGGTCTGGGTGAATGAAGCCACCGTCCTTATCTCGGATCACTGGGCCAGTACCCATGCGGTCGATGAGGCGCTCGCGAGCCCAGTCAGGAAGGCTGATGGTACGGAGCGAGCGCTTGGACTTCGGAGGCTCGAGGTAGAGACCACGACCAGTCGCTGAGTGAAGACCTTGGACGACTCGGAGCTCACCCTTCTCGAGATCGACGTTGTCCCAAGTGAGTCCGCATATCTCGGAGCGACGCATGCCGCACCCAAGAGCGAGGACAACGACGAGCTCAATCTCATCGCCTCGGAAGGCGTCAAGAGCCCTGCTGATGATCTCCGCATTCCAGACCGTCAAGTCGCGTTCTGAGACCTGTGGACGGTCGGTGCCACTCATTGGGTCGAGTGCTAGGTAGTTCCACTTCACAGCCTGTCTGAGAGCCGTATGGAGGGCTGTGTAGGCATGAGCCATGGTGCGCTCGCTGAGTTCAGCCTTCTCGTACTCGAGCCTCGCCAGCCAGTTGTCGATGATCTGAGAGTCAAGGTCTGCAAGCTGCACCTGTCCGATGTACGGCGTCACGTAGAGACGGAGCTTCTCTTCATAGCCCTGAACGGTGCGAGTGCGTCGCTTCTTCTCCTTGAAGGGGAGATAGACGTCTGAGATGTAGCTGGCGAGCGTCATGGACTGCTTGAGCTTCTTGCCCTTGCCGTACTCCAGGGCCAGTCGTGCGAGCTCCTGAGCGGCTTCCTGCTTGGAGCCACGAACCGTGGCTGTCGGACGGACGCGCTTGCCAGTCTCTGAGTCTCTGCCGGCACTGACCTCGACTCGCCAGATGCCCTTGCCGATGGATCGGATGGTTCCCAGGTCACGTCTAGTCATGGTGTCTCATCTCGCTTGCGTGTCAGGTACTCGACGACGTCCTGTCGATAGGCAGGCATCAGGTAAGCCCATCCCCCAGGTGGATCGAGAGCCATGACGATGGCGGTTAATTGCTCAAGCGTGGGGAGTTGCTCGCCTCGCTCGATGGCGTAAAGAGTGCGCTCCGAAAGTGAGACGCCAGTCGTCAAAGTGACTGCCTTGCAAGCGTCCGCGACGCGGTCATAGCCAGCGACAATCCTGGCACCGCGAAGGCGTCGACCCACCACTTCTGCGTCGATGAGTGGCTTTCCATTGTTAGGCATAAACCTATGCACTCCATTCGGTTGCGATAATTGTCACTATACGCCAGTGGTACGCCTGTGACCATTCTATGACCGTAAATCATGTCGAAATTGTGTCTATGAGGCGGCGTGTCGCCCCTCTGATTCTGTGTCGTTCGCATATCGTTTACGCACAGCGACATTGACGACGAATCACATCGCCGTAACTATGCCGCAACACCAACGAAGCAAGGAGATCAAGTGACCGCTCCAAGAGCGCTACAGCCCAACCCAGAGAGGTTGCGTGAGTTGCGGATTGAGAAGGCGCTATCGCAGCGCGAGCTCGCTCGTATCTCAGGCATCCGTCCTGGCACCGTCAACAGAGTCGAACAGGGTCATCCGACGCGTCTTTCCACCATCGCAGCCCTCGCGCTCGCTCTTGGTGTGGAGCCGCTCGACATCGCTCGAGTGGATGTCTGAGCGACTGACGATGACAGTGCAGGAAACCGCCGAGGCTCTCGGCATCAGCCGGAACACGGCCTACGAGCTCGTACACCAGGGACACATCCCATCGGTGCGACTCGGTCGGCGGCTACTCGTACCCAAGCAAGCACTACACGCCTGGCTTGAAGGACAGGCAGAACGGAAGCACCCATGAACGCAATATCAGAACGACGCAGGAAGGCAGCGGACAACCTCGTCCGACTCTCGGCACTCAACAACGTGCCAGAAGCTGCTCGCATCTATAACCACGACACACATCAGATTGATCTCGACCGAGTTGCAGACTGGACATGGTCATCAGGCGAAGAGGTCTTGGTCAACACCTTGCTCTTCTGCCTCGACATCGGACAGAACGCTCCATCGCTTCGCGACATCTTCTACCGCCTCGACGATGACAACCGCAACGTCGTCATCGAGACACTGCGCATCCTCAACGGACACGAACCACTCGTCTCATGACCGAAGACTCCCCCTCACTCTTTGACGTCGAGTACGAGACTCGCACCGATCCACTGCAGCCAGTCCGCATGAGGGCTGTAGCGCGTACCTCTGACCCAATCACAAGTCACCAGGCAGCTGCATCAGTCAGAGACATCACCAAGACCCATGAGCGTGTTCTCGAGGTTCTGGACCGATATGGGCCAGCGACCGATGAAGAGATCGAGCGCTACTACTTCAACCTCGCACAGCTCTTCGATTGGCCTCCAGCGTCTCCTTCAGGACTTCGCTCACGACGTGCCGAACTCGTTGCACTAGGCAAGGTCTATGACACAGGACAACGCGGAAAGACCGCATCAGGTCGTGCAACAGCGATCTGGGAACTGAAGGAACATCTATGAGCCGAGTCTCCCCTCGCACCTATCTCCCTCTGGACTGCCGAGTCTTCGAGGACGACAAGATCATCAAGGCCGGCGAGCGAGCCGCCTTCCTCTACCTCAACATCCTCTGCGCCATAAAGCTCGACGGCGCTGATGGCACGATCACCGAACGCAAGATCAGTAGATTGCATGTGGATAAGTGGCGTCAACGTGTGGATAAGTTGATTGCAGCTGAGCTTCTACTCGTCATAAATGGGCCTTCTGACGACGACCCAGACGCCGAAATCGAGTACTTGGTACCTGCCTGGTCGCGTTGGAACATGCTCACTGCCGACATCGAGCGGAAGCGTTCTCAGGCTCGTATCGCAGCAGAAACGAGATGGAATCGTCATGCGTCCGCATCTGCGCCTCGCACTGCATCCGCATATACAAAGATAAGAGAAGATAAGAAAAGAAGCGATTCAGACATCACTACTCTTGGCTCTTCTGTGGATAACGTCATGCAGAGGCTCGAGAGAGGTCAGGGATGAAGAAGGTCTCTACCTGCTCTCGATGCAAAAAGCCGACAAGAGTCTTCAGAATAGAAGTGACTGAGGATGAGTACTCAGTCGTCTGTGATGCCATGCCAACACTTCAAGGCATCTTCAAGCTCGTCGATCTAGTAACCAACACCGTCGAGGTCTGTGACGTCGCTCCGTACCAGTACCAAGCGCACCACTGTACGGAGGCAGACAGACAATGACAGACACTAACCAGCCGACACTAAACCTTCCTAATGCTCAGAAACCTTGGACATCGACCGAGTTCGCATACCTCAAGGCGAATGCCGGCAAAGGAGTCCAGGAGATTGCAGAAGCTCTTGGGAGGACGACCGAGTCCGTCAAGCAGATGGCTCGACGCAACCGCATCAGCCTTCGCAAGACTGGCGAGCGCAGAGGTCTTCTCCTAGGTCAGCCAAGGGGAATGTCGTGGCTCGACCTGCGTCAACAGGGCATCACGTCCGAACGTCTGGCAGCTATCAAGCAAGACGCTCTCGAAGGTCTCATCGATCTAGGAGATCTCGAGCAACAGATTGCAGACATCGGCAAAGGCAAGCAGCCTGAGCTCTGTCCTCAGTGTGCGACTCGCTACATCCAGAGAGCCTCAACAGGTCTGTGCGCTCCATGCCACCTGAAGATTCTGGCTCGTCTCCATCAGGATCAGGTCGATATCCGCAACGCAGAGCGCTCGCTCTGGGCTGCACGTCAAGAGAACTCACGCAACCGTCGCAAAGAACCTAGCGAGGAAGTGTGATGGCGCTCGCTGTCCCTTGCTTGATCTGTGGTCGTCGCGTCGTCGGTGGTAAGTCTCGATGCCCTGAGCATGAGAACCAGAAGAACCGACTCCAGACCGCTTGTGTGACGTGCGGTCGTCCTTCATCGAACGGCTACTGCGATGAGCATGAGCCAACGAATGAAGCGAACCGCTTGAAGGCTCAACCGTTCAGAGCTGCTTACCGCGATCCGAACTACCACCGCAACCGTCAAGCCGCCAAGACACGTGCTGGCGGTCAGTGCGAACGCTGTGGACGTGGAGACATGCCTCTCGAGTGCGATCACATCGTGGCGCTTCGAGATGGCGGAACCAATGACAGGACGAACCTGATCATGCTCTGCCGTCCTTGCCACCTATCTAAGACCACTGCTGACCGACGTCGTCGGAAGCCGTGACCCAACTCTCAAAGTCCAACCCAACCTAAGAAGGAGAACCAACATGCCAAGCGTCATCGAGATGCAACGACTCGGATGGGGAAACCCAGACGACGCTGACTTCGTCAGCAAGCACATCATCACCATCAAGCCAGTCAAGGGAATGAGCCTTCGCGTACATCGCGCAGCTGCTCCGATCTTCACCGAACTCTGCAAGGGCATCGATGCTCTCGGCGCAAAGCTGCCAGCGAAGTTCGATGACTGGGGCTATGCAAACCGCGACATCAGAGGCTACCCAGGAAGCAAGTCGTACCACGCGTGGGGTCTAGCAATCGACCTCGACGCGACTGAGAACGTCCTCGGATCAAAGCGGACGACGTTCCCTATCAACAAGACTCGCGAGCTCGTCGCAGGGCTGAAGTTCATCACGTGGGGCTACGAGTGGCAGGACAGCCGACCAGACCCGATGCACTTCGAGATTCACGGCACCAAGGACGCTGTCAAGGCGTACTCAGCCAAGCTCAAGAAGGCGTAAATCGTTATCAAAACGTTACCAAGTTATGCGTCGGATGTCCTTGCGCTGCAAGGCATCAGGCGCGTACCTTCTGACATGTAAGACCCCCCTACTACAAGAAAGAAGCTCCCCCCATGGAGACATTGAAGGCGCAAGCAATCTCATACGCGAAGCAAGGCTGGGCTGTCATGCCACTGCTTCCTAATAGCAAAGAACCACACTTCGATCTCATCAAGGCAGCACACCTATCTGCGACCACTGACATCTCACAGATCGAGAAGTGGTTCGAGTACGACCGCAACATCAACATCGGCGTCTCATGTGCCATGTCTGATCTCATCGTCCTCGACGTCGACTTCCGCAACGGTGGACAGCGCTTGCCAGAGATGGTCGACACCTACACCGTCCAGACAGGCGACGGACTCCATCTCTACTACCGCGCTCCGATGGACATGCGCTTCAAGGGTCAGCTGAACAAGGGCATCGACATCAAGCACCGTGGCTACGTCGTAGCTGCGAACTCAATCCATCCGAACGGCAAGAAGTACACCGTCATCAACGAGATGGCTCCAGTCCTCTTGCCTGCATCACTAATCTCACTCGCACTCAAGGAGCGTGTCGCAGCATGATCGAGCCACGCATCGTCGGCAACGACATCCTCTTGCCTATCTCCAACGAGATGCGCTGGTCTCTCATCGAGTCTCTATGCCTCGCACTATCAGAGGACGACGACGTCGCTCTGATGATGCTTCAGATCGCTGGTGCCGTTAAGAGCGGTCAGCGCGCCACCTATCCCCTCATGAAGCTTGAGGCGAAGGCCGGCATCACTCACTCAGCGATCAAATTGTCACCTGTCGAGGGCAGAATCCTCGCTGACGACCTCGACTACATCACTCCCTCTGTAAAGGAAGCACAAGCATGAACAGCATCATCAACTTTTTCACCCAACCAACAGAAGCCATCCCAGTCTGGTTCTTCTTTGCACTGCTCGGAACGCTCTGTCACTTCATCTGGAAGTCACAGACCCTCGAAGAGAAGTACGACCAACTTCAGTCAAACGTCCGTCGCACCATCAAGCGCGAGACCACTCACATCAGCAGTGACTCAGAGCTCGAGTTGATCCTCAGCAAGTACGACGGCATCTGGGAAGGACTCAACAAGTGAGCCTTCGCGATCTAGCAACTCAACTCGCTGTCCTGACCGTCGTCGAAGACGCAGTCAAGGAGCGCAAGGACGCACTCCGCGCAGCTGTTCGCGACGCACTCGATGAAGCTGGAGCAGACGCAACCAGAGCAGAGCTCAACGACGAGCGCATCGCCAAGGTCTCTCTCGTATCCCCACAGCTCAAGGCCATCGTCGGCAACGAAGCCGACTTCCTTGCATGGGTCGAAGAGAACTACCCACACGAAGTCGTCACGACTAAGACAGTCCGCTCATCTTTCAAAGAAGCCATCTTGAAGAAGTTCTTACTCAACGGTGAAGACGTGATCCACTTCGAGACCGGCGAACTTGTGCCAGGCATGAAGACGGCACGCGGAAGCGCTTATGTCTCCACACGCTTCGAGAGCGAAGGCCGAGAGAAGGTGCTCGATGCACTCCGCTCAGGAAGCCTTCAACTCGACATCAGTCAGCCACTCGCACTGCCAGGCGCTGAGTGATTGACCCACGTATCGAGATCGTGCGCCAAGCGATGCTCGCCCGCCACGAAGAGTCAATGAAAGAAGACCTCACACCAGGACTCGATGAGTACGCAGCCATCGCTATCGCAGCTCTGGACACGTGGCTCATCAAGCAGTTCTACGAAGGCAGAGCGAAGGGCTATGACACACCACGACTGTGGGGTCTCAAGTTCTGCGACTGCACCCAACTTGTCAACGAGATTATGAAGAGAGATACGAAATGACCCAAGCAACAACCATTCAGGCAGCACTCGCCCTCGTCATGGCTGACGTCCGCGAAGTCGCCAAGAAGGATCGCAACGAATCACAGCGCTTCAACTTCCGAGGCATCGATGCAGTCGTCAACGCAGTTGGGCCAGCACTTCGCGCTCACAACGTCGTCGTGATGCCTCATGTCGAAGACTTCAACTACGGCACCGTCACATCAAGTGGCGGCAAGGCCATGGGACACGTCACCATCAAGGTGCGCTACCGCTTCACTGGCCCTGCTGGTGACTACCTCGATTCTGTCGTCATGGGTGAAGCCATGGACATCGGAGACAAGGCGACACCCAAGGCGATGAGCGTCGCGTTCCGTACCGCACTTCTTCAGGCACTAGCTCTACCGACTGACGACATCGATCCAGATGCTGAGTCATACGAGCGCAGCGCGGCTCCAGCACCTGTTGCGAAGGCAGCACTCAGCGACACCATCTGGAACGGACTGCTCGGTGCGATGAACCATGCACCAGACATCGACGGACTCGACACTGCAGCGAAGCACGCAGCGACATTCGAACTCCCTGAAGACAAGCGCAACCAGCTGAAGGCCATCTACCTCGAGCGCAAGGCACTTCTCGCATGATTGCGAAGGCAGCATGGCTCGCGCTCTGGGCGCTCATCGGATACGGCGTCGGCTTCCTTGCCGGCATGGTGATTGGAATGGTCGGCGGCTACATGCGAGCAGAGAAGGAAGCCAGAGAAGAGATTGCACTCGATCATCTTGACGACACGACCGATTGGAACATGGGTCCATGGAACGACTAATCATCGACGTGGTTGGTCTTCCTGCACCACAGGGTTCCAAGAAGGCATTCGTGCGTGGCACAAAAGCAGTTCTCGTAGAGAGTAGCGATAAGGTAAAGCCATGGCGCAGCGCCGTCGCCTGGACAGCACGACAAGCATCAAAGCAAACAGGCTGGGAAATGACGGCGGCTGCTGTGACCATCACTATCGACTTCACGCTTCCGCGTCCTAAGTCGCTACCTAAGCGCTTCGTCGATCACGTCAAGAAGCCAGACATCGACAAGCTCATCCGCTCCACACTTGATGGCATCGGTGATGCCGGCACTATCTGGGGCGACGACTCACAGGTCGTCAAGGTCGAAGCATCCAAGGTCTACGGCGAAGAGCTCGGTGCGCGCATCTCAATCGAGGTCGCCTCATGAATCACAGAGTCAAGCTCGAGCGCCTCTATGCAGAAGCAACATGCCGAGACAGCGATCCGAAGTACTTCGATGCCATACAGCATGAGTTCTCCAGCGTGGCCTTGCGCATGTGCCAGCGATGTCCTGTCCGCGATCTATGCACCGACGTCATCCAGCCACAGCGCAACTCCTATGACGGCGTAGTCGGCGGACGCGTGTACCAACACGGTCGAGACATCACACTGAACGTCTCCATCAAGGACTTCTCAAAGCTTCCAGTCGACCTCATCGACGAAGAAGCACCGGCTCGCAACGAGCAACTCATCGAACAAGACGAACTACTAGCCAAGTGCGGTGGATGCGGAGCCTGGACATTCGGCTCTGACCTCTGCGCACTCTGCGCTTAGAAACGGACTCCCTCATGAAGCTACCGAACTTCGACGGCTCACAGCTGTGTGCTCAAGTCGATCCAGAACTCTTCTTTCCAGAACGCGGAGACAACACCATCAGCAAGGTCGCGAAAGCAATCTGCGCTGAGTGTCCCTTCAAGAAGCCATGTGCCGAATACGCACTGCACTTCGAGATACGTGGCATCTGGGGAGGAACTAGCGAGCAAGACCGAAACGTGCTCGCGAGGAAGAGAGGCATCACACGCAGAGTCGTGGTGTCTCTCGACATGATCAAGGAACCATCAGAAACACCAGCGGCGCAAGCAAAGCGTCGCGCACGAGCACGAAAGCAGAGCAGCGCACAAGGCGCTGCCTGAGTAACAGAGAAGAGAAGCAACATGGCACTCCCAAACATCACAATCATCGGCAACGTCGTCGCTGATCCAGAGCTCCGCTTCACCAACAGCAGCGTGGCTTATGCAACCTTCCGCATGGCGGCAAGCGAGCGCAAGAAGGACGACCAAGGCAACTGGGTCGATGGAGACACGACCTTCCTCAAGGTCACAGCATGGCGTCAGACAGCAGAGAACATCGCTGAGTCTGTAGCCAAGGGAACAGCAGTGATCGTCACTGGTCGCTTGAAGTCTCGCACCGTCGACCAACCAGATGGCACCAAGCAGACCTACTTCGATGTGGACGCAGACGCAGTCGGTATCGACCTGTCTCGCGCATCAGCCAAGGTCACACGCACCACACGCACACCGATGAGTGGCGCAATCGTCGAGGACGACCCATGGGCTTCACCGATTCAGAGTGACGGAGTGCCGTTCTAATGACCGAGACACTCAAGCACTACGCAACCGCATCAGCTCGACTCACCGTCAAGCTCACCGTCGCATCAGTCCAGTACACATGGAAAACGACTCTCTGGGTCGCTGCACTTTTATGGAGGATCACCAAGTTCGCTGGACGCGTCACTCTCTGGATCGTCTTCTGGCCTGCTGGCCTCTTTCGCTCATGGAAGCGCTCAAGCAAGAAGCAGAACGAAGCGCTCATCCAGGCACTCAAGGAGCGTGGCTAGATGGAGAAGACACTCGACATCCACCTGGCAGAGCTCCGCGAACAGATCGCGAAAGAGATTGAGGCTCAAGCAGCCGACATCGCTGAGACACCCTTCAACACTGGCTTCGCTCACGCTGTCTTCACGTCAGCTGAGATTGCGAGGGGCGTGAATGATTAGACGACTCTCGGCATACCTCGAGCTCAAGAGAGCAGAACGAGTGCTCAAGACCACGCAAAGTCCATATGCGATGGCTCTTGCTATGGGCGTTCCTGAAGACGCTCTGGCAATCGATCTCGAAGACATCTTGGCGGTTCGCCTCAGTGATCTACACGCGATTGCGAGGGGTCAAAAATGAACCTCACGTCGCCAATCCTCATGGCAGTTGCCATCGTCATCGCTGCAGGAATCCTCTGGGCGATCTACACCATCGAGGAACGCGTCCTGCGTCAGCAGACCAAGCAGCGTCACCCCTCGAACTCCAAGCGTGGTGACTCCTGATGGCGCTCTACCAGTACGCCTGTCCAGAGCACGAAGCCTTCGACCTGTCTTATCCCATGGGTACAGCCCCAGAGCAGGCTCTATGCCCCTCCTGTGGCGTCTGGAGCAACCGTCAGATCGTGGCGGCTCCAGTCCACTTCAGGGCCAAGGGCTTCTACAAGACAGGCGGATAGCGAGACAGGCAAGGAACCCTAGAGATGTCTCGAGGTAGGCGTAGCACGTGCGCCTACCTCGAGCACTATCTACCTCGGCAGGGAACCCCCCACCACCGAACGGAGAAGCTATGAACCGCAAGATCGTGCTCAGCATCATGCTGGGCGCAGGCATCGCCATCACACCAGCACAGGCAGCTTCAGCGCCAGTGCTCAGCCAGTCAGTACAGATCAGCCAGTCCTTCACGCCATTGATGAGCAAGGCGTACGCCAAGACCCTTCTGAAGTCCGAGGGATACAGCCCTCGCGAATACGTCTGCTTACGCTCACTCTGGACGAAGGAATCAAACTGGCGACACAAAGCACGCAACACTATTCCCGTGTATCAGAAGGGAAAGAAGCTCTACGCCTTCGGTATAGCTCAGCGATTAGGCGAGCGCTCCATTGATCCACGCGTCCAGATTCGGTACGGCCTCAAGTACATCAAGCACCGCTACGACACACCCTGCAAAGCATGGGCCAAGTGGCAGGCACGCGACCATCGCGGCACAGGCTGGTACTAGACCGACACCGCTACCCTTAGACCACATCCTCAGTCGCTTCGGTGGCTGACCGCGAGACCCTGCTTCCTTAACTGGTGGCAGGGTCTCTGTCTTTGCTGTGACCACGCTTCGACTCTTAGGCCATGGCAATCAAGCACCGATCCAACAAGCGCTCCCAGCTCTACAAGAACGAGCGCATCCCACTGGTCATCGCCATCCTCGAGGGTCGACCTGTCTGCGAGCGCTGTACACAGGCGCGCTCTACCGATGTGCATGAGCTGAAGAGCAGAGCACGCGGTGGCTCCATCACTGACATCGAGAACCTTGTCGCGCTCTGTCGACCTTGCCACTCATGGATCACGACTCACCCCAAGGAAGCCACAGCTGAGGGCTGGCTCAAGAACTCATGGGACTGAAGGCATGGGATGACGGCGACTGCCAGGCTGAGCCGAGCAAAAGTATTGACGACATGGTTGATCCAGAAGCAGGCACGCTCATCGCGATCTTCTTCGGCTCGAACTAGCTCAGAGGGTAGGGGGGTTCGAACATGCGTTCGAAAAACCTTCAAC
>Ga0222712_10001390_pt1 | contig 29912 bp, 34 predicted proteins | sample C33_657DmetaG_FD_165043 | JGI IMG/M metagenome (GOLD analysis project Ga0222712, IMG submission 165043) | Estuarine water microbial communities from San Francisco Bay, California, United States - C33_657D | ecosystem: Environmental > Aquatic > Marine > Unclassified | place: USA: California...
AAGGTCATCGACGCGATTGCCAGAACTGATCGCCCGTGTCGCGAAGAATCCGAGAACCAGATCTCAATGTTTTCAACCACTTAGAAAGGTACGGCACTATGAACGGGCCATCGCTATCGGCCGAATTTGGTTTTCAATCCAGTTGTTGTCCACCGGCAATTGCCCGTCTTGCAGGAACCGCGTCAACGCTTTCCAGCGCCGCAGGCTGTAGTCGATCGCTTTGGCCGTGGCCGAGCCTTCGGGCACCTTTTGCCGATTGAGCATCAGCCACTCATGCAAGGTCTTCACCAAAGGTTCGCTCTTTTCCTGCCAGATGCGCAGGCGATTTTCGCCGTTGTGGTCCTTGACCTCGCGCTCCACCGCATAGATCTGCGCTATTTGCCTGCGCGCTTGCTCGGCAATCTGGCTTTGATTGGCCAACTGCAAGTCATGGAACTTGCGCCTGGCATGCGCCCAGCACCCCACCTCGGTGATCTGCTCTTGTGCATCGCCCATGAGTTGCTTATAGCCACTGAAGTCATCCACCACCAATGATCCTCGCCATTCATCCAAGAACGCTTTGGCGTTCGTCCCCGCTCGGCTTTCACAAAAGTCGTACACCACAGCTTTGATGTCCTCTTGAGCCCCTGCCGCATAAGCCCACAAATACGCCCTGTGCGTTTTGCCTTTGCCCGGTTTGAGCATCTGCACCGGGGTTTCGTCTGCGTGCAGCACGCTGCGGCTCAGAATGTCGCGCTTCAAAGCGTCCACCAGCGGCTGCAGCTCCACCCCGCAGCTGCCCACCCATAGGGCCAGTGTGGATCTCGGGATCGCCACACCCGCGCGACCAAAGATCGCTTCTTGGCGGTACAGCGGCAAGTGGTCAGCAAACTTGTTCACCAGCACCTGAGCCAGCAAGCCCGGTGTGGGGATGCCTTTGTCGATGACGTGAGGCTCAACCGGCACGTGTACCAAGGTCTGGCAGTAGGCGCAGGCCCATTTGCCGCGCACATGGCGGTGCACGCAAAACACGCCCGGCACATAGTCCAGCTTCTCGGACACGTCCTCGCCAATGCGCTTCATCTGGCTGCCGCAGCCTGGAGCGGTGCACACGGTGGACTCGGGCTCGTGGCTAAACGTCTGGCGAGGCAACTCAGCGGGCAAGGCCTGGCGCTTGGGCGTTCTTTTTTCTTGAGCGGCGACTGACTCGGGCAGCGCCAGTGCAATCTCATCGGCCACGGCAGCCAAGTCGGCGTCAAGCGTTTCATCGAGCAAGCTGCGTTGCTCGGCGTTCATCTTCTCGCTCTTGAGGCCGAACTTCAGGCGCTTGAGGACCGCGTTCTCGTACGTGAGTTTGTCGATCAGCGCTTGCTTGAATTGGATCTGTGCGGTGTTGCTGGCCACCTTTTGCAGCAAACCCGTGACCATCTCGCGCAGCTCATCTGCGTTCAAGTCTGCGAGTGCGGGCGGGGCGCTGTTCATGGGTAAGAAGTTTGCCCAACACTACTGGACTAGGTATCCGAAGATGCCCCAATTGAACAATTCAAAGACCATGGTCGATGATCGCCAAACAGTGTTTATATAACCGTGATCACGCCCGCATCACCCATGCGTTGCCAAGGCAAACCAAGCGCCAGAGCGCTCAACTGCGCTGCGTTCATCGGCAACCGGGGCGACAGCCGCGCATCGCCCCACGCGAACTTTCCCGTGTTCAACCTGCGCGCAGCCAGCCACAAGCCCATACCGTCGTGCACGAGCACCTTCATGCGGTTGGCACGCTGGTTGGCAAACAGATAGGCGTGATGCGGGTGGGCTGCGCCAAAGACTTGAACGACCCGGGCCAATGCAGTCTCTGGCCCTGCGCGCATGTCCAGCGGCTCGGTGGCCATCCAGACGGCATCGATGCGGATCAACGCAACAACTCCAAAAGCCACCGGGCACAGGCCGGTGCTGCCGCGGCAGGCCAACGCAACTTGACGGACAGATCACCTCGCTGGATTTCAACGTGAACGCTGTCGGCATCGGCGGCGACAGCGGCTGGGGCTATCGACTCAGCGATGGGCAATTCGATGAAGGCGGGCACCGCTTTATCAATGACGCCAGGCAAACGAAGTGCACCGGGTTCGGGCAGTTCACGCAGCCAGCGGTGCAATATGTTGTGGTTGATGCCATGGTTTCGAGCAACAGAGGCGACCGACATGCCGGGAATGCGGCAAGCGGCAACCAGCTGGGCTTTGAACTCGGGGCTGTAGGAGCGACGGCCATGGCCGCGATGGGGAAGTTGGTTATTGGTGTACGTGTGTCCACGATCTGTTACGTGGACACGATGCTCTTAGATCTGGGGTATCGGTGCCAGATGGGATGGCCGGACGCTTACCTATCAGGCGCGAAATTGGGTGGATGGCGGTGGCCGGGTGTTGCTGGGCTTGGTGGCGCGGCGGCAGGCAGAAATTTCTCTAATGGGTCAGCAGATTTGACATCAACCAGACTTACGAATTCATACGATGCGATGAACACTTCCCTGTGTCGCAATCTCAGACTTCCTGCCATGCACTCCTTCCTCCCCTCCGCCATTTGCGCTACCGCAACCAGCGCCGCTTGAATCTGGAAAACGTCTCTGACATTACGCGCATATCGGTGCAGCATTTGTCAGAGATCGAAAGCAGCAAGCACAACCCTCGTTTGTCGTCCATCTTGCGCATTGCCAACTCGATGGAACTTGCCGTGATGCTGGTGCCAGAACACATGGCGCCTGACATTCGCCGTTTTATCGCATCCTAAGGCCGGGTGTTCAGATCCACGCAGTCAACCAAGGAAACTAGCCATTACGACCCAGCTGAATTTTTCGGTAAGCGGGCACCGGGGAAATGCGAACCGGTGAGGGAATCATTTCCAGATGACAAAAGTTGAGCATACAAGTGTAGGATTGCATTGATCGAACGCTGCACAGTAAATAACGCTTCAAAGCGCGACCTGGCACCCTGTGCCAGCCGTTGACGTAACGAAGGATCTTGCAGGAGGTGGTCAAGCGCCAGGGCGAGTTTAAGCGGATCTCCAACTGGCACGTTAATCCCGCTTTTGCCGTCAAGATTGACCCAAGGCACGCCAGATCCCGGAATTTGCGTTGCGACGATGGGCAAGCCATAGGCCATAGCCTCGACCAGTGCAACCCCGAAGGCTTCGGATCGCTCGACTGATGGCATGCAGAACACGGTAGCCAGCCCCTGCAGTGCCGCTAGCGTGGCGTCGTCGATGCGGCCTGCCAGCAGCACGCGTCCTCCGGCATCGAAGCTAGCGATCTGACCGCGCAGCTCAGCATCCAGCGGACCACCACCGACAATGACGACCGCTGCATCAGTAGTCATCCGCGCGGCCGCTTCGACCAGTACCGAAAAGCCCTTGTATGGCACCAAGCGGCCGACAGCCAACACCAGTAAACGTCCGTCCACATGCTGCCGAAACGCCAGCGGCAGCAGGGCTCGCAGTGTCTCAGGAGAGACATCCCTTGCCGGTACATCGGCCACGCCGATCGGCACCACCGCCACTTTTTTCGAGAATCTTTGCAAGGTCGGCGAAGCATCCGCATAGGCTTGCGAGGTACAGATCACCTTATCGGCGCGACGCAGCATGGCTCGCTCAATAGGCCGCGTCAGGTGTGCCAACAGGCCCTTGCCGACCACATCGCTGTGCCAGTGCAAAACCACTTTGGGACCTTGACCGATGCGCGTTACCGCCAGCGCAGCCAGCATGTTGGGCAGATGCACATGCACGATGTCGGCGCCGCGCGCCCGCTGCAAAGCCTCGCGCAGGTAAATCATCGCCAACGGTTGCGAGGCGATCTTGATTGCCGGTACGCGTCGCACAGTGACGCCACTGTCCTGCGCGTCACCACGGCCCTGCTCCTCAAAGCACAATACCGTCGTTGCCATGCCAGCGGCGGCGGTGCCGCGCGCTAGCGCGGCTGTCACCGACTCGATGCCGCCATTGTCCGGGGGATAGAACTTGCCGAGGTGCAAAACGTGGGTCATAGCGTGTGACGGAGGTCAGGTCAGAATGGTGGCCTATGGCGCGAGGCAAATGGCCAGCGCAATAGCGCCAGCGAAGGCGAACACACACGAAGCCCAAAATCGATTGAATCGAACACCACAACAAGCGAGTGCGACGGTTTGCGCAAAGAACAGCGTGAACATTACGGTTGTATGCCAGATGGCGAATCGATCCACGGTCACAACATCCGAAGTCAAACTCCATGCCGCCACTGTGCCCACCACTGCCAAAGCGGAGCTAGACCAGGGCAAGACTCGCGGCAGCACCTCATGGCGAGCCGCAATCAGATCGTTCAAAGAGATCCCAGACCACAAAATAACCTGCGCAACGAGCAACATGGCAGCGAGGGGGTGTTGCTGTGCGGCAAGGTGGAAAGCCGGCCCCAACCATGGACTCGCCCATGGCACCGCCAGCAGAGTTAAAGCCACAGAGATGGCGACGAATCTGCCCACCTGCATCACTAGCAGCTCCAACTGCGGTAAGTTGATCGCGTACAAGTCGCGAAAACGAGCCACTACGGCCAGTTGATGAGCGACGATCGGCAAGGCGGCTATTCGAGACAATGCAGCGAAGGCTCCGGTCATCTCCGCGTCACCCACAAGACCGATGCCAAGCCGCCCGGATGTCGTTGCCAGCAACGCTAGCAGCCCACCGAGCATCAGTGGGATGCCCTCACGCAGAGTGTCGACGTAGTGCAAAGGCGTAGAGTAAGTCGGTACCAAGCGAGGCCATTGGGAAGCCGTCGCCCAAACGCATGCAACAAGAGCACAAAGCAATGCGCCAGCAACAATAAACAAAGAGTGCGTGGGCGCTACGACCCATGCCACGCTCGCAGCCACGGCCACGAGAGTAAACGGTAAAGCCTCAAGAAAGAGGGACCGAGTAACGGCATCGCGTGCGCGCAATAAGTAAACCCAGAAACCCTGCAGCGCAAACACGGCCGTAAATAACGCCACCAGCGCCGGCGACGACAGCGGATTCACCAGAATTGCGGCACAGCAATAAATAATCAAACTCACGACGACCAAGCCCGCTTGGTGCAATATCACTGCCCCAAGAGTTGCTCGTCCAAGTGAACTTAATATAACGAACGGTACAACTCCAAGTGTTCCAAGCGATGCTACAGCAATTGCTAAAGATGCGGCAGCATGGGCGAACTCGATAACCCCGTAATCGCTGCGTGACAGCAAGTTGGCCGCTACGATGGGTGCTAGGAACTGTAGTCCTCGCGCACTTACAAACGATGCGAGGAACTTCGCGCGCGCGCGCCAACTCACGTGGGCATCGCCGAGATTACCCACTTTGAGAAAATGATCCCGTTAAATGCGGATAAAGCGCGTTGTGCTGTCGATTCAGCGACGCCAACGAACTTGGGATCAAAGCCGCGGGCGCGGAGAAAGTACTCGTACTGCGCCCGAAAAAAAGCGTTCTCGATCACGCCAGCCTGAACCTCTTCCGATCGTAGCAAGCGGCGCAGTACATAACCGAAGCTCGCTAATGCCAAGAATTGTTCGCGCTGCGCGATGAGCAAACCGTTTGGCCGAAGCACCCTTCTACACTCAGCCAGCAAGTCCCATGGAGAACTGGCGTGATGCAGAGATGCATCGAAAAAGATGATGTCTATGCTCGCGTCATTGAATGGCAAGTGCTCATTGAATGACCCTGCGATATGTTCTAATTTGTCTGGTCTGGCAGACGGAATGGCTGACGCAACCTTAGGCGCAAGAGCCTGCATTCGCTCGGCGCTAATGTCCATACAAATCATCCGACCGAATATCGGTAGATGACTGAGCGCCAGTGAGAGAGTGCAAGATCCTGCGCCTAGTTCCAGAGACGTATGCTGACCGTCAGGAAAGTGTCCTCGTACAAGTGACTCGGAAACCCTAAGGTAAGACGCAAACCGTTGAGAGTTGTACCATGTGGTCCAGACAGGGTCCTGTGCATCACCTTGGTCATCGTAGAAGGCTTTGTCTTCAGCGTGATTTGTCATTGCTTATCTATCTTGAGAGTTAATTTCATTTATGGCGCTTGCAAACGCCTTCCCGGGAGACCTGTCGTGTTGTCATGCGTTTCCAAGGTACAGGCGATTTATCCAAGGATCGAGTCGGTCACCACCGTCCAGCGTGACCTCGCCGAGGCGCGCCACTGGCACCTTGGGTCCGTAAGGCAGCGGGAACATGCTGTACACCGCTTGGAAAATTAGGCGTTGTCCCTGCGCTACCGGCTGACCCTTGTGAATGCCAAACGTGTCCTCTAGGAAGCCCTCACCGGCATTTGCTGTGAGTTCCATCACGTTCTCATTACCGAAGGCATTGACCACTTCCTGATCATCGAACCGACGAATCTCGCGTAGCGCCAGGCTTGATGAAGACTGACTAACGTAGATATGCGGCCCATTCTCAGCTCCTACATCGGTGAGGTAGATGAACAGTTTAACGAAGCGCCAATCATCTACATCTCGGTGAAAATGCTCAGCCTGCTGAGCACCCAGCGCAGTGTGATAGCTCCACCAGGTTGCAATATAGCCAAGCGTCGGTTTGCAGCCGAGAAAGCGGCCGACGATGTCTAGGATGTCAGAACGGTTGGCAAGGGCGAGCAAGTAGGGTGCCATCAGAATGTCGCGCGCATCATGGTGTGCAATGTGGCAGTCGGGGTGCCGGACTTCACTATCAGGTAGGAAGCTTTCAGAGCCGGATCGATAAGGATCGTATACCGGCTTAGCGAGAAAGTAGTCGCGCAGTTCTGCTGCTTGGGTCGCGGTCAGCAACTGCCCGAATAGGCTGATACCTTCGCGCCGTAAAGTTTCTACTCGATTGATCTCATCTCCTGAGGCCGCAATCGCATTCGTGGGCCTTTCCACCACAATGCCAGGCCGCAGGCGGGCAGCAAGGAGCGCGGCAAGGCGCTCTCGCAACGCCGGGCGCATGAAGCGTCGCTGAAGGTAAAACGGCCACCATCTCATGTCGGTCATCACGCGGCCGAGTTGCCGGAATTTACTTGAAAGTGTCATGCGTGCAAATTCTTTTCTACAGGAGGAAGGGTCTTAAGGAGACGCGCGGGCACACCTCCCACAATGGTGCGCGGTGGTACATCACGTGTGACGATGCTGCCCGCTGCGACCACCGCGTTGGCACCGATGCGCACGCCGCCTAGCACCATCGCGCGCGCGCCTATCCAGACACCGTCCTCGATCACAATGGGCTTAGAAACATGACGGTAAGGTGGTAGATCAGTTAGGAAGTCGAGCCCGGCAGTCTCAATCTGAACTTCTTTGGAAATGCGAACGTGATTTCCGATGTGGATAGGGCTGTGTGCGCCGAGGCTGGCATTGACCCCGATCACGACCCCCTCGCCGAGGTAGATATTTTCAGGATACTTAAGATCCGCATTCCAATGACATACGCATCCGAGGCCGCGATCACGTACTAGTGCGGCAAAACGAAGCCGACCCCAAACCCAGAGAGTGCGGCCCAGCATGCGCTGTGGCAGACATATCAGCCAGCACACCGTTTGGAGCCCAGTCAGGTAGTGTTCAGCGGCCAGCACAGCGCGCTTCAGTTTATTCACTTAGTTAGCCTCCTGTTTCGATACCGCCGAATGTCCGATGTTTCCATAGTGCATTTTCGGTTCATCGTGCTGAAAAAGTACACCCAAAAAAGCAATCCAGATGATAGGGATTGGATGAACGGAAATATGTTCATTAACACCACAATTAGGACTGTGATAGCGAGATCCTCGCGGTCTCGTCGACGCAGGGCTCTGACAAGCAACACGGCAATGGCGCAAAAATAGATTAAAAAACCAAGCAGCCCACAGTCCAATAATAGTCGCAAAAAGTCGTTCTCGGTTCCGCCCTCTTTTAGTTGGATAAATCCGTAGTTGCCCAGTAACTGCTCTAGTGGAGAGTATGAAAGATAGTGCGTCAACGACGTCAGCCAGAAGGTGGTGCGCGAAACGTTCTGGTCGTTACCGATGTCTAGCGCGTTCAATATGAAGAATAAGCGGTTTTCATCAGAATAAGCGAACAGCAACCCGACCACTACGGCCAAGCCAGCGAGAAGCGGTATTTTTGTTGCCATGCCGTTGGAAGACCGCCCATTTCCCAGCAAGCGCACCAGCATGAGAAGCGTTGCAGTTAACATGCCCAGACGACCACTCGCGAAAAAGGCACACACAAAAAGCGCGGCAACTGAAAAAACGCTTCCGCGTAGTAAAAAAGCAATCCACAGGGCAAAGGCAACTGCACTCAAGGGCCCCTGGAATAGCCCCTTGGCGCGAAATATACCGAGACCCCCGCCAAACAATATTTCGTCAAGTACTGTGCCATCGGAAGCCTCGTAAATAAATAAATACTGGCCGCCAAAGTACTCACCAGATTGAATCAACAAAGTGAGGGCCAAATGGATTAACAGAACCTTAATAAAGAACCGTGGCCGGGTATTGACGACGATGATGGCACAGGGAATAGCTACGTAGTAGCTGCTGTAATTGACATTGCCTGTTGCGGCAAGCGTCAGTATCCAAATCATTAGCCATCCCGCCAGCAGAGGCATCGAGTAGCGACCGGCACCATGTGCCAGTAGTCGGCGACTCATAGTAATGCTGGCAAATCCTAATACCATACCTATGGCGAGCAAGCTACCAGCCAGCACATTGCTCATCCAGCTTGAAGCCACGTCCTTTATATAGATCGATATGTACAAAAGTGTCAGCGACGCGGTCTCGATATACCCAGGCTTCGAGGTTTCCATACCAAAGGGTAGCCGTCCATCGAACACTTTGATCATGCTGCAAACACACGAGTGTGGAGTGCTGACTTGTTTCGCGGAAATTTCAACACCATAGCAAACGCATCACCCAGCGCCTCGATATTGGATAAAGTGTTTTCTTCTGGCTGAGCAATCGGATCCCACAGCGAAGCTGAATAACTCGTAGCATGCATGTGCTGCAGCAAAGCACGCGCTTCGTCGCGCGAGGCGGTGTGCGCGATGCCAGCCAATGCATCGACCAAGACGACAGGCAGGTCTTCCGGCGTAACGATCGGGGTCACACCAGGATAACCCCGCATGCTGTGTCTACCCAAGCTGGCAACTGGCTTGCCGGCAAAGATTGCTTCAAGAAGCACCGTGCCGGTAACGGTCAAAACCAGTGGCGCGTGCGGAAACACTTCACCCATCGGTGTCGAATGAGCTAGGCTAACAACGTTAGGTTCGCTGCACATAACCTCGTTAAGGCGCGCATTCATCTCGTACTTTGACTTGGGATTTGGCTTAACGACCAGCATCGCGCCCTGCGCGTGCAGCGCCCGTGCCGCGCGACGCACGATATCGGCTTGGTCATTCCACGGCGTTCCCCAGACGTCGATATTGCCCTCGGGCTGCATCTGTAGCGCGTATAGCACCCAAGGTTGCCCTCTATTCAATAGATTTGGCCAAGCCAATTTACTGCGAGCGGCGCGCTCTTCCCAGCCTTGACGCTGTCGCCGCTGTTCGCTATCAAGCGCCATCTTCCGCGCTGGTGAGGGGGTAATAAATCTTTCCCCCGCTAGCCAGCCAGCGGTAATACGTAGCTTGTCGGACAACCGATGCCAATCTAGGGTCGGTGATCTGCGAGTGGCAGGACGCATGTAACTTGGTACCACCTGACGTTTGCGAATGGCCTCAAGCATCGCATCGGCTTGCTCATCGAGCAATACGCTGCCGTCGCCGCCCACCGGATCGAGCGTGTCGTATGCCATGAAGGCCAACCGATCAGCCGGATAGCGTGTACCAGTGGGCGACAGGTAGGCAATGCCATTCGCTCGGGCCCGCGCGATGGTCAACAATTCGTGAAATTCGGTGGCCTCGCCGAATATGAAATCGGGCATCAAAGCCTCGAGCACGGAAGCAATGTGTCGGTCATAGTGCGCATAGTGAGCACCTGTAGCACCGAAGTGCAACACGCCCCGATCTGTGCGGCGCAGCCAAGAGTAGTCGTCAGGCGCAGTGGTGACCAGAGTCTCGTATGTTTGAGGGAAGGGCAACCGGTAAACCCGGCCCCAATTGGGTGCAAACATCGGGTTTTGTACCAACCAATGGATCTCGTGACCGGCCAAAGCTAGCTGACGCGCCACGGCCTCGAACACCCAGGTAGCGTAGCGGTTCTCGACGAAAAGCAATCTCATTGTGGTGCCATTTCCGCGTTATCACCAACCAGCCGCACTACGAATTCGGAGCGCTGAAGCAAGTGGCTTGCAAAGCCCTGCTTAAATGCCGAAATGCTCACTTCCTTGTCTGTGGGCTTCGGTTTATCCTGCGGATAGTGACGTTCGCCAATGCGATACCAGCACATGCCTCGCGCCTTCATCGTCTCGATGGCCCGCTGCTGCACCACATGGCCCAGCGGTTTATCGAATAACGAGCGGTCATAAGCACCCACGGCATAAAAACCCTCGTCGCGGGTGCACTGGAAAAAGCCGGCTCCGACTAAGCGCTGGTCGACCGGGTCGCGCAGGCCGACCAAGAATGCTTCCTCATTACTCAGCATAGCGTGCTGTTGCGCCCAAGTCTCGTCGCTGCGGGTACTTCGACCGGATACCTGTCGGTGAAGCTGTTTGAACTCCGCCCACTCCGTCCCGCTTGGGCTGCTTTGGTCGAGCACGAAGACGGACCAGTTACGCAAGCCCACATTGATCAGTGGCCGAAAGCTCTTGCGGAAACTGGCTCGTATATCCGGCAGCGCGGGGCGTAGGTCAGCATATAAATCGTGCCGCAGCATGACTGTTCCACCTGCGGCCAGCAACTGTTGATGCCACTCGTTGACCCCCTCCGTGACCAGCCCTGGCGTAGGGCCTTGCTCAAGCACCAGCTCGGTCAAGCCTTGCTCGGCGCACAACAATCTCAGGAAGGCGATGGCGCGGGTACAGATTTTCTTGATCATGCGTGGCGATAGGCCTGGTGCGAAGACGGGCGCCATCACGGTGGCACCGGAGCTAGTTATGCGCGGGCTGCCATTCGGGCCGCCTAGCGTCAACGGCCATAGGGCGCAGGGGCGCCCGTCTGTACGCAGAACCAGACTAGCGTCTTGCAATGCCCAACCGGCGTCCCGAAAGTAGGCTCGCTGGTAGTCAATCATTGAGGCTGAATAGGCCACGCTCAGGTAAGGCAGTGACTGCCAAACTTGATCCCAAGCTTTGGGATATTCACACTGCAATACAGCGTCAAGGTCAGCGGCTTTCAGCGCAGAGTAAATTTTATCTTTAAAAACTCGCATCGCTAACAAATAAATGCTTGGGTTGAATTAGCCACGTCAAGGGCCATCATGTCATTACTCACTGAAAGTCTTGAAGTAAAACTTACATATCATTAGTGGTGGCATTTTAAACTGCTTGCAGATCACAATAGAAATATACTTCGCGCCGCTCCAAATCCAGGACGCTTGCTGCATACCGCATCTGGTGTAATTATTTCGCCCGCTTGCAGATTCTTGACGACTTACAAGGATCGATGGAACTTCGCACACCCTTGCTCTGTGGAAAAATAGCTACCTCAAAAGATCCCAGTCGGTTGTGACAGTGAACGGATCAAACTCACTCACAGATGCGCGTCACTCCAATCTTCTTGAGACGCTCTCGCATCAACGGAGCCTTAAACCGTTTAATGACGAAATCACGGTCTTGCAAGCGAAGAATTATGAGCGTCTCTAGGTGGAAATGGTCGTCATTCAGGTGTGAGATGTAGATCCAACGCGCATCAGATAACAGTTTCACGATCTGATCAACTGAGTACTCTGGAAAACTCTGCTACCCCCCATATTTGTCTTTCCCATCAACGGATCTCACACTATGAGTTTGTTCTGCGGTCTGAGCGAAATGAAGGACTTGCTTTAGTGATTGATTAATATTATGAACTCAAGAGAGTAAACGCACTTCAATGTCGAGGGACTTGATCAAAGTGCAACCATTTTTCTTGACGCAAATGTATTCGAGCGTACTGATTTACTGAAGACTTCTTCGATGTAGAAACTCGGCGACATTTCAAGTAGTTCAAAATAAAGACTACGAGCAGAATCCAGATCAACAACAGTGATCGCCCCACCGCCAACACGCTGAAATCTGGCCAAACCTCGCTCTATCAGCATGTTTTCGTATATTTTCGCGCCGCCTCCTGCTTGGACACCTTCGTCACGTATGTACAGCTTAAATTCGTCCTCGTAATGACGTTCCCCATCAATAATCGATCCATTAAATGTAAAGTCGTAGCGATAAGGCACCTGTTTGATTGCTTCAAGATAATGCATATAGGTGAAACAATCATGAATGCGTGGCCCCAAGAAAAGAAATTTTACCTTTGCGTTTAAGGATGAGAGTAAATCGAATGTGGAACCAAGTCCAACCGAGTTTTTACCAATTTCAGTGAGAAGGCCGCGTTCCTGACCAAACAGTATGTTCGACATGAGTGGATCACAAGATCGCATCCAATGATGCCTTGTACGCATGTATTCGTTAAGCGCACCCATCGAACTGACAGATTTTTCACGATCGAACTCATGCCCTCCGCAAAAGCTGAACGTGTAGGATGGCATGATAATTGTTGAAACACCCAGCCCATATAGAACCTGTGCCATGGCCTCAAGAACAACAGACCGACCCAGTTGGAGATTAGGCAAACCGAACTGCATTCCAGTATGGATGTAAAGTACATCGCATTCGTCGGCCCCCAAATGCCGTAAAGTATCTTGTAGATCGGAAGCCGAAAACAGCTGGCCTTGATTTTTAAATAGATAATTTTCCAACATATGTCTTTTTTTAATTAATTGATCAGGCAATGGATGCTCCGCCGTCTAAAAAGATCTCCTGTCCAGTCATCCACAGGTCTTTTTTGAGCAAAAAATCGACTGCATCCGCAACATCACTGGGACGACCAGTACCCAACAGGTAACGGGAAAAACGATGCGAATTTTCACCTTGGGAAAATAAGTGTTCGGTCATACGTGTTCTCACAGCTCCAAGAATAAGGGAGTTGTATCTGGTCTGAGGAAACTCGACTGCCAGCCCCTTGATAAGACTATTGAGAGCACCTTTCGAAGATGAATAGACAGCATTACCTTTGTCACCAAACTTGCTGAAGAAGGCCGACAACATAACAACCGAATTTAACTGCTCGCGATAGGGCTTGCTTGATAAAACTCGAAGAATCTCAACGATACTAAAAAAATTTACATTGAAGATAGCCATTGTGTCCGTCAGCTCAATAGAGCGAAAGGGCAAGATCTTGAGATGCCCCGCAGCATGAACAACCCGCTCGACATGAATTCCGCCATCCTCTAGAAGCTGGCGAAATTCCGAATTGAGACCCTCCGGGCTTGCCAGATCTCGACACCAAGTCCGCACCTCAGTGACTGCGCGCAGTTCAGTTGCCAAGACCTCCAAAGCATTCAAGTCGCGCCCGTGTAAAAGCAATCTATCAGAAGAAGAGCGGCGACGCGCCACTTCAACACCGATAGTTGAGGTCGCACCCGTTATGAGTGTGTATCCTGTCTTACTTCCGGTTTGAGAGGACATGCTGCGCAAACTCATTGATGCTGCCAAATTTCTGCAGTCTAGCGGCATCAATCTGGATGCCATAACTTGAATCAAGCAGGGCGATAACGCTGAGTGCGTTAAGGGAATCCCATGCCGGCAAATCCTCGAAACGTACATCTACAGGCAAGTCGCTTACCTCAAAAATTTCGCACAATTCCGCGATGATCTTATCCATTTAAACCTCCAAAACATTTAAAAAAGAAATTTTGCTCATATTCATGAGCAGGGAACCCCATGTCAAACCAACGCCGAATCCAGCAAGGCACATTACACGAGGCTGCTCAAAGTACGATGCTTCAAAGTTAGTACAAAGCACAGCCGGAATGCTAACCCCACTCGAGTTACCGAATTTACTAACCAAGTCCATTGGCATTTTTTCCAGGGGGACACCAAGTTTCTCGGCCAACTTCCGGAGCATGAAAGGATTGGGTTGGTGAAATGCAAATCCATCAACCTGCGAGAGCTCAAAACCACTATCCTTGAGCAGAGAATGAATCATCGGTGGAACTTCTTTCATGACGAAGTTGAATACCGCGTCACCCCTCATAACAAGGTTATCAAGAGCACGACTGTTTCCGTTTGCGTCAATCTCAGGAATAGCAGTTTGGGGGCCTGGTCGGATCTTCATTCCGCCGGCTGGGACCATGAGCGCATCCCAGCCAACTCCATCGACCTTGATATTCCCATAAATTAGGCTTTCGTCTGAGGTTGCATCGACAATCGTGATAGAAGCAGCATCCCCAATGATGGGACGACTGTTTCGGTCGCCAAACGCAACGAGACGACTAACGACATCAACGTTGACGAGCGCCACCCTACGAATAGCCTTTTGATTTAAAAGTGAGAATGCAGTCGTGAGGCCGACGACGAATCCGGCACAACCTTGATTGATGTCGAGACACAACATGTCCTGACGCAAACCAAGGCGTCCATGAATGACGTAACTAGTTCCGGGTATTAGATAGTCAGGAGTCTGGGTGACGACAATAATGGCGTCAAGTGATTTTAAGTCTAGCAAACCATCACGAGACAAAGCCTCGAAACCGGCGACAACCAGATCGGAGCATGTAACATCATCAGCCACAACGCGTCGTCGATCGAACCCCAGTACTGCCTTCAATTTGGCTGACTGTTGCAGCGAAAAATTGTAACTGCTCGCCTCACTATCAAAACTGACCTCACGCTTGGGGAGCACCAGTTGAATGCCATTGATACGGGCACCTTGAAATTGTAGGTTCATCGTGTGCAACTCTTTACGAAAGCCTCAAGGGTACGCAAGGAGGCGAAGTTCTCAGGAACGATCTGTTCAGCCTCAATAGAAATGTTGAACTGCCTCTCTAATTCCTCGACGATCAAAATTATGTCTAGGGAATCCAGCACACCAAAGAGCTCTGTATCTTGCTGCGAGTTAAATCGTATTTCAGGCCGTACAGAATTAATTATTTCCGCAATTTTATTATTCACAATATTTTCCATTTTATTAACTCCAATGCACCATCTTTGAGGATCAGGTATCGGCTCATCCCTCTTTGCTGCAAAGCGGGCGAATTAGCCGAAATTTTTAGTTCTTTCCAAAATTCTTCATCTACGGGTTTTGCTTTAAGAATTCTTATATTTTCGAATCTTGCACCAGAGTATGGAAATGAGAAAGCCCTTATTAGGGAGTAGGCATTTTTCACATCCATCTCGTCTTTAATTTCCATGTCCGAATCTTGGATTTTATGAAAATAGCTGATGTCAGTAGCTGGCTGCTCCTCCCCTGACTCGCCGAAAAATAGACGCTCAACGGCCTCGACCATAATAGTCCGATATACAGAAAGGAACTTGGTTTGTAGCTGGTGAATATATATTTCAGGTTCCATAGGAATACGGACCTGGCGCATGATTCGACCCGTGTCCACGCCATCATCGATACTATGGACCGTCACCCCAGTCTCTGCATCTCCCAGTATGATCGGCCAGTGCTGAGGCGACATGCCACGATATTTGGGCAGCAGCGATGGATGAAGATTTAGCGCCCCAAAGCGAGCCCGTCTGAAAATGCGTGGCGGTAGAATTCTCTGAAAATGTGCGCTTACGATCAAGTCATAGTCAAGCTCTTCGAACTGAGCAATGAAATCCTCTGTTCGCACGGAGCGTGTATTGATCAATGGAATGCCTCGATTCTCGCAATATTCAACTAGGCGTCTCCCCGAAACGCTATTTGGTTCAAGCATTACGGTCGCGATAGGTTGCAATGCCAGACTGCAGTCGACCAGTGACTCTAGAACAGCGAGACTAAAAACGTCCTCGCCAAAAAAGATAAACTTTTTATTATCACTCACTTGCTCGGCTCCGCGAGCATACGTTTTAAATGCAGACGATCGATCTTACCGTTTGCATTCATGGGCATCTGCTCCACTTCTTCCAGACGGCTTGGGATCATGTATGCGGGTAACTTCTGCACCATGACAGCGCGGAAGGATTGAATGGTCAGATCCTCTTGTAGCTCGCAGTAGGCCACGATCTCTTTGTTGTGCTGAGAGTAGACGACACACACGTTGCGTACCGCCGCAATAGAACTGAGGATTGCGTGCTCAATATCAGCCAACTCAATTCGATACCCAAGATGCTTGATCATCGTATCGGCACGACCCTTGAAGTGATATAGCCCTTCTCGTCGCATAACCAAATCGCCAGTCTTGTAAATGGTCTCAGGATAGTTCTTGTTCAGGGGGTTCTGGATAAAGGCCCGGGCTGTCTGGTCCGGATTGTTGTAATATCCCATAGCAAGCGAGGTGCCTCGCACATACAGCTCACCAATCTGACCATCGAGAGTTTCTGTTCCGTCCTCATTAAGTACAAGCAAAGCAGTATTTGTACAGGGATGTCCCATGGGAATTGGCTGGTCGTCAGGGATCCTCTTTGAAATAGGATAAAAAGTACAATCGAGCGTAATCTCGATCGGCCCATATAAATTCACGAATTGAACATCCGGAAGCCGATCAAACCATTTATTGAAGTGAGCCGTAGGAAATACCTCGCCGGCAAACCAGACCACTTTCAAGTCACTTAGCGAAAATTTCTCCAGAAGCCCCATGTTAACAATATTTACCATGATGGTCGGCACCCAAAAAATATAACTGACCCGATTCTTCTCAAGGACCTCTAAAATCTTTGCTGGATAAGGTGCAAGTCGTTCATCAATCAGACAAATGGTGCTCCCCTTAAAGATCAACATGCATAGCTCGTAACTGAATATATCGAAAATAATGGGCGACAAGGATCCGATAACCTCGCTTCCATTAACATTCAATTCATCAGCACTCCAATCCATGAAGTCAACGAAGCTTCGATGATTAAGAACCACCCCCTTGGGAATACCCGTTGATCCAGATGTATTGATAATACAATATGGATCTGTGTCGATGAGCAATCCTAAACGTGACTCACCGGGATTACCCACTCCGTCTATTTCATCCAAGTGAATATCGTCAACATTAATTATTTTAATCGTTGAATTGCAAATCTGAGATAATATCTTTTGGCCCTGCGCATCTGTTATCACAATGATGGGAGCTATGATATCTAGGATCTGCTCTAAGCGCGCAGCAGGACTCTTGATATCCAAATTCATGTAAACGCAGCCGATGCCGGTAATCGCCAGATCAGACACTACTGCGTTGAAGGATTTCTTCAAAAGTACCGCGATGACAGCATTTGGAGGAGTAACTATTTGCAATAGTGCGCCAGCCATTACGTGAGTAGCTTCCTGGAGTTGCCTAAAGGTCCAAGATTGATCGCCCTCAACTACTGCTATCTTTTCCTCGAATCGTTCAACCGTCTCGGCGAAATAGTTGTAAATACTAGTTTTCATTTCTGCACTCTGCAATTTCCAAGAGCTTCAACAATCTTCGGTCGGACAAGACCCGACTCGACCAGATGTCGCGCGTCAGCGCCAGATAATTCATGCGGGGATCAGCGTTAGCAGGTGTGGCGACGGGTCGGAAACCTAGCATGCTATTGAGTTTCGCGACCGGTTTGTTTTCTATCAGCTGGTAACCGTGAATCTTTTCGATCGGGAATGTATCAAATACATAACCAATGCTTTGAAATACAACACTCAGGCTTAGCAATCGCTGACGCGCGAAGTCTGTGATCCAAAAACCACCCACCGCAGACCCCTCGTGCATATTAATAAGGGAGTAAACGCCTGCGAAATGCCCGCCTCGCCCCACCTTCAAATAGACCTGCGTGGGGGACGTTTTCAACGACGCAATGAAGCCCCTGTGCTCATCTGGCGTAATTAACCTGTCGGATGTCATCCAGCGCCGCACTTCCGCCTCGTTACGACCTTGCAGAACCTCGTCTGAATCCTGCTCGGTAAGCTCTTTAAAATTCTTGAAGCTATATTTAGCTTCTGCGCCCATGTATCTGGTCATGAAATGTCCTGCATGGCCAGCGGCTCGCCTAGCGCGATGGCACGGCTAGCATGCATGCCAAGTAGCCCCTGGAAATGCCGTGGGTGCAGGCCGTAGCCCGGGCGGATCACGCGAATGTTTTCTTCGGTGAACACCTCACCGGGGGCAATGTTGCGGGCCGCGTAGATGGAACGCTTGCCGGCGCTGACCTTGCCTTCAGCCTCTTCAAGGCCGTAGAAGACTCGGCCCTGTGCATCAAAGGCGCGGTTGCTCTCGGTCACCAGCAGGGCAAACTCTTGCGGCTCCATGGAGAAAGAAGAATCGACTCCCCCGTCTGCGCGGGACATGGTGATGTGTTTTTCAATGCAAGTCACCCCAAAGCTGATAGACGCCACCGACACCCCAATGCCCAACGTGTGGTCAGACAAGCCCACGTCGCAACCAAACAAAGCCGACATGTGCGGAATGGTTCGCAGGTTGATTTCTATGGGGTCGGCCGGATAGGCGCTGGTGCACTTGAGCAAGGTCAAGTCTTTGCAGCCATGCTTGCGCAAGGTATTAACGGCCTCGTCAATCTCGGAGACCGTCGATCCGCCAGTGGACATGATCACCGGCTTCCCGGTTTGCGCCACACACTGCAGCAATGGTGTATGGTTGATTTCGAAAGAGGCGACTTTATAGATTGGGTTGTTCAATGTCTCCAAGAATTCCACTGCCTTGGTGCTGAACGGCGTGGAAAAGCAAGGAATGCCTTCGGCGCGAGCCGCTTCGAACAGTTCCTTGTGCCATTCCCAAGGGGTGTTTGCCTCCTCGTACAAGTCGTAGAGTTCCCGTCCGAGCCAAGGCGAACTCGGCTCAGTGATGGTGAAGGCTCCTCGAACCGTCAGGCAGTCCGGGGTGTAGGTCTGCAGCTTGATGGCGGATGCGCCAGCCTTGGCTGCCGCCCGAACCAGGTCCAGCGCCAAATCTAGGGAGCGGTTGTGGTTGCCGGAGAGTTCAGCAATGACAAAAGGACGAGTTCTAGGTGGTGTTGCGTTCATGTTGAGTTCCTTTATGCCGCCGCGAGGATGGCTTGGACAATTTCATCGATACCCGATTTTGAGTCGCGGATGTAGGCGCGCTGCCGGCGCGCCATGCGCCCGGACTGGCGTATGGCCTTAGCACAAGCCACGGTCAGCGCGGGCAGCGTTAATTGACGCAGATCGCCCGCATTGACAATCAGCCCCTGGCGGTCGTAGCAGTCCAGCGAATTTCGTTGATTGTCGGCGACCCATCCAGTCACCAGCGGGCAACCCGCACTGAAAGCCTCCAGCATCACCGTGCTGGCCGGCGCCAGCAGGCAACGTGCCTGGCGGTAACGCCGAAGCATGTCGTTGGCACCCAGGCCGCTGAAAAAACGAACCTGCGCCTGGCCCAACCCGGCCTGGTGCAGCACCTTGCCCGTCGACAGACGACGGCCCGACAGCACCCAAAGGGGCACGCCTGGTTCAATGCGAGAAAGATGGGCCAACATGCCAGCCACCCACGGCTCTTGCCGGGTGCCGCCCGCTGCGATCATGAGCGCGCGGCGCGGAGCGGGGCCATCGGCCAAGCGAGCTGCAGCGAGTATCTCTGGTCGTAGCAGCAAGTACCGCCCCCCGAGAAACAGGCGAGAGTGCGGCGCCAGATCAAACTGTTTGGCGCTCACGCCTTCGTTGTAGCAAACCACGATATCAGCCCGGTACGGAATCGCACGAAAATCGTCAATGCACACCGTGCGGCTCGTGCCTGCGGACACCAGCCCTTGCCAAAAATCTGCGTCAAAGTGGTAACCGTCCACCACCACCGCGCTGGTGCGCCAGTCCTGGGCCAAAAAGGCTTGCTCGTCCACCAGATCGACCACGCTCACCCCGAGGCGCTGCAACGCTGCGCGACTGGCCGGGCTCACACCGCGGCAGTAAAACGAAACCTCGGCCCTCGCCCGCACCAGCGCGTCAGCCAGCGCCCGGCAACGGGACATATGGCCCAACCCCACTTGGCTGGACTCGTCAACGCGAAACACCACGCGCTGCACTACGCTCACGGTGCGCCTTTATCAGCAACCAAGGACTTGATCAGCCCCTCGTTACGCACAATGCCGTTATTTGCTTGCATCAACTCGGGCTCGCGATCCAGTAAATCCAGCAAGTCTTGGGTCAAAAAAGGTCTACCGGTCGGTCGCTGCAAACGCTCAAACACAGACTGTAAAAAAACCAGGTCGCGCGGTTCGTCGAGCGTCCAGCGGTGATGAGCCAAGCCTTTGAATTTCTCGAGATGCCCGATACGGAACCACTCAGGATGATTCACCACATAGGGGCCCACATGCTCCCGCTCGGACGGAAGCCTGGCCTCGCGCCAAGCCCTTTGTAGCGCGGAAAAAGAAAAAACGGCGCAATCAAGCCCATCAGGGAACTCGCCGCCAAGGTAAAACAAGTCGTACGCGCCGGCCTGAAAGCCCCCCACCACCTCATCCACAAGGGCTGGATCAAGGGCGGGGCAATCGGCCGTGATGCGCACCACCGCCTGCGCTTGGTGGCTGAGCGCGCACTGGTAATACCGGTCCAAGACATCGTTCAAGCTGCCGCGGAACATCTTCATACCTTGGTCCAGGCACCACTGCGCCAGTACGTCGTCAGATACGTCGTCCGACGTGGCAACCACCACTTCGCTCAGCGTGGTGCAGAAGGACAAGCGCTCCAGCACATGGCCCAGCACCGCCCGCCCCGCAAGCGGCAACAGCACTTTGCCAGGCAGACGCGTCGAACTCATGCGCGCTTGGATAATGCAAATGGTGCGCATTGAAGGTTCAGACATCAGCTTAGACATGGTTTATGGCATCAATTAAGGCGTTTGAACCCACCATGCGCCACCGGCCCCTTGAGCAACGACATCACGTCACGGCCCTCTTCACATTCCTTGATTGTCCGGAACAGCGGTTCCAGCGCGTCAAAGTAGCCGTCTATCACCTCGGTTGTGTGCTCGGTGCACACGTACACGCTGTTGCTGGCCAGGTAGCCACGCGCCAACATTTCCTGGGTGATCAAGGTCTTGTACTCCAGCGCACGTGGGCTGCGGATGGTAAAGCCGGTCAGCGCCGGCAGGCCCCAGTGGTCAAGCTCCAACCCGGTAGATTGCGACAGCGCTTCCCAACGGGCGCGAATGCTCAAGCCGGTTTGGGTGATCAGGTCCCAGGACTTCGTGCGCTCCATGACGTCAAGCGTTTTCAGGGCGGCGGTGGGGCCGATGCGCTCGGTCCAGAACGTGCTGCTGATGAAGGTCGTCTGCGCGGCCTCCATGACGGGGCGGCGTCCAATGATCGCCGTCATGGCGTACCCATTTCCCATGGCTTTGCCGAACATAGCCATGTCAGGCTCCACGCCGTAAAGCTTGTGCAGACCGCCAAAGGTCTGCCGGAATCCGGACGTGCATTCGTCGAATACCAACACAATATTGCGCTCCGTAGCAAGCTGACGGACCTTGTGCAGGAAGTTGTCTTCCGGCCCGCGATTGCGCGAGACCTCCATCTTGATCACGCCAATGTCGTGTTCGTTCACAAGCGCGGTCAGTTCTTCAAAATTGTTGTAATTGAAAGGGAACACCGTACCACGCAAATTACGCGGCACGCCATTAGGCTCAAGCCCGGGCAAAAGGTGGCCATCCAAGCCAGCCTCATCACCGAGGTTGGCCGACAAATACCAGTCATGCCAACCGTGATAGCCGCAAACGGCAACCTTGTCGCGGCCCGAGGCTGCTCGCGCAATGCGAATAGCGATGGCATTGGCCTCGCCACCTGATCGAGCAAAACGCACCATGTCCGCCCAAGGGTGCATTTGCACCAGCCGCTCGGCCAAGTAGACCTCTTCTGGGCAGTTAAAGGTGGACATATTGCCCGCATGAACCGTACCCATCACGGCGGCGTCTACCTCCGGATGACCATAACCCAGGGTGTTGGTGCCAATACCCATGATGCACATGTCGGTGTACTGCTTGCCATCTAGGTCCCAGACCTGGCAGCCCTTGGCCTTGCTAAAATAGGCCGGCCAGTGCTCAGGCAAAAACATCTCGGCCCGCTTGGACAGCAGCATATTGCCGCCGGGTATCAGGGTCTTGGCGCGTTTCCACAGGTCTTGACCAGAATTCATTTCAATTCTCCCATCACATTAATCAAAGCGTTCATCGTTCAAAGTTCAGTCCAACGGGACGGGTTGACCAGCCGGTCTTCGTTGCTGGCGATGTCGGGCCAATACGGCGGCACCGGCTCACGTAGCGCAGCCAAAATACCTTGCAGATGGGCGGGCCCATCCACGCCCACAACCACCCGGTCCACCTCGGGGAACGACTGTGCAAAAGCCAGACAAGCACCCAGCGCCGAGCAAGCCGTGCCACTTTGCCAGGCCTGCCAGCGTTGCCACAGCGCCAGCCAGGGCAAGAACTTAGGAGGCAACGCCTCGGCCCTCGTCAGTAGCAAGCCCTGCAAGAAAGCTGAGCGGGTATGCACTTCTAGGCCAAGGTCTTTCAAGCGCTGCAGCCAGCCTGATGTTTGTAACCGGCGGTCCACCAAATTGAAAGGCGCCTGCACCAGGCCCCACCGCGCCAGCGTCATCACAGCGTCCAGCTCGCTCGGAGCGTAAATGGAAATACCCAGCTTTTGCACCAAACCCTCGGCCTGCAGATCCTCAAGAGCCTGAACCAAAGCTGACCCTTGCGGACCGAGCAGGTCGGCAGAGCGGTGCAGCATCAGCCCATAAACGCCGCCCAGGCCCAGGCGTTGGAGCGATGCCGCCAGCTGAGCTTTGGCCCATACACCTGCATCGGCCACGCCGGACGGTAAAGGTGGTAACTTGGTGACCACCCGAAAGCCCTGCACGCCCATTTGGCCCAATCGGGCCTCAGCATCACCATAGGCAATTGCCGTGTCCAGGTCTTTAATGCCGTGAAGGCACGCCAGCGCCATAATCTCACTGGCCTGCGCCCGAGAAACCTGGCCGGACTGGTTGGCAATGCCGTAGTCCAGGCCAAATTGAACTGTTCCCAGGGCCAGCTTCACGGTTGTAATGACTCGCGCAGACTGCGGATCACATGGTCTTGGTCAGCCTCGGACAAGCCCGGGTACAGCGGCAGACTGATCGCCTCGGCGTAGTAGCGCTCAGCCTGCGGGAAGTCCCCCACCGCAAAGCCCATGGCCTGATAATACGGCTGCGTGTGCACCGGGATGTAATGCACATTCACCCCAATCCCTCGGGCCCGCAAGGCTTCAAAGACCTGCCTGCGGCGACTGCCCTCAGCAAAGCGAACCACGTACAGGTGAAAACTCGAATACCCGTCCGGATGCTGCCAGGGGGTAGAAAGCGCCAATGCGGATAGCTGCTCGTCGTAGCGCTTGACCAAAGCATGCCGCTTGGCCACATAGGCGTCGAGCCGGTTCATCTGGCTCAAGCCTAACGCCGCCTGCAGCTCAGTCATGCGATAGTTAAAGCCCAACTCGACTTGTTGGTAATACCAAGGACCTTCGCTGCCCTGCGTCATCGCCGCCGGATCCCGAGTGATGCCATGGCTGCGCAGCAACTCCATGGAGCGGGCTAACAGGGGATCATTGGTCATTGCCATTCCGCCTTCGGCCGAAGTGATGATTTTGACCGGGTGAAAGCTGAATACCGTGATGTCGCTGAACCGGCAATTGCCTACGGGTTGGTCGAGGTATCGGGCGCCCACCGCATGGGAGGCGTCTTCAATGATCTTGAAGCCATAGGTCAACGAAAGTTGATGAATGGCCCGCATGTCGCACGACTGGCCGCACAGGTGAACACAAACCAGCACCTTGGGTAGCGCTCCCTGGGCCTTGGCCCGCTCTAGCTTGAGCTGCAGTGCTTCAACAGAGATGTTGAATGTCAGCGGATCAATATCCACAAAATCAACCCCGGCACCGCAATACAAAGCGCAATTGGCAGAGGCCACAAACGTAATCGGACTGGTCCACAACACGTCACCGGCTTTGAGCCCCAAGGCCAGGCAGGCAATATGCAAGGCTGACGTGGCACTGTTCACCGCCACACCGAAATTGGCACCGGAGTAGGCTGCCAACGAAGCCTCAAACAAAGGAACCACCGGGCCTTGCGTCAGGAACGGGGACTTAAGCACGGCGACAACCGCTGCAATATCCTCGTCCGAAATTTCTTGCATGCCATAGGGAATCATCGTTAAATCTTTCCAATTTTTTCTTGGTTGGCTTGAATCCAATTCCTCAACTCTTCAATAGACATCCATTCCGAGTTGTTGTCTGAACTGTAGACAAAGTCGCTAGGCACACGGTTTCCATTGGCTATTCGCTTAGGGTCACTGCTCCAATTATGGATAGCTGGCAGAATTTTGTAGTAACCGTCGTAATCATAGGTATGCGGCGCATCTTCAAAACCGATCATCTGTTCGTGTAGTTTTTCCCCTGGTCGAATACCTACCACTTCTAGGCGAGCCGAAGCATCGACCGCCTGAGCGATATCCGTTATTTTGATAGATGGAATTTTTTTGACATATACCTCACCGCCCACCATGTCGTCAAAGGCGTGCCAAACCAAATTGACACCCTCTTCCAGGGAAATCATAAAACGCGTCATGTTAATATCAGTAATGGGTAAAGAGCCAGACAGCGCACGCTCGATGAAAAACGGAATTACCGATCCTCGCGAGCCCATGACGTTGCCGTACCGCACCACCGAAAACCGCGTGTCTTGGCCACCGGCATAAGAGTTACCGGCAATGAATAGTTTATCTGAAGCTAATTTTGTCGCACCATAAAGATTAATGGGACTACTGGCCTTGTCGGTCGAAAGCGCTACCACGCGACGCACACCTTGGTTAATGCAAGCGTCAATCAGATTCATTGCACCCATTACATTGGTCTTAACACACTCGAAAGGGTTGTACTCAGCAATAGGCACAATTTTAGTTGCAGCCGCGTGGACTACGTAATCTATGCCCTTGAGTGCGCGATTTAGACGGTCTTGGTCACGCACATCGCCAATAAAAAAACGAACTCGTTCATCATTTCCGTATAACTTAGCCATTTCCCACTGCTTCATCTCATCTCGAGAGTAGATAACCAAGCGCCTCGGATTGTATTGAGCAAGAGTAAGAGGAACAAATGTATGACCAAAAGAACCTGTTCCACCAGTGATTAGAATCGATGAATTATTAAGCATTGAAATAGAAATTGATGATTTTATTGTTTGACGATGGCCTGAAATTTCGATTTGGCACTTTATGCTAAATCCATCTCAAATACTGATATTGATCCGGAAGAACAGGAGTTTATGATGATGTCTTTGAACGCATTGAGATTGAATTTAGTTTGCTCGTGAATAGTTGTCTTTGTACCGCACGATGTCGTCTTCACCCAAGTAACCGCCAGACTGTACTTCAATAATTTCCAGCGGAATGTCGCCCGGGTTGACCAGGCGATGCACTGCGCCAAGTGGGATGTGTGTGGACTGGTTTTCGGTCAATATGAACACTTTGTCACCGTTGGTGATCTCCGCCGTGCCTGTCACCACGATCCAGTGTTCGGCGCGGTGGTGGTGTTTTTGCAGGCTCAGACTGGCCTTGGGCTTGACCTGAATTCGTTTGACCTTGAAGCGGCCGCCTTCGTCGATGCTGTCGTACCAGCCCCATGGGCGGTGCACTTTGCGGTGCAGAGTTTGCTCTTCGCGCTTTTGTGCGGTAAGTTGGTTAACGATGTGTTTCACGTCTTGGCAGCGTAACTTACTGGTCACCAGCACGGCGTCTGCGGTCTCGACCACCACCAAATCGCTCACACCCACCAAGGCAACCAAGCGGCTGCTGGCGTGCACCAGGGTGTTGTGGCTGTCGGTGTGCAGCACGTCGCCCACATGGGCGTTGCCATGTGTGTCTTTGGGCTGGACTTGCCACACGGCATCCCATGCACCTAGGTCACTCCAGCCAGCATCAAGCGGCACCATTTGGATGGGAAATGCGCTGCCGGGGCAGTGTTCCATGACGGCGTAGTCCACAGACTCAGAAGGGATGGCTTCAAACTCGGCTTGGCCGGGGCGAACAAAGGCGCCGTCTGTTTTGCGGGCGGCCCATGCAGTGCGGGTGGCTTGCAAGATGGCGGGCGCAAACTGTTCGATGGCCGCCAGCCAAACCGAGGCTTTGAGCACGAACATGCCGGCGTTCCAGTAGTAGTTGCCTTCTTTAAGGTAGGCCTCAGCGGTGGCTTGGTTGGGCTTTTCTACGAAGGCTTGGACTGTCAGGGGTTGGATTGCCGCGTCGCTGCGCTCCTCGCAATGACGGGCTGCCTTGATGTAGCCGTAGCCTGTTTCGGGTTTGTCGGGGGTGACGCCCAAGATGACGATATTGCCTTGCTCGGCTTGGGCAATGGCTTGTTGCACGGCGGCGGTAAATGCTGCTGGATGGGCAATGGTTTGGTCTGCGGGGGTGACGACCAACACAGGGTCTTGGCCGTTTTGCACGGCGGCCAATGCAGCCAAGGTCAGGGCCGGGGCGGTGTTGCGGCCAACGGGCTCGAGCAAGGCGGTGCCCAATGCAATGCCCACTTCGCGCAGTTGCTCGGATGCCAAAAAGCGGTGGTCTTCGCCGCTGACGATGACGGGGGCTGCGACTTGAATGCTGTCGTTGCCCAAAGCGGCCAGCCTTTGGGCAGCTTGCTGAAACAGGCTTTCATTGCCGGTGAGGCACAAAAACTGTTTGGGGAAACCGGTGCGGGAAAGTGGCCACAATCGCGTGCCGGAGCCGCCGCAGAGGATGACGGGGGTAACTTGGATCATGCTTTTTGTGTTTTGTCTTGTACTGAACCGTCGACTTCAGACTTGAGCGCCTCGATCTCTAACTTCAGCGCCTCGTACTCTTCCATCTTGCGGCTGAGGAATCGGGTGGTCAGGGCCACTTTTTCTGCAATGCCCATTGGCGTGAGCAGATACACGTACTTGAACTTGTTCTTGCTGTTAGAGAAGTTTTGCATCTTCACCAGGCCCTTGTCGATGAGGGCGTTGAGGCAATAGTTCAGCCCGCCCACGCTCATACCCAGCTTCTCAGCCAGCTCGCGTTGGGTCAGGTCGGGGTTTTCTTGCAAGATGCGCATGATCCGAAAATGGGTGTCTTCTTGGATCTTGGATTGACGGCTTGTCATGTGGATTGCTTCACTTCGTTCGCAATGACGGAAATATTCATAAGGTCTAAATAGGTTTCGGGCAGGCTACCGCAATGCCGTGTCACGATCGGCAGTGCGGTTTTAGAGTCGGCTAAGCTGATAAGTAGCGACTTTTGTGAGACACTGAAATGTACCACCTTTCAGCCGTCCGTTCGAAGCTTGAACAAAACAATTTATCGATTGCAGAATCTTTTTGGGCGACCACTTTGTCTTTCACACCATGGAAAACTTGCATGATGGACAGAGAGCTTCCAGATCTACGGGACATTCAGGCCGAGGTTGCCCTGCCCTGCTGCCGACACTAAATTAGTGCTTTAAACCGCCGCACTGTCCATGAATGTCAGAGCTTGTAGCCGCAGCCGCCCACGATGAATTGCTGATCCTTCCCAGGCGGAAAGTCCGCCTCCACGGCATTGATTTTGATGAGGAATTTTTGTCGGAACTGGTTGCCCGGCACTTCAGGCGGCAACAGTGGCTGGCCAAGCCCATGTTTTCGGATGCGTACGGCATTTACATGCGCGAAAACCCGTCCGCACACCGCCGCAAGTTCAAGGCCGTGGCGCAGCAGGCTTATGCACTGTTTGTGGCTCAGTTTGGCGACTTGGCCTTGGATGAACTGCGCCATGCTCACATCACCGAGTTCAGGGACAGCCAACTGGCCCGTGGGCTGCACGCCAACAGCGTGAGGCGGCACATCAACATGCTCAACGCCATGGTGAACATGGCGTTCAAGCACCTGGACATGGACCGACTCAGCCCTTTCAGGCGCTTGTACATCCGTGGCGAGGGGGAGCTGTCGCGCACCATGGTGCCCATTACCGTGGAGCACCTGCATAAGGTCAAAGCGCACTTGCTCAGCCACCCGATACCGTCGCGCCTGGCGGCGCTGATTCAGCTCAACACTGGCATGCGCATTTCAGAGCCGGTGCTGGCGCGCCTGGATGACTTGGTGCTGGACCATGACATTCCACACCTGTGGGTGCGCAAAAACAGCCTGACCGACCGCAAAACCCAAGCCAGCATCCGCTGCGTGCCCCTGCTGGGGGTATCGCTGGAGGCAGCCCAAGAACTGCACCGCCGTGCAGTCAGGCAAAAAAGCGAATGGCTAATGCCTCAATACGCATCAGAGATTGGCAACGCCTCGTGCGCCGCTACGCTGAACAAGTACATGCGGCACCTGGACTTCAGGACCCACATGTTCAGGCATGCCTTCATTGACCGGCTGAAGGCCTGCGGCGATGTGCCCGTGCCCATTGCCGAAGCCATCACAGGCCACGGGCGCAACACCTCAGAATTTGCCCGGTATGGCTCGGTGGGCTATACGCTGGAGCAGAAAAAGGCGGTGATTGAGCGGATTTTGGTTTGAGCGGTGGGCTGGCTCCTTGCGGCGAGGCCAAACGACTTTTATCGCTTGTTGAATTCCGCAGGACGCACTATCATGAACTACTTTTGTAGCAAAGGAGCTATGCCATGGGAATGCCTGTCAGGATTGATAACTTGCTCTACGAGCAAGCAAAAAATGAAGCCAAAGCAGAACACCGCACCATAGCTGGCCAGATAGAGTTTTGGGCCAGTGTGGGTCGGGCTGCCATTGACAACCCTGAATTGCCCGTCGAGTTTGTTGTACAGGTCTTGGGTTCGATGAAAGAGCCCCGTAGCGATGCCACACCATTTTTACCTCGTAGCCAAGCATGAGCTTCCAGGCGGTCCAGACGCGTCGGTTCGCACGCCAATACAAAAAGCTGCACGATAACGTTGCGGCAGATGTAGATGCCGCAGTTGGTGCTGTGACCAACTCTCCATCGATCGGTGACAAGAAAAAGGGCGACTTGGCGGCTTTGTACGTTTTTAAGTTCCGAAGCCAAGGACAGCTTTATTTGCTGGGATACACGATTGGCGAGGAACTCAAGTTGATTTACCTCGAAGCAGTGGGGCCGCATGAAAATTTTTATCGCGATTTAAAATAATGGCTCTCCCCTTAGTTTGAAATGCTTAGCAAAACCAAAGTAGATGCCTCTACAGCCATCCAGGATGCGACATTGCTTTTTAAGGGCTGTCTCTGTAACATCAAATTAGATTTCAAAGTCCAAAAACATCCATGAAGCCATCAATTGCTTTGCAAAAAAACCGAGCTGCAATTCGTTTGGTGGTCCAGCGCCATCACGCATGTAACGCTCGGGTGTTCGGCTCTGTGGTTCATGGGGATGACCAGGAGGGCAGCGACTTGGACATCTTGATCGATCCCACTTTGAATACTTCACTGATGGACGTGGCGAAAATTCAGGTTGAGCTCGAAAAACTCTTGGGTGTAGCAGTTGATGTGCTTACCCCCATGGCCCTACCCGACAAATTTCGAGGGATTGTCTTGGCAGAGGCTGTACCCGTATGAACAAAGCATTGCGAGTGCCTGATTACTTGGGACATATTCTTGAAGCTATTGAGCGGATTGAAAGGTATGTTTCGGGTTTGGATGAATCGGCTTTTCTTTCCAGCAATCTTGTTCAAGATGCAGTGATCCGCAATATAGAGATCATTGGCGAGGCATCAAACAATATTCAGCGCACAGACCCATCTTTTGCTGCTCAACACGACAACGTTCCATGGCAAGTTATGTAGTCAGTCCTGCAAAACCGCCGCAACCCGCATGAATCCACGATTCTTTACGCCCAGCGGTGCACCAAATCCCTCAGCAATCGTTATTGGAAGTATTGATTTCTGAGGG
>Ga0222712_10001391_pt1 | contig 29909 bp, 2 predicted proteins | sample C33_657DmetaG_FD_165043 | JGI IMG/M metagenome (GOLD analysis project Ga0222712, IMG submission 165043) | Estuarine water microbial communities from San Francisco Bay, California, United States - C33_657D | ecosystem: Environmental > Aquatic > Marine > Unclassified | place: USA: California...
GCTCGCATCGCGCGCTTCGACGACGACGACGACGCGAAAGGCGGGAAAGAAGCGAAAGATGAAGTGACGTATGAGAAGACGTATGTCGTGAACGCGAGGTCGAAGGGAGATGTCGTGAAAGTGACGACGACGCGAAAGGCGAACGGGTCGGTGGAGTGCGAGTTTCGTTTAGAGCGCGCGAGCGCGACGACGGACGCGAGCGCGAGCGATTTGGCGATCGTTGAGTTGCACTGGGCCATGCGCACGGAATCGAGCGGGATGACGTGGGTGACGCCACGGAAAGGGGTGGAGAGCGAGGGAAAGATGAGGGATTTCGGGGATGGCGTCGCGAAGCGAAACGCGTTTGACTCGAAAACAAACGCGGTGACGATTCGCATCGGGAAAGAGTGCGAAGACGTGAGAGAAATCGTGGGGATTTGCGTGCGAGGGGATCATTGGGCGCACTCGAGCGATGGCGACATCGTCGCCGTGGTTCGTCAGGGAAGCGAGCGAGGCGGGGACGGGGCGGGGGCGCTCGCGCTCGCTCGTCGCGCCGCCGATCTCGAGGGTGGTTCAGTTAATTTGTTCACGCGTTTTTGCGCTGTAGACGGCGCACTGGATGATGCCGCATCGCTCGGCGCCGAGGGTGCGGCGATGATTTACGCCTGGCTTCGGTTGAGCTCGTTGAAACAGTTGCACTGGTACGCCGGAAACAACTATCAAGGCAAGGACATGGCGAGCATGCAGGAACGCCTCGCGGGGCGCATCGCTCACAAGGCGACGACCGCGGAAGATCCCACGACGCGAGGGTTGATGCGCGCATCCTTGGCGTTTTTGCCTCGAGGCGGCGGTAACGGCGACGACATTCGCATGGGCATCTTGAACATCATGCGCCAGCACGGCATCAAGGAGGGCCACCGTCCGGGGATCGACGACCGGTTCATCGCGCAGTGGCATCAAAAGTTGCACTCGAATACGACACCGGATGATGTAAAGATATGCGAAGCGTACTTGCACTTTTTGCACACGGGCAACTGGGACGATTTCTGGGCTCATTTGTGGCACAACGCGCGGTTGACGCGCGAAGATCTCGCCGGCATGAAGGCTGGCTGGCGCACCGAAGGCATCTCTGGGCCCGCGTTCCACATGCCGCAAATGATTGATTCGTTTAAACATTACTTGTGGATTTTGAAAACCACGCACGGCGGCGGCGACGTGGACAGCGCGATGAACTTTGCGCGCCACGGCTTGCCGGGCGACATTGCGTGGCAAGTGGACGACATGTTGCGCAACCGTGACGCGTGGTGGGTGCCGGGTAAAATCGTTGAGATTCGTGAGAAGATGCTTCACGTGTGGCGAAACGACGCCCCGAACCGCGATGTCGTCATGCTCGACGCCACGCTTGAAAAGTTTTTTCGTACAAAGGTGGAGTCCATCGACCGCGGGTCCATGTCCGCGGATGACTTGCTAGGGCTCCTCGAACTTTCTTTGAAAAACGCGACGCTCACGCAAGATTCCCCAAAGCTTCAGACGGCACTGAACTTCCTTCGCGCCGCCATGGGCGAAGGCTCCGGGGCACGATGGAGCGAGCCGTGGTCAAAGACCATGGACGCCGCGCTCGATTTCTGCGCGCTCGCCATGGAGCACGACATGGACTTTTTGTGCGCGGCGACGCAGTCCGCGGCGAACGTCATCGCATCGAAGAGCACGAAGACAGATCCAAAATATCTAATCAATTTTGGGGAGGAAAACGTGCGCTCGCACGTCGTGTTTGTCGTCTCGCAGTTGATTTCTTCTCTCCGACCCAAGGTGCGCGCCGCCGCCGGGCGGTCGCCGTGGCTCATCGCGAGCGTCGGCGGCGCCAGCCTCGCAACCTACGCCGGCATGGCGAAGATCCAAACTTTAAGCGAGATTCAAGGTGAGGACTTTTCGTCGTCTCCCATGGTGTGCTTCACCGAGAAGCTCGGAGGACTGGAGGACATTCCCGCGGGCGTTAAAGCCGTCATCACGAAATCGCCGGTAGATTTGTTGAGTCACATCGCCATTCGCGCGCGCAACACCAGTGTTTTGCTCGCCAGCGTCGCCGATGACGCGCTTTGGGCGTCTGTCATCGCCATGGCTGGAGAAAACGTGCGCTGCATGATCGTGGATGAGGTTTTGACCATTGAAAAAGCCAACGTGACTTCGGCGACGGGTTCCTCCGCGTCCGCCGCCGCGGCGGCTACCAAGGTGTCCATCAAGCCTTACACACCCTCTGGAGCATGGGTCGTCGCCCCTGATGCGTATGCCGACAACATCGTCGGCGGCAAGAGCAAGAGTCTCGCCGAAATGGCCAAGGAGCTCACCGCTTTGGGTGCGGATGTCGACGTACCAGCATCGTTTGCGCTTCCATTCGGCACGTTTGAGCGCGCGCTCGTCGCAGACGAAAATACGCGCAAAAACTTGGACGTAGCCGTGCTCGCGATCGCTGCTGCGAAATCCGCGAGCGAGCGCCGCGAGGCTCTGGCGAGCGCCCGGGAGATCATCGCCACGCAGCTCATGTGTCCTAAAGGACTGGAAGTGGAATTGACGAAAGCCGCGAAGACGTTGTCGCACAAGGCGGACATGGAAGACGTGTGGGACGCCGTGTGCGGCGTCTGGGCGTCCAAATGGACTGAGCGCGCGTGGCTCTCGCGCAAGGCGTGCGGTATTCCCGACGCTGATCTCAACGTCGCAGTTTTGCTTATGGAGCTTGTCGACGCCGAATACGCGTTTGTGCTGCACACCGCCAACCCAATGACGGGCAACGCCGACGAAGTCTTTGGCGAATTATGCGTTGGTCTCGGCGAGACGCTGGTAGGAAACGACCCTGGGTGTGCGTTGGGATTCACCGTGAGCAAAGCTACGGGTGCGATTAAAATTCGATCGATGCCGAGCAAGCTTCATGGGCACTTTGCGCCGTCAGGCGGCACTATGATCGCCCGAAGCGACTCCAACGGGGAAGATTTGGAAGATTTCGCCGGCGCTGGATTGTATGACAGTGTCACCGCCGAACCCACGGAAGTGCGCGTGATCGATTACGCTTCCTCTTCTCTCGTGTGGGACGCCGCCAAACGCGATGGCTTGATCAAGCGCATCGTTACCGCCGCCAAATCCATTGAATCCTACCGCGGCGCCCCGCAAGACATCGAAGGCGCAGTCGTCGGCGGGCGCGTCGTTCTCCTTCAAACTCGGGCGCAAATTTGTTAAAGCTTGTTGGTTTCTAGATTCTAATATCACCGTTGCTAATACTACTGGTACTGCAGTACAGTACTGTACTGTACTGCAGTACTTATCTCCTACAGTATCTCTATCTCTATCTCTATCTCTATCCGCAGAGGTTGATTCCGCAGAGGGCATTCGCTCGCGCAACAACGTCGCCGAGCGCCTGGACGCGTTTCGAGTTCGCCTCGTGTTTGAAACACAACGCCTTCAACGCGCTAGCCGCGGCGTACACGACACGCGTGTCTGCGTCTTTATCTCCACCGCGAATAATGTTCCCCAGAATTTCGATCGCCTCGCTTTCGCCCGCCGCCGTCTGATTCTCTGTGTGTCCGTTGTACGCCAAATTCCTCAACGCGCCGATGGATTCCACGCAATGCCTGTCGCGCGCGAGCGCGCACAGGGAAGGAATCATCCCTAGTTCTCGTGCTGCGTTCCTATTCATCGCGTTCGCGCACACCAACTCTCGCAAAGCCGACGCCGCTTCCTCGCCGTCGGCGGCGACTAACCGCTCGCCGAGCGCCGACATCGTCGCCATCGACGCCTCACGCTTTCGCTCCGGCCGCGCCTCGCGTTGTACGCGCGATCGCTCGCTCAGCGTTCCATGTTTCCACGTATCCGCGACGGTGCGCTCCAAATCCGTGAGCTTGGCTCCGGCGTCCCGCAACGCGCTGACGGCTTCGGCGTCGCCCTTGGCGAGCGCCCACGCCGCGGCGGTACGGCGCCATCGATCCCAGGCCTCGATTCCTCCGGCGCGCGTCTTCAGCGCCTTGCACCGATCAATCGCGACGTATATCGTCGCGATATCGCCCGATCGCACGGCGAGGTGCAAAATTGTCTGCTTGTCCGCGTCTCGAGCGCCGGGCGGGACGCCGCGAGCGAGCAATACTTTGAGAATCGCCGCGGCGCCCCGAGCGGCGGCGACGTGCGTCGCGAGCGTCTTCGCTTCGGATGCCGAGCAAACGTCAGCGGCACCGGCGTCGAGGAGCGCTTGAACGACGTGTAAAGCGCCAGGTGCCAGGGATGCGGCGGCGGCGCAAAGCGATTTGCCATCGGGGATGACGCCCGACGCGAGGAGCGCGCGAACGACGACTACCGAACCGCGGCCGACGGCGGCGCGAAAACAGCGTTCGACGCCTGAGTTTTCATCGAGCGCCGACGTTGCGGCGACGGATTCGATATTGCCGTCGTCGATGGCGCTCACGCCGTTCGCTCGGAGATACTCGGCGTAATCGCGAAGAACGGGTCGGGCGAAGATTTCGCACGGCGCGAACGGGCCGCCGACGACGCCGAAAGCGCACGCCGCGGGTTCGTCGCCGTCGCGGAGCAACGCCGCGGCTTCGCCGTCGGTCAATCCGATTTCGCGATCGACAGGGAGTTCAAATCCACTGACTACATCGACAGGGAGTCGTAATCGCTCGTGCGACGCCAGCGCGCGGGATACAGAGAGGACGTTCAACGACGTCCCGCCGAGAGCGTCAAATGCGTCCAAAGCGCCGACGGAGTCTGGACGAAGACCCAAGGTCTCGCTCCAAGCGAGCGCGAGCGCGGTTTCGAGACCGCGGCTCGGCGGTTCGTACGCGGGGCGATATAGTACACTCGTGCCGTCGTCGAGCCACCGTCGTAGAGTATTCCGATCCGTCTTCCCGCTCGACGTCATCGGCCACGCATTCGCGGGGACGAAAACGTACCGAAGCGGCACGGCGTGCTTCGGCAATCGATGGCTCGCCCACCGTTCGAGCGCCGTGGCGACCAAGGCGTCGTCGTAGTCATCGTTCTCGTTCGATAAAGGTCGTCGAACGTGCGCGGTGACGTGCGTATCTTCGTCGTAAAACACCGCGACGTTGGCGGCGAGCTCGCAAGATCGCAAAACGACTTCAATTTCATCCAATTCCGTGCGGTGTCCGCGAATCTTCACCTGTCGGTCGCGTCTACCGCAAACAAAAATGTCCCCATCGGCATCGATGTAGCCGTCGTCGCCGGTGAGATACACGCGACCGCGCTCGGTCTCTACGAACGCCTCCGCTGTTTTTTCGACGTCGTTCACGTACCCGGCGGAGACGCACAAACCGCCGATGACGATTTCCCCGGTCGTTCCAATGTCGTCAATGAACGCTACTTTTCCTCCCTCCATTCGACGCGCGATGTACACCACGGCGAATCCACCGATAGTGAGCGATTTCCCCGCCCGTCGAGGATCATCCAACGCTGTCATTCTCGCGTACGTCTGCACCACCGTCGTCTCCGTCGCTCCGTACGCGTTGAACAATCTCACGTTCCCCGCCCATTTCTTGAGCGTCTCGCGGGACATTTTCTCCCCTGCCAACGTCACGCAACGCACGCTCGGTACGTGTTCCGGCGCGCACGTCACTAAACTAAACATCGTCGGCGTGCAACACGCGTGCGTGACGTCGCCCATTTCTAAAATTTTCTGAAAATGACTCTGAAACGCTCGTCTGGACGCGACCACCGCCGCGCACCCGACCGCGACGCACGCCCGCGCGTCCCCGGCGTATAAATCAAACGTCGCGTTCGATGCCAAAACCACTCTCGACGAACGCTCGATCGCCTCAATCGCTACTTTATTCATCGCGAACGCCGCGCACGCGACGTGCGTCGCCGGTGAAATCTTCGCTCGTCCCGTCGTCCCGCTCGTGAACGCGTAGTACCACGTCCTCGCGCCGTCGACGTCGTCATCGACGTCGACATCGACATCGAAACCAAAACCAAAATCAAAATCAAATCCAAAATCAACGAACCCAAAATCATCGTCATCGACGTTCACGACGTCGCGCACGACGACGACGCGAACGTCGTCGCCGACGACGCGGCGCGCGTTCGCGACGTCGCTCGCCGTAGCGACGCACACGACCGCTGGCGCCGCCGCGTTCGACGCTTCGCGCGCCTTTGTCTCGGGCCATTGATTGAAATCGATCGCACACGCGACGACGCGAGCGCGCGCGCACGCGAGCAAGACGACCAAGGCTTCGACGCCGTCGACGCACGCGCTGACGACGACGAGCGGACGTCCATCGGGGCGAGCGAACGCTCGGGCGAGACGAGCGATAGCGCGATGGAGCGACGCATAGGAGAAGCGAACGATGGAGCCGGTGTCGGTGAACGAGCAAATGGCCTCCGCGCGCGGGGTGGACTGGGCGTGGAGGCGCACGTCGTCGGAGGCGTTCGCGCGCGGCATGACGTCGAGTGCGGCGACGGTGATTCAATATTACAACCGTGTCGCTACTGTACGGTGCGTCGATAAAGACGGCATTACTTGTTCTTTTTCGGGGAACTCAAGGCAGGCGCCGACGCGGGCACGGGCGCGGTCTTCGCGGTCGTCGCGGATTCCTGCGTGGCTAACTTATCGGCGATGGCTTCGTCGTCTCGGGACATCTCCGCGAGTTGCTTGTCTTCGCTGACGGAAACCAACGGAAGAGAGTTCAGCGCGTCTTCAACCTTGTCGTCGTTTGTCAAGGACGCGGTGAATACGTCGAACTGGCTGCCGATCGCTGCCTTGGTGCTCGTGAATGACGTCGCCTTGGCGTCGCGTAGCACTTTACGCTTGTACGATTTTACCGTCTCCCCGCCCGCGGCAGCATCGGCGACATACGGGATCGAGTTTGAGATTTCCGCCGAATCGTAGCGCTGTCTACGCATTTCCTCAGCCACACCATCATGGCCCATTTGCAAACCGACGTCGCGAATGTTTATCAGCGTATTCAAGAAGACGCGTTTTTGTCCCGGTTCGGCGACGGACGCGAGCCATTCGTACACCTCCTCGAGGTTTTCGCTTTGCACCGTCTGGTGCACGGCATCGGTCTGGCTCGAGTACGCCGCAATCAGAGCGGGATCGAACATCTCATCGTAAAGTTCAGCGATGAGCCCGCTCGCGAGGCGCAGGACTTCGGGCGAGAGTACGCGCAAATTGTACTCGATGATTTCAGCCGTAGAGGGCTCAAAGACGACTTTGAGTTTTTCTATCGACTCGGCAATTTCGGGAGTATCCTCCGTCCGAGCTTCTAGTAACATCAGTCGGAAGTTCTCACCGCGCAGAGCTTTGAATCTGAAGAATTTTTTGAATAATCTGAAATATCGAACACGCATGAGACGCACGTAACGAACAAATCTCGCCGAACGCGCGCCAGTTACGTTTGCTTGCAAATCGGCAATCAACAGGAAAAACTGCAAGAAGATGACCAAGAAATCGATGCAGTTGAAAGTGTCGCGCATGTAAGCGCCCTCGCCCAAGATAAAACCCATGGCTAAGATTTTGATCGAGGCTTCCAAGAAAAACACGGCGTTGATCACCAGATTGAAAGATGTCACACGCGCGTAGGCATCGCTTGCATACGCAGACTCATACGTCACAGCCTCAGCGATGAGTACGGCTAGCGATAAAAATACCGCGACAGTCACGAAGCGATCAAACAACGGATGCCTCATGATGCGCCAGCACCAGTATCGTAAAGCAGAGTCGGACCGGAAAAGGAATAACGCCGTGCCTTGCGGACCACTTTCATGCGTTCCTAATGTATCCTTCTTGAGAATATCCTTTTGTGTTTTATGCTTGATCAAAAACATCAACTTCTTCATCCAGGGGTAGAAATCTAAAATGATCACCACAAACAGCACGATCGACGTCGTGAGCAAACCAATAAAGATGACCCAAGTGGCGACGGCGCTAGACGTGGTACCCATAATGCCGAGCTGGAAATAAAATCCAGCAATTAGCGTGATTGTGTTCATCGCCGTACTCGACAGCTCGGCGACGTTCAAATTCCTGCTCGTGTACGGATTGCGCGTGCAAACGACTAAAACCACCATAAAGACGACGATGGCTGCGAACGACTGAAGCAGAACCAGATTAGGAAACAAAACTCTGACACCGCTGATGGCCAGCTTCTTGAATAAATCCACACAGATCCAAAGATAGAATGCAGGTCGCATGGATTTGTATGTCATACCGTAATGTAATTCAAACTTTTCAATGAGTTTCGCCTGCTGCTCCTCAACCTTCGACGCTTTCGTTGCGAGTACGTGAACACGCGCTCGAGTCTTTGAAGTCGAGCGGTGGGCATACAACCACAAGGCAATCAAAGCGATCAAGCCAATTGGATAAATAGCGAGTGCGCTTAACGCGAGAGCTTTCCACTGCGCATGTTTACCAGTGTTGCATTCATATTCTGGAGCAGCCACGAGCCGCACTGATTCACCGTTGTTCTTGCATTCAAAGAACTCAGTTACGGTGTGACTGAGTAACATGTAACCCCACCACATCGCGATCACAAACGATGGAATAGCTTGATCGATGTTCTTCCAGATGATACGAATATTTGCACGTCGCGCAGTTTGAATATCGTTCAATTCTTCCTCGGTCATTTCGTACTCGGCTTGTGTCGCACCGTTCTTTCTGCTGTTTTGCAGCTCAAGCTTTCTGTCCTCCTTGCGCATTGCATCAACACTTTCCTTGTACACTCGTTGGCGCAAGCCTTCGTTGGCGGCTAATCCATACATGTGCCTTTCGAGTAAGTTGTAGTCGTCTCCTTTACCGCGCAACTCTGGTTTGTCAAAGGGAAGGCCGTCGCGCTCAATCGCAACGTCGGTCCACTTTTGACCATCAACATCGAACTGCTTAAGCTTTCGTCTGCGCTCAATCAGTCGACGCTTCTTCATGTCAAGTACTGCCGCCCGAGCTACATCTCGCCAGATTCTTATGAACACCGCACACGCGATGACGAAGAACCAAGCAACCGGAGCGAACATGGTGACCTGGAAACGCGTGAAATAATCAAACGAAGTGATGCACTCAAGGCCGAGAATTTGTAGATCTGCGTTGGCTAGGGACGATATTTGCATCCATCGAGCCAATACTTTTGGCCAAGGAACTTCGAAGTACTGCATACAAGCAGTGAGTTGGAAGAAACTCAAGAAGATCGTGAGCGCCGGAATAGCGGGGTGAGTTGCGAGCTCAAACACGATATAGAGCACTATACAATAACCAAGCAAAACAAAGAAGATGCGAACGATAGGCTGAGCATCGCATGTTTCGCAAAACGATGCGTAACGGTAATGCTCGGGTGCACACGTGGTGCACGCATCGGCCAAATAAGCTGGCACATCTTGAGATTTGAATCTCGGCCCAGCGCACTTCAAAGCTCGCACCTCATCCTCACTAAACTTTTCAAGACACGATACACCGGGTAAACACGACAAATTGCGCTCCCCGTTATTGGGATCTTGCCAGTATCCATCGTAAGGGAGAGGAGTGTATTGTCCGTACTCGGTGCACTTTTGTCGATCAAATGCGCAAGGTTTGCATTGTTCATTCCTGAGTCGGACGAATCCAATGTCACATTTGCAATCTGATTCGCTATCGCTCCCAGACGCTGAACGCTTGTGCAAAGGGCAAGGCGTACAAACATGAGCTCCAGCATAGTCACTGTAAGTGTCCGCTGGACAAGGGATGCAGACTGTGGACCCTAAAAAGGAAGTATAGCTTCCTGCTGGGCACTCACCACAATTTTGCTGATCGGGCACACCGGCGGAATTGAAAGTCCCTTGAGGGCACAAATCGCAAGTTTCTCCGTGATCTCTATTCACACGCTCGCCGCCGCGGCACTTGACGTGGACGGTCATCGTCACATCTTCGCCGCGCACCGGTGGAGTCACGCTAGTATCTCGAGCGTACCATTTGAAAGTGACTTGGCCGTAGATGTACTCTCGCGCTTTGAACATCAAAAGTACGGGACCGTTGGCCGAGTCTCCAAGAACATCTCCCACCGCGAGAACGTGGGCACTCAACCCGGCAACTGTAGACGCGGGATAAGAATATGTAACGAGGTTCGTACCGTTGTAAGTGGTTGCATTAGGAGCAACGTAAGGGTGAAGACTACCAGCGTATCCAGGTGCGCCGCGAGCGACATCGACTGACGTGATGCTCGGAAGCGCGCTCAACACATATTCCAGCTTGCCTTTCAGGTGCTGATCAACATCGTAGGCGAGTAGTGCGATCGCAACAACTTCGTCGTGAAAAACCTTTGCTTTGCCAGTGCTATCGTACGCAGAGCCACAAGAGAAAAATACATTCTGTGCATTCAAAACGCCGTCAAACTTGTTCAAATCATCGAGCAACGGCTCATATGCGTAAAACTCCAAGTCTCGACGTTCCGGATTACTAAGAAATCTTTCAATGCGAGCGCGTACGATCTGATATCCTTGAAGAACTGATAAACCCTCGGCTTTGCCTTTAAAGTTCATCAAATCATCGGCTGATGACTTGAGCGTTGAGTTGGGCCCGCAAGCGCCCTGCGGCGGTTGGTCCACTGGCGCAATGGTTACGGTGATAGTGACAATGTCAGAGGTGGCACCGTGTGAATCCGCAGCTTGATACTGGAATGTATCGGTGCCGTTATAGTACGGGTATGGTACGTACACAAATCCCTTGCTGTACGGATTCGCCGCGATCCCAGACTGGGAGACAACGCCAAGCGTAGGCACGACGGCAGTCCTGATTATCGAGTGCACGAGGAGAGTAGGGGTTTCGCTGTCTGTCGTATCAAAGTCTCCCGTAACAGCGATGGACTCCCGAGTGGATAACGCCATATTCACCGCAACGGGTGGAGTATTCGTCTCGGACGTGAGTCGAAGCCATATCCAAGCGTGGGCGACGTTCGATACTTTCCCAGAAAAATCAATCGCGACGTAAGTGAAGTACGTCACGTTGAAACCTGGATGATTTTCACGCGCGAGCGTGGAGAAATCGAAATTCGCTCCGTAGCCCTGGGACATCAATTGTTGCACTCTTAAAGCGAGATCTGAATTCGAATTCGCCTCGTACGTAAAGGCAGCAGACTCAGTGTAACGCTTGCCACCACTCAATATTGTGTTGCTGAGCTGAATTCCCGCAGAATTCATCAACGGTTCAGTGACAATTTGATAACGGTAGATATCGTTGACGTCATCGGCATCCGTCGCATCGAACGAAAACGTCTGTGGACTACCTTCCCAAACGTCGATGTAAATATCTTGCGCGACCGGCGCAGTGTTGCCATATCCAAGTCGAATTTCAACTGTCGCGTACTTGGAGCGCAGTGGTCGCGGCTCGGGACCAACTGTACCATCAGAGGTGTAGTAAACGAAACGATCGTTGCCGTAATTCGAAGTGAACGGCGTGTAACTGAATATTCCGGTATCTTTGTCGTAGACGACGTCGCCTCTTGTAGCGTTGCAGAAAATTACGTACTCGATGGCGTCATTATCAGGATCTGTTCCCACCATATTGGCGTTGGTCAAACCAGCCACGCGAGGGTCGGGGATATAGAATATCAGAGACTCCGCCGTCGGAGGGTCGTTGATTGGTTGGAATATTGCACGTTGCACCCCGCAACCTTCTTCGTTTTCGGGGCCGTAATCATAGCAGCACATTTTGATGTAACGGTCTGTGTCGGTCATCGCCGGGCCGCTATTCTGGAGGTAAATGTTTTGCATCGCTTTGAGATACGCTGTCCAAGACGCCTCACCCGATAAAATAACACTTCGCTGATTATCCGCGAACGCTGCCACAATATTTGTGAAATTTGCAGGCATCGTTGTGTTGTACTGCACGTACTTCTCGACGATTGCCGTCGAATTGTACGACAGTGTGTCGCCGTCTTGAAAGACGCCGTTGACGTCCGCGATGGTCACCTCACATCTGGACCAATACTGATTATCAACATCAGCGACAGCCCAAGGAGCTCCGATTGGGATGCTTTCTCTTTCCGTGTAAATCGTCGGTAAGTCGACGAAAATTTGAGGCGCATCGTTCACGCCCTCTGTGTCCAAGGCCATTAAAGGGCCAGTGGCGACTGCACCAAACTCATCCGTCACCGTGACTTCGTAGAATCGAGTCGCACCCGTTGGATCGAGATTTATATCAGAGAAGGAGATGCTGTTGATAGAACTCATGAATTCTGCATTCGATGCCGGCGTACCCGTCTGCAATAACTTACGACCAAGACGCTGCTCAAGCAACTTTCGTCCAACTGGCAAAGGGGCAGCGGATGGATCGTCGTAAAAACCCAAGCTCTTGAAGTACATGGTGCCGGCACCATCGTATCTGCCCCATACTTTATCTGTGATGAGCACGCATCCGTCTGTAGAAGTGAAATTCTTTGTTGGATCCACGCATGTAATGTTATAGGAGTCAGTGTCTGGCGAAGCGCCTGCGAGGACTTTGATTTCAATCGAAGCCACTTTGGATTCAAAAGTATTCGTCGCCGACGGAGCAATCGAGAACTGATCCGCAAACAAACCCAAAGCAGGCGACTTTTCAACGAACAAACCAGATTTATCGGGGTTCTGGATCTCTATGCCTGTCGACGAAACGGCGAGGCAATACATCGCCGCAATATCGGTGAGCCCTTGCAAACCAGAGCCATCCGGGTTCCAGTTCAGGGGCCAGGCAACTTTATCGGTCACGGCCCAGGAGCCGCCTTGATACTGCAAACGCTGGATCTTTTCGATATCAGTGATCATGACAGCTGATGACAGCGCTGAGAAGTTTGTCAATACTGGATCGAATCCTCCAGCGGTCAGACTCAACAATTCGATGCCCTCGCAAACCACTGAGACGTTCCAACAGCTTGAATACAAATTAAAATTCGGTGGGACTGACGGCATATCGTAATGATGCACCACTGTCGAGTTTATCGAACAACGGTGATTTTCGAAAGACATGTACCCACAACCATCCGAGCAGTCACAAATGTACACCGGATAGCAAGAATCTTCGAGGCTTGCGTACACGTCATCCTGTGAGCTCATGGACGCGCACACCCAAGCGACTCTGGACGAAGTGACAGATGTGAGACCTACAGCAGAAACCATCACGGGCTGGGCGATTTGCCAATTGTTTGGCGTGAACCTCAGCGAATTCGTGCCAAGGTTCAAGTGTCGTGAAGCACCACCTAGCCCGCTTAACATGGTGGCGTTATAAGTCATCTCACCAAAAGTTACAATGACGTCCGCCAGTGGAGCGCTTTTCAAGGAAAATCCCAGCGACGACAGTTGGACAGCCGCGCTCGACGAACACGGCTCCTCAATAAGTACGGTGCCTTTTGCGGCGTTACCGAGGTCCAATCCAGGAACGTCGTACTCGAGGATTTCGACCGGTAAAGCACTGCCCCCGAGGTTTGGGCTCAGCGCTAAGTAGTCAGGATCATCTGTCGAGTATCTGACGTCGTGCCAAATCTCAATTATTCTGTTCGGCACAAATACGTTGTAATTGCGTGGGAATCGGACAGTGAACCTGATAGTCCCAGAAAATCCTGGAGCGAGAGTGACTTGACGAGGAGTAATGATCGCGTACCGCTCGTACTGCGGATCGATGAATGGCCGAAGTGTGACTGTCTTACACAACGCTGTCGTCGGCGTTATTGTGTACACACCAGAGCCAATCTCCTCTTGCACTTGCCATGGGGGCAACGGTTGAGTCCCAGCTGCTGCATTCGGCGGAATAACGAGGAAATCAGCGTTCGCGGCGTCTCGAATATACCATCCAGCGGCATTGGCGTCTTCGAGAATGGTGAGTGTTGGCGGTGAGCTTCCAATACCGTTGTAAATGACATCAATCGAAGTCGCCTCAGCACTCATTTCGAGCGTAACGTCGCCGCACGCAGTGTCGTCGCCAACTAAGGTTACAATACACGTCACTGGAACTTGACAATCTTCAGAAGAAAACGTCCAAACCGGTCCTGAGCCTGCGCAGTCAAAACTTGCACTCGCGTGCTCCCACGCGCCATTGACGTCTTTGAGAGTTGTCAAAGACACCTTAACATCAGACGATGGCTGCGAAGACAACCACATATCGAATTGATAATTGTTTCCTGGGAGACCAGTAATAGATCTTTTACTAAACATCAAACCAGCCGTTTGCAAATCCGAGATGTAAACGGGAATGTCGGGCACTTTAAGCGCCCCACACGACGTCGTTGAATCCACAGTTACCGTGATTGGGACGTATCGACTCGATGCCGCCACGCAGGAGTAAGCCGGGGTTATCGCAACTCGCTGCGCCAGGTTATAATTTGATTCGTTGAAAGTCAAAACTGCATTATTCGGCTCAGTGAGCAAAGTAAGATCTGAACTTGTGAGCGTAACTTGTACTGTGTCCCCACGCGCCGCCGCTGTCAGATACACGTCGGCATAAGCAGTGGTGCTCTCGTCGATGGTGTAATTCAGTAAAGCAATCACACTGTTGGTTGCGCATGAAATCGTTCGCTCTAACGGCTGGTTCTCCGGATCGTGCACAACGATGCCACATTCATCATTGTCATAAATTGTTACGCCACGCACCGGTCCGATGAGTGAATTGTACCGACCATCAAGACTTGATAAGGTAAATTTGATTGGAGCCAAGTGGATGTCCTCTACGTATTTGTCATCCACTGCTTTAACAGCGACTTCTTGAGCGACGTTCCAATCAGCAGGAGTGAAGATCAACGTTACGCTCGGTGTAAAAACATTCATGTTGATTGCTTGTTCTGCGAACGCGATTTGGTTTGCATCAGTGACACGATCTGGAGCCATCTTCACAGTGACGTCGGCAAAAGGAAATTGCGTGAGTTTAACCTGAATCGTGGCAGTATATCCACCTTCTTGAACTAGAAGCGGATCACGAAGCATGTCCAAACCGACGGTACGAATCCAGCGACTTTGCGCTTGCGGCTGATAGTTACCAAATATGTCAAAGGGCACAGCCCACACATCATAATCAGTGCCTTCAAGTAAGCCAGTGATATTTAAGTTGACTTGACCTTTGCCACCGGCAGCAGCGCCAGGCGAAGGCGTGGTAGACCCGAGGTAAAGCAAGACACCGCGCGCGACTGGTCCGACACCATTGGAACCTGTTCCAGCGGCGACTTCTTGAGGCGTTGGCTCCTCGCTTCCCCGAGGCATAACTATCCAGCTCACGTTAGAGAACTCATCCACGGCGAGGGTAAAATCCACTGTCGTACTTGTTACGTATTCAGTTTGCATCCAAACGATTGTGGGCGGATGCTGATCAATAAAAACACGTTGCGTGGGACATGACGCGCTTCCGGCGGCGTTGACTTGGTGCGGGAATGTCTGCGACGTGTGGTCTACGAAATCTTCCAATTTGACGGTGAACAATAAGCAGTTTTTAACATCGGCCAAGATATTGTCATCGTCTGTAGAGTTCAAAACCATGTAAGGCCCAGCTCTCCACTCAAACGCACTTCCCATTTGAATGATATCGCTCGCGTTGAGCGTTTTGTCACCGAGCGTAACAGTTGGTGGCAACACGGGCTCCGTGGCGTAAATGTCCAGGTAGATACCGTCACCGATGCCCGCAGACGGATCAAACTGACCGTTCGTCCATGCGCGGATGTACGTCGCGTTTGGCGGCTCCAAATCAAGACGGACTTTCAAAGGGAACGTGTGGTCAGTTGTGAGTGTAGTGTTCCAAACGACATCGTTGCCAGCGCCATCATTGTACGTAAAACTCCACGGAACTGGATCAATGTCAGTCGTTCCCCAACTATCATCTAGACATTCTGTGACCATGAAGTACGTGTACAGCTGCCCTGGGACAACATTCGCTCCACCCGTGGTGGTAATGTTCCAAGCGCTCAACGGATTGGTGGTGATGGTATTCATTGTAATCGCCTTGAGTTCAACAGGGTTCAGGAATGTGATCTCCATCATGACGCAGTCGTTTTCATTCCCTAACTCGAGATGATTCGGTCGATCGCTGTAAAATAGTACTTCGAGCGGAGTCGAGCGATCGAGTGCGTAAATCACTGGTACCGTATCGTTTCCGGCGAGCGTCGTCGACGCGGCTGAGTTACATGCAAGATCAGAGCACGTCACACTGAAATTCATCTGTCCAGGCGCAACGCCGCTGGTCTCAGTGATATTTACTTCCGCGACGCGCTGTTCGCCGACACCAGAGACTGTTGCCACTAGGCCACCGATACGAACGGTGCAAGAACCAGACTTCAACTCTTCGTTGGCATCGATGTACAAGCGCGCAGTGCACTGCCTGGAGCACACCTTGCTATCGACATCCAGGCTCAACATTTGCAAAGTTTCATACACAGGAGGCGTTCGGTCTATAACCACCCGTGTACCGCCGAGAACGGATTGGCCAATGGCGTTCAATGACTTGAGTTCGATATAGCTCGAATTCACTGAGTTACGATACGCCTCCGTAGACCCAGTCATACCGGCGAATTCAAACTGCGTCGCACCCTCAATCGTTGTGGCTGAAACAGTGATTGAACAATTGAAAGATGACGCAGACTCTCTTGCGAAAGTGCAAGATTCTGTCGCAACGGTTTTCGTTGTTGGATCAGTGACTGATGCATTCATAGCGACTTCAACGGTAACGGTGTCCCCAACTTTGGCATACCTTGTGTCGCACTTGTTATCGCTCTCTTGCAAAATGGTCACTGCGTCGGGAGCTAGATAATCAAAGCAAACATCCGCAGATAAGTCATTGGCATCCGTAATCTCTATAGCGTTCCCGGCGCAATCGACTATCGAGCAAGCGAATGGAATCGTCACGCCTCTCGTGCAGTTTGGCCACAAATTGAGCGGGAACTTGACCGGATTGACAGCATTCAACAGCTTTTGCTCTTCCGAAGCAGCGATTCGAGACGCAATCACGTTGATGGAGCTCGTCGTCGTGGGAAACTTGAAGGACCATGCCGTGTCTGTGGAATCTGGCGCACTAGTCACCGGAACTCCCGCGATTGAGCACGAGACAGAGTTTGGCTTCGCCGAAAACGTCAACCGTAACGTTAAAGGTTGATCCTCTTTGATGACAGTCTTACCGTTGTCAGCCGTCATCGAGGCGCTTATCAGACAAGTCGAGTCGCGTTGCAGAATTGCAGCGAGACATGGCGAACCGGAGGTGTAGGAACCAGGATTGGTTGGACTCAACACGTCTGCACCGGACTTGTCTTGCATGCAACACACAGAGCCGTTAATCGCTCCATCTGCGAAAGGCAATGAACTATCCACGGTGAACTCGACGATCCAGTCAACAGAGAGCTCTCGCGAGACCAACGACTTGGCATTATACGATGTCCAGAATCCAGGCGAAGGTCGACCAGTTATCGGACTAAGGCTATGATCGTGGCAGTCTTGCGCCACGCAGAGGTTCGGGTCGCTGAAGATCTGCCGACACGTGTCAAGGCAGCAATCGCCACCGTCCCAGCACCCGTCGCGATTATTGTAACGTCTGTCAGCGTCACAGATACCGTCCCGAACGCCAAGTGTGCCCAAGCAAGGGACGATATCAAGTACGGGCCAGACTTGTGGCGCCACCGGGAAAATGTTTGCCGGTGGAACCGTGTAAGTACGTCCAACGGAGTCGGTAAACGTCACGTTCGGCTGTGACACGAGGCCGCGAGTAGACGTACTTACCATGAATCGAGCCACAGAGCCTTTGCCGAGCGTTGGTTTGCACATGCAAACACCAGAGTTACCGACGCACTTATCGCCTGGAACCAAATCACCGCCCACTGTTTTGTTTGCTACAGTTAGGTTAGTTTGCGTGTTGTAGACTATGACGGCGAGGTCATTACAACGACCGCACGTTCCTCGGCACATTAAGCCATTCGCGGCACCGCAAACACCGCCTCGAATCCACCATAGATCTTGAGCCGTCATTAAATAGTGCTCGTAGATGGCGCTCGCCACCTGATCGTGCATTTCCAGTGACTTTCTCAAGACTGGGATCGTCGTCGATGCAAGACTCGTCCGCGAAACTTTCGCGCTGCAGTCGCGAATGGTTGAATAATTGCCCGATGGAGAGGTCACTAAGAAGTTGCTGAACGTCTGCACCACTTCACCCGTGAAATCTATCTGCGGGTCCACAGTTTGAGACGTTACCGCTTGATATGCTCGCACCAAAGTGCACGAATATGAGTTCCAATCGGCGCAGTCACTCTTCACCCCAAGATTCGTAGCCTTATCATAAAAGAGCGTGGCGTTCCATCGTAGACTGCCAACCGTGGTTGACATCGTCACTAAGTACTCTGTTGTCCACACGATCGAATATAGCGGATCTGTGGAGTAAGGAAATCGCCGACGGGCGACACCTGAAACGGTGAGCGCAGTAGCGCTAGTGACCGAGCCATCGACGGTAAACGTCGGCGCGGTGACCATCTCACTCGCTTCAAAATACAAAGTGACCATGTCTCCAGAGGTTGCGATCTTTGAATCATACGGATTGTCGCTGACAAAATCAATGAGCTGAAGAACTGGTGGTGTGCCATCGATGAGACACGCCGTGCTCGATGCACCAAAATAGTTCGTCACTGAACTTGTCCCGACGTTACCAGCCAGGTCTGTCATCGCACATATGCTAATAGACACCTCGCCATCGCATGCATCGCTCGGGATTGTTACAGATGACGTCCAAGTGAACCCACCATCGCTTGATGTGGGTGTGGCGGCGACATCACTGATGTAAACGCAATTCGCCCCTGGCGGTTTAACAGCCTCGTTGGTTACAAAAGTAACAGTAACAGACTGGCCTGGTTTCACGACCTGTGCAGCGCACGAAGCGGACTGCAATACAGGAGGAATGGTGTCAATCGTACAGTTTGGATTGATGTAACTTGTCGGGACAGTGTTCGTTGCGGACATGTAGTTTGAGTACAGCAGAGTGTTCACGTTACCAACATCATCTTCCGCATTTGTCACGATCCAAGGCATCGGCGATCCTCCCGTCCAACCTGAGGGTGTCGTGATGGTAGCATTCCAAGTCGTGTGGAAACCGTTTTGCAATCCACTTTGAGAGAAAACAACCGCAGTACTGAGCTGAGCACCAAACGCGTAAAATGTCGGAGGTGAAGACGCTTCGTTAAACGTCGCAGTGATCACCACTGAGTCGCCAATCTTCAGAGCACAAATCGCCGGCACATCGATGGTGGTCGTCACTGGTGGGGTGTGATCGATGATGATTGGCAACAAGTCCGCACCCTTGTAGCCAGAATCCGTGGTGATATCCGGAAAAGTTTGCCCAGCCGTATCTCTGATGTTTGAGGTCTTCAGATGCAACTCGTTGCTGATGGCTGTGATTTCTGGTAATAAAAGCGCCGCCGCTCCAGCGCACGCCATCGTCCATCGAGTGGAGATTTGTGACGTTGGATCGACGGGCGACATGACGCAACTACTCGGGAAGTTCTGATAGCCTGTGCCGTTCCAATACTGTAACGTTGGCTCTAAAATCGCACCATCAGAGTCTATATAGATCGCTGCCGTGCAACCCGGACCAAAACGTTTGTTTGTCGCGCTTTTTGCGCACGTCGTTACTCCTCGAACTGTTATGATTCCGAAGCTGGTCACGCTGTTCGGGAAAGAGAAGCAGTGTTCGTTGTTCCATTGCACGCCCTGGACTTTGTTTTCGGCAACGTCGATTGCGTTGATGAATTCTCGCAAGCTGCATCCCAAGTCTGCCAAGGTTGTGAGCTCCTTGGTGTTGAACTCTCGACAACTGGTCCACGTCGTGATGTACTCTGCGCTGTCGTTTTCATCCGGAGGAAGTACGTGCGGTGTGACGCTGCAAAAGCCATGCATGGCGCACGTACCGTGGCAATTTACTTCGGCGCCCTCCACTGTCCACTTGCGAACGACAACTTCATGGCTGAAAGTTACGACCGTGCGCAAGGTAGTACCGGTGGAGATCAAAGTCAACCCATTGAATGCTCGTGGGACTGTAGAAGCAGGCGTGCTTAACCCACAACTAGACACATTAGACACGAGCTGGTACGTCACCGACGTGATCGTAGGCGGATTGAGCCAAAACGGTCCATTTCCAGAGATAGTCAATGGACTGCCATCGGTAAAGTAGGGCGCAGCAGAGCGTTCGTAATACGTCACTGACCAGGACAACAAACCGTCATTTTGCGGTACCAATCGCGAACCATCGATGCGAATCCTAGCCGTCCTAGTGTCGGGAATATCCGGAAACTTGCGTGAAAATGGATTGTGATCCCAAGACACGGCGGCGGCGGGCAGAGTCGCAATCTTGTTCGAATACTCGAGACTCTTAGATGCGAACGTGACGTCATCGCGCGCGGCATACGACGCGAGCGCTTGATCCAAAAACTGTCGTGCAGACGTCAATGATGGGTACTCAATCGCAATATTAGATGAGTCCACTGCGACACCACCGATGATGACGCTTCGCACATCTATCGGCTTGTTGCCTGTCAGCTCAATGTAAATAGTAGAGTATCGGCCAACGTATTTCTTCGTCGAGCCAGCCGAATTCGCTCCCCAAGAATTCGCCGTTACGGCGAGCGTAACAGCCTTCTCGCGCAAACATCCACCGTTAACGTTCACGGACCCAGTGCTCGGGATGCCGACGTCGCAGCAGTGTCCGGCGTCAGCGCAGCAAGTACTTCGAGCCTTGCACGTGGGATTACATTCACACCCGCTCGGTGCGGTGCCTCCGCATCGACCAGCGCACGATGAAGACGGCGGTGCTGTGTAACTCAGTGGAACAGAACTCGTCGCCGTGATCGGTGATGGCGTGAGCACGGGATGCATCTTCACATCCAAATCGATGGCGCCGCTGGAAAAGCTCGTCAGCGATGGGAAATCGGAAGTCTTCATGTAGATCACGTGCGACTTGGCGGCTCCTCGTCGGCTGTCGCAGTAACCGCACGAAAAGTCACACATATTCGCGTACGCGCAAGTCGGGCATAATTGCGTCTTGCACGCCGTCACCGTCGCAACCTCCAAGCAAAAGCCATCGAGAATCAAGTCCTCGCATTTGATCATCCACGCGGCGTCGTCGCCAAACGGAAGACTGCTGGCGTTGACATTATTCAACCGAATGTCTCCCACAGCAAAGGGCGTCGGAGAAGATACAGCCAGGCGTATGTGATCACCGTACTGCATATTCGTGCCGTAGACTGCATTTGCGCATGCACCCTTGTCGACCGAACTGTCTAAGCAGTTGACACCGACAACGGTCACCGAGTCCAACGTCGCCGTCAACGCGGAGTTGTGTAACATGAACCAACCCGGATAATCAGCCGGATAAGTCGGTGCGAAACTTCTGCAGATCGTAGGGTTCGTCAAAAATTTACCCACCATATCTCTTCCGATGAATGTCACGCAAATGCGGTCGAGAACGCAGACTTTACCGCTTAGATCAGCACTATTTACTGCAGTCGTATTCGCCGCACCACTTAGACCATCTGCGGACAACGTCATCGATCCCGTCTTTAACGATGCGATCGAACACGTCGAGCCGGAAGTCGATAAAGTGTACGTCATCGAGTACATTTGTTCAGAAGCACTGATCTTGATGTTAGCTCGCTTGTTGATTTGGAGAATCTTATGCGCATTATCAGCTTCGGTGAACTCCACCGCCGTGAGCGAAGGCGCGGTAAAATCGGCGATGACTTGAGAGACAACACCACCAATATAGCACGTCGTGAGCTCCAAACGAGTGACACACTCTGTAGTGTTGTCCTTTGGACACGGCGTTTTTGCGAGGACGACAAGATTCCAAGCGATTGCACTCCCGTCGACAAAATCAGACGAAGTCGAGCTCACGCGACGGGACATGACGACATTCGGCCATACTGACGACGACGACGGGTTCACGGTGACGCCTCCAATCTGTGACTTTACGACGGACATCGTACCCGTACCCCCAGTTGGCGTCGGCAGCGTCACATTAATCGTCACGATATCGGAATCCGTGGCTCGTGTGGTGCTAAACGCATTGTTGCTCCAGACAGCGCATGCGGCCGGTCCCGAGAACACGCTGTCATCCCCAGCGACGGGCGCAGGAAGAGATTGAAGCTTGACCTTTTCAGATCCGAATATGGACACAGCGCTGGCGGGACCTGCTACATTTGCTTCTTGAACATCACTCAAGCCTAACACTTCGAACGACAAATCGCCGTCGAACGCAGCGAGCGCTTCGGTGACGACAAACGTAAACGTGGCCTGGTAGTTGTCCAACGACGTTGCGCGAGCGGTTTGAAGACCACCGTTCAAGACGATGTACAAACCTCCTGCGACCCACTCGTTGAAGGTCAGAATGAGCGTGATGTAATCCCCAGCGAGCGCAACATGAACTCCGCTCACGGGTGGATATCGGTCGCCCGTAGCAGTCGAGACGTAACCAACGGAGGAGACGAGCGTCGGCGCCACGGTATCCTTCGCCACCCACACCGAAGCACCAGGTTGATCCCAAGTCGAAGGCACGTCTCGACCGCAGCTCTTGGAGGAGTTAAACGCAGGACCAGTGGCATCCGTGTTCGTCGATGCGAGGTTTGCGACGTTCGCAGTGGGAGATGTCAACGCTGCAGTAAAGAAATCTGCGGAGGTAGACCATGTCGTCGCCGACGGCAAAATTCGATCATCGTAAGTCGTCACTCGCCAGCGAATACGCAGCGGGCCCTCGGGCTCGCCAGCCGCATGCACTGGTTTGTACTGAAAGTTGACCACCCAATAAATGTACGCTTCACTCGCGGTGTAAATTCGGTCGTTAACGTCTGTGCACACGGGCGTCGTGGCCGCAAAGGCGCTTTGCCGCAAGTACGACCTATTCGGACATAAACGTCTTACGGAGTACTTCTTGCCGTTTGCGCGTAGGCCTCTTTGGACCCAAAATCCTGAACACGTGACGAACGCGTTCGGGTAACCGGGCACGCCAGGCACAGACTGCTTGTACTCGTACGACGTCTGCACGAGCCAGTCAAACCAATCGTCGTCACGAGCAAAGACGGTGCCATCGTTGTACTCCTCAGACGCGAGCGCGAGTAGACCGCGTGCACTGAGCCACGCGGACATATCTGGCGATCCTGAGCACGGCCTCTCGACGTGCAATGCGCTCGAAATCGCCGAGTGCGTCGCCAAGGGTAAAGCGACACCATTCCCCATCGAAACGTTAACTCCCTTAATCGGCTGGTCACTGTAAAATTGAATTTGCAACGCATCGCCAAATTTGGCGATACGTCTGTGCTCGTTCCATCGAACCACAGCTGGTTCGATGTATACTTCAATCATGTTCGGATCAGCCGTCCAATCACCTCGAGGCACTGGATTCATCCAGCTTGGCACTGTGGCCCCGGCGATAGGGATTGGAGTGCGCAACACCACATCGTCCGCTAAAGCTTCATCGGGGAAAATAACCGCCGCATTTGCGTTATTGGGTGATATGCTCAATCGGCGTAACGTCTCTGCTTTATTTCCAGCCGGGTCTAATGCGCCGGCGAAGGAATAGCCCAACGTTCCCCAACCGTGACGGCACCAAGCGGCCCATAACGGGATCCAAAATGCGCGACCGCCTACGGTCTCGGCTTGACAATCCGCGTGCGCACTCCACGCCAGCGCACCCTTGCCAACGGCGTCGCAGGGATCGACAAGCTTTGCTTGCACTTTCCACGTCGTGTAATACCTAGAAAGTTTGTATTCGACCCCGCCAAAGCCCTCGAGCTCGCTCTTTAACTCTTGCGCGCGCGGGCGATATTCGGTCGCCATGCACTCCGCCTTACCCACCATAAGTCCGCCTATCGGGGTCATCGTGATGCCATTTTGAGGCACGTGAACGCGACTCGATGCACTAGATCTGAAATACGCTCCATACGGGCGAGTGACGTACTCACTCCATGTGCCAACGATGTTTACTGTGTCACCTAGGCGATACTCATACGTGTCCGTATTCACTTTACTAAAACCGTGATAATACGTTGGGTTGTTCCCTTGGTTCGCTGTTATCTGCGCCGTGTCCAAATAGCTCAGAGTGACATCTGTCACTCGAGCCGGAGTCTTGTCGTAAAGCAATCGAGCGGAGCGGATGCGGTCGACGAGTGAGGAACTCGCCGTGACTCCAGTGAGTGAGTTGATCGCCGTAGACATCGTGAGACCGACATTTCCAACTGCATCCGTTGTTGAGATCGAGAACGGAAGAATGCCATCGGGTAACGTCGCGTCATTAATGCGTGCGAACGCGACTTCCATGAACGTGGAATTGAGCATGGCCTTGTACGCGAGCACGGCGAGCTTGACCTCCGGTGGCATGGTGGGATCGGTCGCCGACCATCGAGTAATGGCCACACCACCAATGTTACCTGAAACGACTGCCGGCGTTTCATCCGTGGTGAAAAGAATGGCGACAAGCTCGCCCGTCTTCGCGTATTTCGCCGCCGTGAGGTTTACGTCAACGGCTGAGGACAATGGCGTCAAGATATCAGAACACGCCGCGGGCACGACGACATCACCGTACCCAAGCATGTAGTCTGGATTGACGACTAATGAATCCAATATCGTGACTGGTATGATATCTAAAACAACGAGAGCGATGTCGGCACCGATCGGGTTCAAAACAGAGTCGAAACCACGCGATCTCATAATCAGCACGCTCGCTTGCTGAACGCTGACTGAGATACTTCCCGACGTGACCATGCTCGCGCTCACGATGACATCCGCCGCCCACTCTGTTCCGCCACTCGCCGATAATATGAGCGAGGATGGAATCGTGTAGCTACCTAATTTGATAATTGGACTATCAATTTCGTGATTGGCACGCACGACCACGCGTATATGATCACCATACTTGGCCAATTTATACGGCGTTAAGAAGCCATCCTGATTGTTCGGCTTTCGTACTAGCGACGTCGCAGCGTTGTTACTCACAGTCGTAACACTCGTCAAATCTGCTCTAACTTTTGCTATGCGTAACTTAAACGCGCCATTCACTCCATCGCGCGCAGAAACAACTATGTTGTATCTACTCTTAGTCGCTAAAAACTGCAAATTACCACACGCCCCTGCTTGAAATTTTTCGCATGTGATTTGGGAGAAGCCACCAAATGGTGGGAAATTCAAAGCCGCCTGAACGGAATTCTTAGCAGTGAAATCGACGCCTTCGAACTGAATATTCTTCGACAATGCGATGTCGACAGCGGGATCATTCGGGGTCAGGACAAGCTCGACATTCGCGGTTGGATTCGAGTTGTTGTACGGAACTGTGAATTCAAATCCGATATCGCCGCCAGTGAAGCCTTCAGTCGGTATCACTTTAAATCTGCCGATTGTCGTGCCATCGCGAGTTACGCTGAACATCACTGCACTGTACGCTGATAGTAACTTGTACCTGAAACGCGCCTCATACACGCCATCCCCTACGATGAATGGTGTGAATACTACTGTCATTTTACCGTCACCGCTGATTCCATCCGAGTGCGAGAAGGAATTGGCCGAAACGTACTGCTGTTGATAGACACCAACTATGGTCCCTGAATTAGAGCCGCACATAGTGATCTGCAACCATTCATCCGTGACTGAAAAGTAATCCATCGTGTACACGCGGTAACCAGAAAGGGCACCGATATCTGAAGAACCGCGGCACGCGTCTTGGATAGCTGGAAATGGAAACAAGTTTGTGGTGATTGTGTCACCGTCGATCATTCTCGGTAATCCACTGCCAAGATAGCGAGTAAAGCTGTGCGTCGTCAATTGAAGCCCGACGATCTGCTTTGGAAAGTTCGTCACAGCGATGTCTTTCACATCAAAGTACAATCTTGAGTTTGATGCGAATGAGCGGAAGACATCCGCGCTCCAGTACTTGGCGTACGGCCCCACGGTATCGTAGATCGTGGCTTGAACAACGGTAGAAGTAGCGGCATAAGTTCTAATCGTTCGATCGTAACCATAAGTCGCCACAAAAGCCATGCGACAAAATTCCACGACAGCCGAACGCGCAAAGTCGAAACCGTCATTCGCCATGGTCGCTACGCACGAGCCGTACATCTCCCCCAAGTACTGGCATTGGTCGCACCACAACTGCTCTACCGTCGTCGGTGCCGTGGTCAATTTCGTAATAGCGCAACCAGTTGCCACAGCTGCATTAAACGTCGCAGCAGCCAAAGAAGCGTGGAAAGGCACCGTCGCGGTTTCATATGATGAAAAAGTCACGGACGATGCGCTCCCCGGTGTCGAGCAAATTCCTGTCGTCGTCGCCGTGTTCGCTGGGACGCTCATCACTAACACGAGTTGAGACGCACAAGTCGAGCACGGCTTTGTTTTCGTGATGTTTACCACCGTTGTTTCCGCGAGCGTAATCGTCAACACCGAAGCGCCGGCGAGACGTGAGCTCGCATCGATCCATTCAGAAATGCATAGCACGCCGACGCCGCTATCGGAGTAAGGAAGCGACGCATCTGAACCACCAACCTTGACTGTTCCATTGTTATAAACCTCCACGCTCGAGTGCACACCGGTGACGGCGTTCAGACCTACGGCCGCGACGTATCGTCGCACGTAGTCGGGAGCGGTGCCATCACCGTTGGAATCGATGTCGAAACGGATGACAAAATCGCCATGCAAGACGACGTCCTGGTAAGTCGTTACTCCGAGCTTTGCAGCACAATTCGCATCCGCTCCTGCCGTCGTGATTGTATCGAAAGCGTTGATCGCCCCGGTCGAAGAGTCCTTGGCGAACGGTACAACAGATTCGGCGCCGAACACGCCGCAAATTTTTGGCGGTGGCGTGTACGCCATCTTGCACTCAGGAACAGAACAGAACTCCCAGCGCGCTTCACCGCGCGTATATGAACCGCTGACGTTGGTGTAGTCGATATAACACCACGGATGCGCATCCGATGAAGGATTGCGGCATGCGTTGCCGTTCGAACCCGCCGTAAGCGCGTTGTACGGGTGTGCAAACGGAGTTTGCGATGACCAAGATTGACACTGCTGTCCCGATATCGTCACCGCCACGCTTCCGTTGTACGGCGTGCTCGAACTCGTGCAAGCACCGTCGGATAGCGCCTTACCACATGTGGGATACGGTTCGTAACCTACAGCGCAAGCGTCGCAGCTCGCGCCGGTGTAGCCTTCAAAGCACGAGCAAGTGCCGTCGACGGTGTTGCACTCCCCGTGGGCACTACATGTCGTGCTCGCGGTGCATGCGAAACTGCACGAGCTGCCAACGTATCCGACAGCACACACGCACGTTTCTAAAGCCGAGTTCCAGGTTCCATGTGAACCGCATGAGGGCACCGGCGAAATGTCCACTTCGCACATTTCTCCCGCGTATCCCGCTTCGCACTCGCACTCACCCGTAAGCGCATTGCAGCGTCCATTCGCGCCACAGTTGCACTGACTGCACGAGTACCCACTGAACTGACCTTTGCATTTGCACTGCATGCTACCACCCATACACGCGCATGTGCCTCGGCTGCTGTCGCAAGACGAGCACGTGTTTTGCACACACAATCCAGACGCAGCGTCTCGTGAATAGCACGCGTCGCAGTCGCACTTTGCAGTCAACGCGTTGCACTTGCCGTGTCCACCGCACACCTCGGTGCCGAGAGTGAGCGCACCCGCGCACGGAACGTTGCACGTCGCTCCGGTCCAGCCGTTCATACACACGCAAGCGCCGTTGGCGTCGACGCGACCCGAGCACACCGTTGCATGCGAGCCGTCCGACTTCAAAACGACGTGCGATGATCCGCATGCGCACGTCGTTGGAGCTGCCGTCGTGTTTTGGCACCGAACGCCTCCGTATCCTGGGTTACAGAAGCACTCGCCCGTGGCGGAATCGCACAACCCGTGTCGAGAGCAAGGATTGCCGCTACCGCCCGGGCACATGTTTTCGCACGCCGCGCCTCCATAGCCGTCATCGCACGTGCACGTCATCGAAACGTTATCACACGTGCCTCGACCGTTGCAGAACGCCCACACGGGCTCGACGTCCACGTAGGATGGCAAGAAGATGTTGCTGATCGCTCCCGGGCACGTCGCGCATTTCGAATCGGCGCCGACGCTGTACGCCGAGCATGTGCCATCTTGCGGCCCTTTTGCATCGCTCGTCGTCGCCGAACAGCGTCCAGTGGTGTGACACCAGCCGCATCCAATTTGGTCCGTGCACGAGCCGCACGTCGATGCGGCGCCGCACGTGTCGAGGCACTCACCGATGCGATCCAAACCGCTCGCGCACGCGGCGTTCGTCGTTTTACACTTGCGCTCGGCAGCGCAATACCCACACTCGTCATCTGCCGCGCACGACGCACACGTCGTGTGCGACAGGCAATGGTCGTCGCACGTCGCGCTTCGAAGTCTGAAGCCAGCCCTGGCGTTTACGATTGGAATCGTCTGCCAAGTCATGTTGTACGACGTGACATCGAACGAACCAATCTCCACCGCGGTGATGCGCTCGAGCATGGTAAACTTTAACGAAATATCCTGATTAACGTCTGGGAAATATCCAACGACCACCCCGCGCTGGGCGCTGCGCGCGCCCCATCGGAAATTACCCAAACCCAAGACGGCGTCGAGTTCATAGCAATCCGTCGTCGACGACACGGTCGGATCGCACCCTACGCCCCCGGTATTCTGATTCCCGAACCCTCGAGGTTCTTCGATGAAGACCTTATTCACGTCGCGTAGGGACATCCCTTCGATCTTCATCCCAACTTCGGGGCGAGATGAGCTCAACGCCGTCGCCGCGCCGGCCAAAACAACCAAGTGCGCCCCCGCGCTCTCGTCGCTCATCAAAACGATTCTCACCGTTTTATCTTTCTCCATCCCAGTGTTCGACTCGGCGTACGGTGCCGTTGAACCCATATCCGCGCGGTTATAAAATAACTTCCCCGCGCTCGTCGCCGGCGACGTATCGCACGACCTGCTTTGAGACCCGTAATACCGAGTCGGCTCGCGCGCGAACGTCACCCCCCCCGCCTCGGGCTCGCTCGAATTCGTATACCCCAAACACGCTTTTTGTTTCGCGTTCACATACGTCGGGTGCGCGCTCGGAAACGCCGTCACCGGTTTCGTCGTTCGCGCCGCCGTCATCGCTCCGCTTTCGTCTCGCCAACTCACCCCGACGCACGCATTCGCCGTCGCTTGCCCTCGTACGCTCGCGCACATCGCGCACGCCATCGCGAGTGCGATCATTCTTCCATATCCTTTCCTTTCATTCCGTGAATTCTTTCCTCCGTTCCAGCCCGAGCGCGTCCCGAGCGCGTCCCGAGCGCCGCTCGCGCGCGCGTTCGCGCGCGCGCCCCCCGCGCGCCCTCGTGTTCGCACGTTTTCTCCCTCCATCGCGCGTTCGTTCGTAGCGCTCGCGACGTCACGCGCGCTCGCTCGCACGCGTTCGAGACGCGCGAATTGACGCACGCGCGTGTGCGTGCCCTCGCGATGGGATGGCGAACGCATCGCAACACCCTTCGCGCGCACCACGGTCGCGCGACGGGTGGTGTGGTGATCGTGTTGAGTCATGACTCGTCATGCGTCGTCCCGGGGTGGTGTGTGTGTGTTGCGTTCTGATGTATGACTCGTCATGTGTCGTCCCGGGGTGGTGTGTGTGTGTGTGTTGCCTTGTGATTTATGACTCGTCACGAGTCCCCGTCTCGTGGGTGCGGTGACTGACGTCTGAGTCATTTCTCGTCACGAGTCCCTCTGTGGTGATCTCGTTGAGTCACGACTCGTCACGAGTCTCTCACCATCGCCCCATCGACGAACGGTTTGGTGTTACACCGCTCGCGCGCGCGTGGACGACGTCGAGCGTCGCGAGAACGCGCCGCGCGATCGCGAGGACGACGGGCGAGGACGCGATCACCGTCGCGCGCGAATTCGATGTCGCGAGCGATGGCGCGCGCGAGCGAGCGAGCGCGAGCGATGGCGCGAGCGATGGCGTTCGCGGC
>Ga0222712_10001392_pt1 | contig 29905 bp, 21 predicted proteins | sample C33_657DmetaG_FD_165043 | JGI IMG/M metagenome (GOLD analysis project Ga0222712, IMG submission 165043) | Estuarine water microbial communities from San Francisco Bay, California, United States - C33_657D | ecosystem: Environmental > Aquatic > Marine > Unclassified | place: USA: California...
TTGACCGACCGACCGACCAGAACGTTGACCGACCGACCGACCAGAACGTTGACCGACCGACCGACCAGAACGTTGACCGACCGACCTCCCTGACCGAGGTCTCCACACCAGAGGGACACGTCGCACGAGTCACGACTCAACAAACGAGACCACACCGAACGCGCGATCGGTCGTGACGTCGCCGAACGCACCACAGCGCGACGCGACGCGCGTCGACGCGCGCGCGTCGACTCGCGATCGACTCGCGTGAAGGAATCGCGCGCGTATTGACATCGCACGTCGTCGCCTCGCCGCGTCGAGCGCGAGCGAGCGAGTTGGAACGAGAAAGAAACAAAGCGAGAGAGAACACGAACACGCACACGAGCGAGCGAAAGAGACGTTGCGCGCGCGGACGGTTCGAGCGCAGTTCGTGTTCGTCGACGAGGACGTTTAGGGAACGATCGCATGGACGTCGCGCGCGCGGAGACGTGCGCGATATGCTTAACGTCCCCAGAAGTCGCGGACGTGGCGCTGGTGAAGCAGTGTTTACACGCGTTTTGCGCGCGGTGCGTGGCGAAGTGGTACGCGACGGGCGAACGAGGAGCGACGACGAAATGTCCGTGCTGTAAGGTTTCGTTCGACACGGTTTTGGTCTATCGCACTTTGAATGGAGAAGTCGTCTCGCACGATGGCGCGCTTGTGGAGGAGAGTTTGTGCTTGTTAGCGCGCGCGCGGTGGGTGCGCGCGCGCGGGGAGGCGAGCGACGACGGCGAGGAGGAGGAGCGCGAACGACGGGATGATGATTTTTTGGATGACGATCGCGATGACGACGATGTGATAACTCGAGGAGGGAAGCGTCGGACGGTGGTGATCGGTAACCGGAAGTTTGGACGGGGTGGGTACGTGAACTCTGGGAGACAGTACGCGCGACCGCGAGCGCCGACTGGGAACGGGAAAGACGTCGTCGGAGAAGTGGATAAAGCGTCGCCTTCGTCGTGTGGTAAGCCTCTGAAAGGGTCGACGTCGTCGCCCGCGGTGAATATTCCCACGACACCGTCGCGGAAGAGCGAAATCGCGTCGCCATTGGACGGGGAGTGCGCGTCTTCGGCGTCGTCCCCGCGGGACGCGGTGGCGGCGCGAGGGAAGAAATCCGCCAAGCGTCAAGAATCGCTCGCGAAAAAGCGTGACAAGGAACAATCAAAAGCCGCGGCGCGCTTGAAGCGTCGAGAGGATGAACAGGCGGCGGATGCGGCAAAGAAAATCGCCAAAGCGCTCGCGGTGCTCGCGTTGGTGAACGCCTCAGAGGGCGAATGCGACCGCGGGAACGAAGACGATGATTTCGTCGTCGCCGCGCGCGTGGGCGTCGTCGCCGAATGACTATCAACGCGAAAATGATTTCTTCGATCAGCAGGAACCATAACAACATGAAAATGTACCGTGAACTGTACGATATTCTAATGTAACCGTGTAAAACACAACGAATCGATTTTGTCAGGACGCGTGCTATTACAATCTGACTATAACCACGCGCCGATCCAGCGCTCACTTTTTCATGCTAGACAGCACCGCATCTCGCATCAACGTCTTCTTCGCCTCCTTCCCAGTGAAGAGTTCAAACTGACGCGCAGCTTGACCGACGAACATGTCGAGTCCGCTCGCGATCTCGCAACCAGCCGCCTTGGCTTCGCGCAGAAGCCTCGTCTCCAGCGGCGTGTACACTGCGTCAAAGACGACGGCGAAACCGCCCAGCACAGTCGCCGGCGCGGGCGTTTCGTCGACATTCGGTTGCATCCCGACCGAAGTGCTATTTGCCAACACATCGCCCCGCACCTTTCCGCTAGCCAAATCCTCGAGGGATACTGCGGTACCGCCGCACGCGTCGGCGAGCGCCTGCGCACGCTCGACGCTACGGTTGGCGATGATGACATTTGCACCCTTAAACTTGGCACCAAACGCCAGCGCTCGGCCCGCACCACCCGCGCCGATGACGACTACTGTTTTACCCTTCAAGACTTTCGCCGCGGGCGTGCCGGTCTTCTTCTCATACGCATTCTCGATGGCTTCGATCGCGGCGGCGTAATCAGTATTGTAGCCCTTCAGCGAACCATCTGGCTGACGCACCAGCGTGTTCACAGCGCCAATTTGCTTCGCCACGGGATCGACCTCAGAGCACACAAGCAGGGCATCTTCTTTGTGGGGAATCGTCACGCTGAACCCGACGAAATCGCTCGAGCCAAACAGCGGAGACTTTAAAAAGGTTTTGATATCCTTGACGAGCAGTGGGACGTAGCACGCGTCGATGTTCGCCGCCGCCAAGCACGGATTGTGCAACGCCGGCGACTTGCTGTGACTGATTGGATTACCAATCACCCCCATGACTTTCGTCGACGCGCTCTGCGTCGGCACACGGTACAAATTGCGCAGTTCCTCGAGCAAGGGTTGCCCTGGCGCGCTCTCTTCGCCCCGTCGAATCGCCCCAAACGTGAGAAAGCTCCCGAATTTCGCCGCGAGAAGCCTCGATACTTGCCCGGCTTCGCTCATTCCGAGAACGATAGTGTCGATCGTCTTCCCTTTCTCGCGCAATAACTTTTCTAATCGTCCGATATCCTCGATATCGTTGCACACCGACGCCATCTTTACGATGTCCGCCCCGGCGGCGACGCACTTGGCGTGAATTCCAGCCAAATCCTCATCACTCGCCGTCTTTGCGTAATCGTGCGAACTTAATATTATCCGAGTCTTCATCTTCCCCATGTTCCCAGGTTTCGCCGCGAAAAATCGCTCGGCGGCGAGGACTTCGCAATCCACGTACGCCGCCCCCGCTTTCGCCGCCGACCACAACGCTCGCACTCGCGCTCCTTCTTCCCCATCGTACTGTCCCCCTTCCCACGTCGGTCGCATCGTCACGATCACCGGCACCGCGCTCGCGTCGATCAACGTCGCGACGTCGCGTTCGATCGTCCCATTCGCGCTCGATGCTTTCAAAAAATCCACCCTGAGCTCGACGATATCCGCCCCTTTCGCGACGGCGTCCGCGACGTCCACCAGCGCCTTCTCCATCGTCGTCGCGATCACGCTCGTCGTGAGCTTACACGACGACGTCGACGATGAAGTCACCACCGCGAGAGCGCGACGTGTTCTTCGCGCTCGGTCGACGCGCGATCGTCGCGCGCCGTGGCCCCGGTCAAGCGCCGCGGCGCGGCTCGGCGTCGCGTTCGACGTCATGCGCTCGAACTCGTGACGACTTTGGCGCACGCAAAGCGACGGGAATGACGTCGGCGAGCGACTTAAGACGTTTAGAACGTGGAGACACCGCGCGCGTGTGCGTCAACGCGTCAGCTCTGGGGGGGGGGCACACAATGAGACATCATTCGTTGAAGCGCGCGGTCATCATGAATGGAATTTTCGCATCGAGCGTCACTTTTCGTTCGGTTCGCATCGTTTTTCCCCATCGATAGTCCCTCGCGATGTCGCACGGGACGTTCGATGACGACGCGAACGCTCTGTTCGCGTCATCGAACTCGCACGCAAACGCTCGAGGGAACGCGAACGCGCGCGCGAGCTCGGATGAGTGGCGCACGCTGGACGAGACGATATGGCAAACGATGAAGCGCGACGCCGATCGCGTGTACGCCAACGCCCGAGCGGTGTTGTTCCCGATCGATTTCTTTCGCGCGGACGCGATGAGGCTCAGAGAGTGGGATTTGTGGGGCCCACTGGTGTTCGTCCTGGCGCTGAGCTACGCGCTGAGCGCCGGGAGCGCGGACGCGGATGCGGCGTTTTCGGTCGTGTTCGCCACGGTGGCCATAGGAGCGGTGGCGTTGACCGCCAACGTGGTGTTACTCGGGGGAAAGATTATATTTTTACAAAGCGTGTCGTTGTTGGGGTACTGCGTCGCCCCGCTCGCGCTGGCGAGCGCGCTCGGGTTGGCGTGGTCGAACGCGTGGTATCGAGCGAGCGTGACGTGCGCGGCGGTGGCGTGGAGCTCAATCGCGAGCGTTCCTTTCGTCAGTGCCGCGGTGTCACGAGAGCGACGGACGCTGGCGGTGTATCCGGTGATGCTGATGTACGTGTTTTTGGGGTGGCTCGCCGTGGCGAAAGGGTCGAGCGCGAGCGGAGGGGCGAACGCGGCGAAGAGCGGAGCGTCGCCGCCGCCGCCGGGGAATTCCACGGGATTGTAGCGACGACCATCAGCGCGCGCGCGAGCGCGAGCGCTCTCATGTCGCCATCGACCTCGATGCGAACGCTCGTTAGCCGCCGAGATTTGTATTCAACCTCACCCGACTCGGTCGACTCGGTCGTTTTCAACTCGACACCTGGTCGCGTCGCGCGTCACTTCGCGTCGCGGAGACGAGCGTCGCGAAGACAACGCGCGCGCCATGTTCAAATCCATCAAAGGTGCGTTTGAATGCCGTCGCAACTACAATTCATTCTGACGTTGGCGTTTGTATCGCTCTCGCAGCGAAGCTGTCTCGCGCGCCGTCCCGCGAGGACGCGTTCGCGGCGCCCGACGTCGACGCGGGCGGCGTCAGCGCGATGTATTCCGTCGGCTCACCCCGTGTGGTCGTCGCGCGCGATTCCAGCGCGTTCGGCGATTTCGATGCGCGCGACATCGAGCTCGCGATTCGCGCGTCAACGAGCGCGAGCGCGATGTTGGCGAGTGAGCTCGAGTTCGCTTCGCGACGCGGCTCCGAGGACGACGTACGCAGCCGCGGACGAGCGCTGGCGAGCAAGTATTGGGTTGGCCAACTCTTGGATGTTGAAGATGAGCTCGACGCGAGCGCAGATGGGTTCTACGACGTGTGGGGCGACGCGTTCGAGACGAGCGAATCGGGAAAACTACCGGAACTTGCGGAATTGTTGAATAACAACCGACGCTTCGAGAGCGACGAAGCGATAGTCGTCGATCGAAGAACGGATATGTTTCTCGATGAGCTCGACGAGCTAGCGCGACAAATGTGCGCGATGGCTCCGACAACGCGTTCGAAGTGCGCATTGCTTGCGAGATTTGTGAGTGATAGAATGGGCGGCGCGACGGCGCTCGGGGACGAGGATCCGATGCTCGCAGCCGAAGTCGCCCGGGATCGCGAGCAAGTTCTCGGCGAGAGCAAAGGGTGCGCCGTGCACGTAGGTCATCTGAGTAAAGGTCAAGAACGACACCGTGCTGTGCTCTTCAAGGCGCTCGCCTCGGCGGTGCATTTGCCGTGCCGGCTGGTACGCGGAGAATTTTACTGCGGCTCGACGGCGTCGACGCGTTCGGCGAAAATTATCCTCGCGATACCGGGCGAGGACGAGTGGTATTGGGTGGATTTAATGGCGTGTCCTGGGTTGTTGAGGTCGTGTGCGGATGCACCGGGCGCGAACACACCTAATGAAGTGCCGCCAACGCCGACGCCGTACGATCCCAACCGCGTGAAGCAACGGGCGTGGTCGGCGACGCGAGCCAAAGGGAAAACACCGATATCGCCCGCGAGCGCGAGCGATTCGTCGCTGGAGGATTTGTTGGCGTTCGCATCTTTCGCCACGCCGCCGCCGTCGCCGACGACGACGTCGAGCGGGACGCGAGAGGTTTTCTTTGATTCTTCTGGTGGCATCGACGACGAAATCATCACCGCAGTCGCCATAGCACACGGCGTGTCGACGAAGAGCGCGCGAACCGCGATGGCGCTTTCGGGAGACGTCGAAAAGGCAAATTATCTGTGTAATTGCGTTGCTATCGGTTCGGCGCTCGAGGAAGAGTTCCGTCGCGTCCAAAGTGGCGAGCGCTCGACATCGGAATCTATTCTTCTTCAAGACATGTTCAACATTTTGAGCGCCAAGCGGTGGATGGTGAACGATGCGATCGAGGCCTATCGCGCGCGCCGCTGCGAAGAGATCGATGTCGCTCGCATTGAGGCTTTCAAGAAAGCGCCGCTCGCCATCGCGCCGGAGAGCGTCGAAGAAAAAATGAAGCGGGACGCGCAGCGATTGCGCGAATTGGACGACGAGCTTCAACGCGCGCGCGTTGAGACCATGCTGACGCAAGCGAAGCGACGAGAAAACAAGCAACAAAGAGCAAAAGATGAGCTCATGCAAGCCGCAGAGGTTCGAGTCGAGCGATTCCGCGAAAATCACGCCAAGACCGAAGAGGAATACGCGCAAAGCGAGGAGCTTCGCGTGGCATTCCGCGAAGAATGGTTCGACAAAGTTACGAATTTGTCGCTCTCCGAAACATTGGAGTGCTTCGGCGTGACCGTGGAAGATGGATCGCGCGCGAACGCTAAGCAGTTGCGCAAAGCCTATCGCGCGGCGCTGCTTCAGTTCCATCCAGATCGACAGCGCGACAAGACTTTACGAGAACGCATTTACGCCGAAGAGATGTTTAAATTGATCTCTCACAAGGCGGAATCCCACGCGTAAATAGTAGCAATAGGAATAGTATAGAAAACACACGTGTTTGTATTATAGTAGAATTACTACAGTTGAGTTTTTTCGAATAAAGCAACGCGAAGATGAAGTCGTCGCGAACGCAAGCGTTTAATCCTTCATCATGATGCCGATCACGCCGGACATGTAAACCCACAGGCTCACGAGCGCGAGCGCGGCGGAGATCCACAGGCAAACCACACCTCCGGCGACCAAAATCTCCTGATGCGCCCCATTCGCGATCGCCGAAGATCCATCTCGAATGAGCAGCAACACGCTCAACGCCACCATTTGCGTCGCCGTCTTATACTTCCCAAGGTTATTCACCTTCACCGCCGCGTGCGCATCGCCTCCTTTCAGCGCGCACCACTCTCGAAGCGCGCTCATCGTTATTTCCCGGCCGATGATCACGATCGACGGCAGACTCACTTGCCACGCCGCGACCCCGGGCGGAGCGCGCGTGCACAACAGACACAGCGCGCACGCCACCATCAACTTATCCGCCACCGGGTCCAAAAACGCCCCGAACGCGCTGCTCGCGCGTAACTTGCGCGCTAAATACCCATCTAACCAGTCCGTGAGCGCGGCGGCGATGAACATCGTCCCCGATACCAGCGCCGCTCGATTCCCGGGAGCGTAGTACGCCGCGCACAGCGCCGGCACCGCCGCCACGCGCGCCAACGTCAGCGCCGTGGGCAACCACTTCAACGCGGACGCATTCGTCGACGCAGTCGTTGATTTCACGTGCGATGCGATCGCGGAGGACGATCGCTGTCGCCCACTCGCCGTTCGCGCGGGTGGATGTCTCTTCCCCATGGCGTTGGAATGAGAATTAAACGCGAGCGCTGAACACGACGCGCGCTTTTGGTGACGAACGAGGAGACGCGTCGAAAGCGATCGACTGGGCGTATGCGCAAAGTTTCGAGTGCACGACGAAAGATTGAGCGCGACGACACGGACTGGCATTCGAGGCGCGAAGTGCGGCGGCGGTTGAGCGCGACGGCGGTTGAACGACGGTCATTCAACGACCAAATCACGCGATTGATCGAGCGTACGTGATCGAGCTAAAGCTACGCTAACGTTGATGGGGTAAGGCGATCTAAGACGCGCGCGATGGCGCGCGCGTGGCGAAGATTTGTAACGGCGGCGGCGCGTGAGCGACGACGTCGTCGAGCGCGCCGACGACGACGAGCGACGGACACTGCTGCACGCCGAAACCGAGAGCGACGCACGAAATATCGACGTCGATAACGGATCCTCGAGAGATGGTTCCTATGGCGCGCGCGCGTGGGCCGTCGATGTACACGCCAGAGGTGATGTCTTTAACGCGGAGGATGTATGGTTGCGCGTCCTCCGCGACGCCTTCGACGGTGGCGCGCAACACAAACGGCGTCTCCGTGTAAACCGCGCTCGCATGGGTTTCCTCAGGTTCACTCGCGTGCGCGATGACGCGCTGGGTGATCTTCACCGCGGTCGGCTTGACGTCTGTCGTTCCGGCGCCGCCAGCGACGATGATTTGCGTCTGTAACCGACCCGGGTCGCCCATGGGGCCGCGCCAGCGCAGCTCGAGCTTTCCCAACGGCGTCTTCAGCTCAAACACATCGTCGCTCGCGATGCGTGAGATTTCAAACAGGTAATGCGCGGCCCCGGTCGAGGGATCGAGCGGGTACACGGCGCGTCGACCGAGCGATGGCAAACCGTCGCCGTCTTCTTCGCCGTAAAACCGAGTCGCGCGTCCACCAAACTCAGGCGTCATCGAATGCGATTGAATCCCATCCACCGCGTCAAATCTCACTTCTTCGAGCAATAACAAGCTCTTTGTCAAGTTTTCTATGCACACTTCCAACAGCGCGCGTCCGCGCGGAGCGCTTCGCATCTTCGTCCGCACGTTCAACGGATTCGCCACTTTAAACTTGAAATATTGCGGCAAGTACTTCCGCTCGCCACTGTCGTCGAAATACGTCGCCGAACAAACCAGTGTGTGCGCGCCGAGCTCTTTCAAATCCTTGGTGACGATCAAATCGCACTTTTCCCCTGGCGACAACGCCGCCCGCGGCGTCCTCGTCCCGTCGTACAGCGTCGTTCGCGTCTTCTCGCTCTGTAACTCCACCTTAATCCCAACCTCACGCGCGATCGCGAACTCATTCGCGCTAAAATTCCCAAACGTCACGTAGGATGAAAACGTCTCGCCTAAATTCACCTGTCCGAACGCGCGCGGGAGCGCGAGCTCGCTCGTCGTCGCTCGCTCCTTCGCTCGCTCGCTCGCGTTTTCTTCCCAAACGCCCTCGTTCGCGCGAGCGAAATCCACTCCAACGTCGTCCCTTTCGACGTCGTACGACGACGCTCTGAGGCGCATGACGCGAAACCCGCACGTCGTTCGCGCGTCATTCGCGCTTTCGTTCGGCTCTCGCGCGCCTCTCGCCCGCGCGTCGCCGAGCCGCGCGTCGCTCGCGCTCGCTCGCTCGCTCTCGTTCAATGTCATTCGTTCGTTCGTTCGTTCGTTCATCGACGTCGACGTCGTGAAGTCATTCGCGCTGAGTCGAGCGTTCATCGATCGCGCGCGTGCGCGTCGCGATGTGCGTCACCCGATGCGCGCGCGAGAGGCGAGCGGCGCGGACGCGGCTCGACGCGCGAACGCGACGCCGCTCGCGAAACGTCATTCAAGCGCGCGCAAAGCGCGAAGGTGTGCGACTTAACGCGCGAACGGAATTGTGAAGACGCACAGCGCGAGGGCGTGAGCGTGAGTTCGTTTCCTCGAAAGACGTCGAACGCGTTGGGATTGATTGGATTTCAATTGCAACTTCAATTTCCATTTGATTCTAGGGAAACGATCGATCGATCGATCGATCGATCGATATCGATATCGCGCCAGCCGAATTCGCGTGGTAAACGCGAAAGGACGACAAGGGAGGGGGCAAAAGGCGAACGATGTCGACGAGGATCGGGAAGGCGATACGACGGGACGCGGCGGCGTCGAGGGCGACGACGTACGCGAGCGCGAACGACGATAAGCCGCGAGAGTATTGGGATTACGAAGCGCTGAGCGTGGAGTGGGGGGAGCAGGATGATTACGAAGTGGTGAGGAAAGTTGGAAGAGGGAAGTACTCGGAAGTGTTCGAAGGGCGAAACGCGCGAGGAGATAAGTGCGTTATTAAAATTTTAAAGCCGGTGAAGAAGAAGAAGATTAAACGCGAGATCAAGATTTTACAAAACCTCACGGGGGGGGTGAACGTGATCAAGTTGTTGGATATCGTGCGCGAACCGTCGACGAAGACGCCGAGTTTGGTGTTTGAATACGTGAACAACACGGATTTCAAAGTGTTATACCCGACGCTGACGGATTACGACATTAGGTATTACATTTTCGAGCTCCTCAAGGCGCTGGACTTTTGCCACTCGCAAGGGATCATGCATCGCGACGTGAAGCCACACAACGTGATGATCGATCACGCCAAGAGAGAGCTGCGATTGATTGACTGGGGTCTGGCGGAGTTTTACCACCCTGGTAAGGAGTACAACGTGCGCGTCGCGTCGAGGTATTTCAAGGGTCCCGAGTTGCTGGTGGACCTGCAAGACTATGATTACTCGCTCGATATGTGGAGCCTGGGATGCATGTTCGCGGGCATGATCTTTAGAAAGGAGCCGTTCTTCGCGGGGCACGATAACTACGACCAGTTGGTGCGCATCGCAAAGGTGCTGGGGACGGATGAGTTATACGCGTACCTGAACAAGTATCGCATCGAGCTCGATCCGAACTTTGAAGCCCTCATCGGTCGCCACACGCGCAAGCCGTGGAGCAAATACATAACGGCTGAAAATCAGCATCTGGTGAGCACGGAGGCGATCGATTTCTTGGACAAGCTTTTGCGTTACGATCACCAAGAACGCATCACCGCGAAGGATGCGCAGTCGCACCCATTCTTCGACGTCTTGAAAACTCATAAATAGACCAATCGGCTCGCACACCTCGCAGTAGATACGTAGAAGGAATCACCATCGTCGACGGTTTGTCTTGGAGACTCGCGTCGGGCCTCATCACCTCGGGACTATTTGTAGTACTTCATTTCTAACGCATAATTTCTTACGCGTTTCCTAGCGCCACTTCGCGCCTCGCGTCGACGTCATGGCCCTCACTGACGAAAATTCCGACTCCTCTCGTGCGTCAGCCTCTCGCGTGTTTGCCGCATCGACATCGCTGTCGCCATCGGCGGAGCCCTTCGCGCCGACGCGAGCGCGCGATGACTCGCGCGCCGCCGCCAACGCCGCGCTCGAGGCAGATGTCCTGCGACGTTTCACCCTCGAGCGGCGCGCGCGAACGGGCGCGCGCGAGCGATTTCAACACGACCGCACGCGAGTGAAACCGTCTGCAGCGCGCGCGAGGCGCGCGCGAGGGGCGTTCGCGCACGCCAATTTCAAGTTTTTGCTCGCGGACTGCGCGGATTTGCGAGCGTGCTCGAACGACGCCGACGCCATGGCGTCGTGGGACGACGTCGCGCGCGTGGAGTCGATGACGGAAGACGAATTGACATGTCCTATATGCTTCGACGATAAACCGCGAGCTGGGCGGATAACGACGTGCGGGCACGTGTTTTGCTTTCCTTGCATAGCTCGACACGTGCTTTCGACGCGAAGAGACGGAACGCCGGCCAAGTGTCCAATGTGTTTTGATGAGATAAGGTGCGTCATTGTCGATGCGTCGAGCTTTTCGATGTGACGATTTGCTTTAGGTTGGGGGATTTGAGGAGCGTGCGGAGGAGGGCGATCGAGCGAACGCGAGCGGGAGCGACGCAAAAGTTTACGCTGGTTTGGCGAGAGAGACGATCGAACGTACCGGCGCAGGCGGGGGCGCTGGCAGGGGCCAAGGCGGGGGGCAAGGCGGGGGCTCCGCCGAGAGCGAATGAGTGGCCGCGAGCGCTAACGCACTGTGCGTGCGATGCGTTTGCCAAGTACACGCTTACCAAGGATGAAGTGGCGCTCGCGACGGAAGAGCTGGAGTCATTGGAATCGTACGTCGCCGAGTTGATGGAGCGCGAAGACGTGGGCGCGGGCGATCTTCCGTATGCTCTGGCGTCCGTGGACGCTTTGACTCGACAAATTGATCGAATGGTCGAAAGGCGGTGCATGAGCGAGGGCGTATCGTGTCCTCCGCGGCGTTCACGACCGATTGGAGTGGTCGCACCAGCGCCGGCGAAGGCGAAGGCACCGGCGCCGCCACAAGAATTTCCGGCGCTGCCAACCGCGCCCAAAAATATGGCGTACATAGCGGGGGCGAAGGTACGCGTAGAGTCTGCGTTTTCCGAAGACGAAGATGAAAACGATGAGGCCGAAGACGAAGGCGACACGTTGGCGGATGAGGAATCGAGCGAGCCGCGAGCCGCTTCAATCGAGCCAACCGCTGTACCGAAGGTAAAAGGGACGGAGAAAGCGCGCGGCGCGGGAAACGATTATTCGACGGGGAACGAGCGGACCGATATTTATTACTTTTATCAAGCGCCAGACGGGCAGCAAGTATTTTTGCATAGCGCGTGCATGAAGGTGTTACTGGAGCACCACGGCTCGTACGGCGCGCTTCCGCTTGAAATTGAAGGCGTAGTAGTCGACTTGGAGAGAAATACGCAAGATGAAGATAGCCGTCGACGTGCGGCGCACATTCGGCACCTTCCTTTGGCGACTGAGTTCGTAATGGTTGAGCTCGACATGAAGGCGCACGTTCCAAAAAAAGTTCTCGACAGCGAGAGTGGTAGCGAACTACGGTTGCGCGCGAAACGTCGCGCACAAAAATTGGCGGCCGAGGAACGAGCCAAGTCGAAGGAACTTCGCGCCGAAGCCAAACTCAAATCGCAGCCGTTTTCCAAATCAGTTCGAGATTCCATGCCAGAGTTGGGTGCGGAACCAAGGACGCCGGATACGTCTATGGACGCGGCGTTGGCGAAGATATTGTCTGACGAGGCGTCAGAGCATCTCGAACGCGTGGCCATGCGCGAAGAAGTCGCTAACGCGCGTGGACCTGGAGGCATATCTTTTAGCAATGTTGTTGGTCGAGGTTTTGCCGCTGGTGTGGATGCTCCGAGTCTTCGCTCGGCTGAGAAATTTCCAGCGTTGGGTGCCACCCAGCAACCGCCACGCGTTGCAGTTTGGGGCGCAAGGACCTCGAAGGAAACGGATTTAGCAACCAGTATTCCGAAAACAGATGATCGTAACAAGAAAGGAAAGAGCAAAGGAACACTGCTGTTTAGAATTGGTTAGGAATTAGCTACAGTGTAGCCGAGTTAAATATGAAAATGAATGAATTGAATTCGACAATGTAGTGCTAAAGCAACCCAAGCGAAGTTCAAAATGCGCTGCAGAAAAATTAAAGCAAATTGGCCGAGAATTCCTCGTCTTGGCTCTGTCTATAGTTGACGCTAAGCTTTTTCGTACCTTGTAAATCCTTGAGGTGGTTTCGACGATACGAGTCTATCGCGACGGTGATGGCATCTGGTGGCATCTTCTGCTCACGCAGGAGAGCGGCTGCAAGCTGAAGTGCTGGCTCAAGCGTCTCGGGAACGACAGCCTTTGCGCCAGCCTTTTCTAGCACCAGACCGCCGGCGACATCTCTCGCTCGCACGTACGTTTGTACATTCGGGAAGTTCTTTGCCAACGACCATACGGCGCGATAGTTGGCGCCCGGTGAGTTCAGCGAGACAACCGCGCAAGATGCGCGCGCCGCACCGACAGCTCGTAACACCTCGGCAGATCCTGCGTCTCCAAAGAATACGTTTCTGTCTCTTGCGCGTCCTTCGCTGACGATTTCTGGCTTAACGTCCAAAGCGACGAATGGCACTAAATTCTGAGTGAGAATTTCACCAACAATTTGTCCATTACGACCGTAGCCCGCCAAAATAACGTGCCCGGTCAAATCATCAACTTCATTCTCTTTGGGTTGCAAAGACGCAACGTCTGGGCTCTGAAGCGTATCTTTGAGCCTGCTGCCAAGCTCTGCTAGGTAAGGGGTCATGGCCATAGTGAGCACCACAGCCAAATTGAGTTGCGTCGCGATCGAGGCGCTGAACAAACCAACGCGCACGGCTTCAGCGAATGTTACAAACGCAAACTCACCCCCAGGTCCAATGTACATGCCAGAGCGGAAACTATTCAAAACTGATAATCCAAAAAATGGGCCTACAGCAGCAACAACGGCGATTTTAGAGGTTACAATTCCAAACATCATTGCGATGATGTTTAAGGAGTTCTGGGCGAATGTCATCGGGTTGATGGTCATACCAACCGTCATGAAGAATAGACCAAGGAGAAGCCCTCTGAATGGAGCGATGTCATTTTCAACTTGTAAATGAAACTCCGTCTCGGCCAAGAGCAAGCCGGCGAGGAAGGCGCCAAGTGCCATCGACAAACCTAATGATTGCGTAAGCAGCGAGGTACCGAGCGCGACGAACAAAGTTGTTGCGCTCATGAGTTCAGCTTGACCAAGTTTGGCGACGCGATTGAACAACGGACGCAAAATCACTCGACCGAGGCCGATGATCGATGCGATGGCCACACCGGTCTTCACGATGGCTTTCAGGAGTGAACTACCGATCGCGGTCAAACTTCCGCTGTCAGGACCAGCTAAAAGCGGAATGAGCATGAAGACTAGAACGACAGTCAAATCCTGGAATAGGAGCAGCGAGAAAGTCGCACGACCGTGGCGGCTCGCAGACTCACCGCGATCGGAAAGTACTTGAAGCGCCACTGCGGTGGAAGAAAACGCCAAACCTAAACCGATGATCACCGCCGCTGGCACAGACAATCCGCAGGCGACGGCGACGCCGGCACCAAACGCAGTAGAAATAACCATTTGTGCAGAACCGAGACCAAAAATGTATTTCGCCATGGACGCAAGACGTTGATACGAAAGTTCGAGACCGATGTTGAACAGCAGGAACACAACGCCGAATTCAGCCAGCACCTTGACTTGTTGGACGTGCGTAATGATTCCCAATCCAAACGGGCCCACGAGCGCGCCGCCCAGGAGGAAACCCAAGACAGGAGAACCACCCGGAAGCTTGGTAACGAGTTGCACAGCGAGAACTGATGTAAACAATAGCCATAGCACATCCGACATCCCCGTTTTCGAAGCTTCATGCACGGCGTGCGCAGCAAGCTTACGCTCGCTTTCTGGAACGACGCGCTCAATCAATTTGGTTGTCTTGCTCTTCAATGCATTTGACGCAGACGTTGCTTTACTTCCTGCGCGAACTAGAGACGCGCCAATTTGTTGGCGCGCTATCTGACATGGTTGTGTAGGAAGTATGAGCGTCGCTGACCCTAGCATGAGCATCGCGGTGGCCACTTTTCTAACGTTTTCCAACACTTCACTTGCAACCAGTTCACCAAAGTTCACTCTCTCCTTGGACGTGAAATAACCCGCAGTGAGAAAGTTTGATCTAACTGTTTTTGACGCTGAAGTCGACGCCTCTCCACCTTTTGCTTGCTCCTCAGCAGCTGCGGCACGTTTATCGGCGACTGTGTCGTTGACATCCTGATTGCTCTTGAAGATTTCGCCTTCTTTCGCGTCTGCTTCGCCGTGCTTGCGCGCCATGCTCGGAACGACGGATTCGTCAAACATGACACGATTAATGACGCTTTGCTTTTCCTCTAGTTCTTGTTCGATGCGAGTGATCGTTCTGTTCAGTTCAAGTACTGTTTCCATCTTGGCCGAGACCTTTCTCATCGCCTCGTCGGCGCGTTCGTAAGTGCTCAATGAATTTTCCAACGAGACCTTGGCCCTCGACTTTGCTTCATTGGCGAACTTTCTACGCCGAGCCAATTCAGTCTCGCACTCCTTCACGTGCGCCTCGGCAGCTTTCAAACGCTTCACAGCGGTCGTTTCCGCCTCGTCAAAGGTTAAACCCTCAACCTCCCACCACGGCGCCGCCTTCAAACCCATCCTTGAAGCGATCACGTCCGTCGCAACGTCATCGCTGGAACCCTTCTTCAGAATTGTTTCGTCGATGAACGACACTTTGCCATCATTGATCGCACGATCCGACGGCACAAGCTGCGCGCGCACTATCGCTTGCTCGACGCCCTTCAACCTAGCTATGGCTTCTTCGACTTCAAATTGAGCGTAAATCAGCGCCCTGCTCCCATCCTCCGCGGCCGTCATCGCCTCCTCCTCTATCTCATGATTCTTCTGATGCCCCTCCGCCGCGAGCACGGCTTGTTCCGCCATCGCCGTCGCGTTGTCCTCCGCGTCCGAGCTCTCCTGCCTCGCCTTTTCCAATTTCCTCCCCCACTCCCTCACCTCCTCCTTCAATCTCGACGCCTCTTCCGCCATCGCCGTCGCTTCCTCCGCGGTCATCCCCGCACTTTCCCCTAACGAACTCCTCGCTCGATCACCGCGAAACACGCGCCAATCGATCGCCTTGGCGCGCGTCTCGCTTCCCCGCCTCGCGCGTCCCCAACCCTCCGCGCGTCGCGCGCGTCGCTCGCCAAAACCCACGTCCACGTTTTCACGTCGCCATTCTCCGCTTCGTGCGTTCGCTCGAGTCAAACGCCGTAACCCTTTCCCTTTCGCGCTCACCGACGCGCGTGCGGATGCGTGACGCGTCGTCGTCGCGTTCGCGCTCGCGCGGCCTCGCGCGTTCGCGCGCATCATCCTTCGCCCGCCTCCTTCGTCGCCCTTTCGCGCGTTCGCCTCGTTCGCTCGCCAGCGCGCGCGCTCGCGCGAGCGCTCGCACGCCCCCTGCGCGAGCGAACGTGCGAGACGCGTGCGCGTGCGCGCTTTCGCGTCCGCGCTCGCGCGCGCGCGCCGCCGCCGGCATCGACGACCGTCGCCCGTCGGCCCTGGGGAAAGACGTCGCGTTGACAGGCGATGACGTGCGTGTACTACGCGACGCACGACGACGAACGCGCATTCGACGTCGCGTGCGCTTCAGTACGACATTCGACATCAACGCGCGAGTGATTCGGGGGAAAACTTGGGGAAACGGGGAACCGTGAGCGCAGGGGGGTCGGGGGTGGGGGGGGAGGTGTGGGGGGGGGGGAGAGTGGGGGGGGGGGGGGGGGGGGGGGGGGGGGGGGCGGTCGAGTCAGGAATTAGGAGTTAGGAATTAGGAGTTAGGAGTTAGGAGTCCCCCAATCGGGGGGGGTGCGCGCGCTCGCGCCTTTTTTCGACGTGTTTTCGACGTGTTTTCGACGTGTTTTCGGCGCATTTCTGTTGAAATGTAGAACAATGTCACCACCTCGCGAAAGGATTGGAATCGACCACACGTCATCGCGCGATCGATCGCGCGATCGATCGATCGATCGATCGATCGCGCGATCTCGATCGAATCGACTTCGCACGGACGACGGACGACGCGCGCGAGCGCACGCGTTTCGACGGAAGAGATGACGACCCCACCGCTCGACGTATGCGCGAGTGCGTTCATGAAGGCGAAAACGCTGCGGCCGGTGCAACACTTTTTGGAGACCGAACACGGGGCGGCGATGGTGTACACGCACAAGATAGGCGCGACGGCGGTGAGCGCGATGTTGCCCGCTGAGAGGAAAGGCGAAGTGATCTCGGCGCTGTCGAGTTCTGATGTGACGGTTGCGATGTTACACAACTTGTGCGATGCGTTGGGATTGAAGAAGACTTTTAAGAAAATTGAGTTGGCGCGCGTCATCGGGGAGCAGTGCGTGAGAGGGATCCCTCGAGGGGTGACGCTGCGCGGAGACTGCGTGGCGGCGATTTATAAGTTGGTGAAATGGACTAGGCACACGGCGACCCCGTTTGAGGAGTTTTGGGTCCAATTACACTACGGGCGAGAGCAAGAATTTTTGAAAAATCCGAGCTCGGTGGCGAGAGAGGTATGGCGGCATAAGCTGCCGCTCGCGCACAAGGATCCAAGAGCATTTTACACGTCGCAAGACGCGTTCGTCATCGCGGCGTATTTTCTTTATAGCCCGGATGCCACGAAAGTAGCGGCGATGAGCGAAGAAGATAAGCACTGGTTGACGTGGATGACGCAGTACGACGCTCCAGTGGATGCGTTTGAGGGCGAAAAATGTTGGTGGAGAATGTCGGCAATCGAGAACGGCATGGACTGGCCCGAGGTGAATCGCATGGCGTTGCAAAAGCTCAAGCCCGCAAACATGCTTCAGGTTTTTGAAGAGAGAGCCAAACTCCCTCAAAGCGAGCAGGCGAAGTATGTTGGACCGAACGGTGAAAAGGTGGACTATTCATTCTCGGATATCCATGCGGCGTGCCTCACAGCGTCTCTTGAACTTTCATATCTCATGCGAGAGAAAGGTGTTCCGAGTCAAAGCATCGCGCATCCAGCCAAGGTTGTCAACGCGACATCTAGCGTCGCTAATACTAGCAACGCGTTTTCAGAGCAGTCGCTCAACGCCATTGTGGCAGTCTTGGGACAAACCCTCTCTGGAAACGAAAATGCGCGGCAGCAACCGTCATTAGTGGCGGCGTTGACACCTAAGGTGGCGAATACTGCGGCGGTGGAGATGATATCACCGACTACCGCTCCGGAGCAAAACAAGGAGGTGGCGATGTTCTATGCGCGGTTGGATAAAGCAGATCCCATGTACGAAACGATCTCGTCGAAAGATAACCCATCATACCCGCCCGGAATTTTGCTGTTGCCGCAAAAAGTACTTTCGTCGAAGACGTTCCAGCAGTGCTTCTTTCTGTCGGCGTCGGATCTGAATTTCTTACAACGAGAGGGTGAGTTTGAGCTTCAAGCAGTGTGCATGTTGCAAAATGACGACGTGAAAGAGCGCTTGCAGTGGCCCTTGGATGTGTATCTCACCGTGAACGACTCGAATATGCAAGTTCCCCGGAGATCAACGGTTAAAAGCGTGACCAAATCCACCCGAGATCCTGTAGTGATCATTCCAGCATCGAGATTGCGTAGCGGTTCAAATCATTTACGCATGTTCCATCGCGATAAGCGCGACAACTTCATGTTCGCCGTGCGTATAGTCAAGAAACGTACGCTCGCTGACGTTGCGGCAAACATCCCGAAGGCATCTTCCGAAGCAGTGGCGTTGAAAAATGCCCTCAACAATCTCGGTTTCACGAAATTGGATGACGACGATATCATCATGGAGGATGTGGCGTTGTTTTCGCTTCGCTGTCCGATAAGTGGGCAAGTTTTCAAGACACCAGCGCGTTTATCGTCGTGTCAAGGCTTGCACGCTTTCGACGCCTCTAGTTTCCTTGAGCTAAACATAGTCAGCCGTAAATGGGCCTGTCCAGAGTGCGGGAAGAGGGGCGGGCCATCCGAATTGCGCGTCGATAGCTTCATAAAGCATTGTGCAGAAACCATTACGGCGCGCGGTTTGGACAAGGCGAGCCGAATCGAAATCGACAAGGAGGGTAGATGGCGCCCGCGCGAAGAAGCGGGTGCGCCGATGTTACAGACAGATCAGCTGCGCTGGTATTCACCAACCATCACGAAAGGCGTAGTCGAGTGGACGCTCGAAAAGGGTGACGAAATGAGTCTGGCGAGCACAGCGACAAAAATCGGCGGCGACGAACCGGAAAGTTCCAACGTTCAGTCTACGCACATCGCGGCGACTAGGGGTGGCGACGACGACGACGACGATGCTGAGCTCGATGAGGCGGAGGAGTATAGACGAGCGATTCGCGAAGCCGCAGAATTTGGTGGCGTCTCGCCAAAGCCCGTGAAGGCGAAGACGAAGGAACCGGATGTCATCGTGATTTCGGACTCTGAAGACGAGAGTCCCAACTCGCACCATGTGCGTCCGCGAGTGAGCGATCCCGCTTCGCGCTTCGCGGCCGGTGCAGGTTCCGCCGCGAAGCGCCCGAAACCGTCTTCACAGTTCCCAGGACCCAAGTTGACACAATGGCCCTTCCCTCGATACAACCTTTGATGCGATGACCGCGAAATCTTGAGGGAACGCACAAATCATCGCAAGATTCAGAAGATCTCTTTTCACTTTTCACTTTTCACCTCACGCAAGCTATCGTTTACAACCGCCTCGGAGGAGATCGGTCCGTCAACGCCGCTCGCCTGTAGTGAACCCTGTTGTCACAGGAATATAGTGTAGTTTAGCTCGTAACTCACGACGTTTCTGCGAAGAAGCTAGTAGTTTGTAGATTATATTTCATAACCCCTATATGATACATCCATCGTCGTCGTCGTCTCACATCGGATTTTCCGGATACATCTCAGCCATAGCCACGACGCACCCGTCCAGGTCCTCCGTCAGCGTGCACTGGCTCGCGAGTCGCGAATTCGCCCCCGGTTTCACCCCGACGTCATCCAACTTATCTCGCTCCAAAAACCCCAGTTCGGGCATCTTCGCCAAAAACTCATCCGGGATCAACACGTGCGCGTCCCGTCCGCGCGCGATGCTCATAACCGGAACCGCCGTCGCTAACGCCGGGTGCCGCGCCAGCGCCTTGGCCATCGTCTCGCCCACGCGTCCCTCCACCGCGTACCGCGTGCCGTCGCGCATCACGTTCAGCGTGATCCTACATCGCGCACATCACATTCGTCATCAGTCATCCGTCAGTTCTCATTCGCTGTCGCGTCGCGTTCGCGTCGCGTCGTCGCTCTGAGCCGCGACGCGCCCGCGCGCTCTAGGTCGCCACGCTTTGATCGCGATCGATCGATGTCGCTCTAGGTCTCATTCGCGTTCGTTCGCGCGACGCACGTCGACATCGCTCGCGCGCGCGCGTTGCGTCCAATCGCTCGTCTGAGCGCCATGACGATCGCGACGAACGCGTGTGAGAATGACCATCGGGCTCGCTCGCGCGCGCGTCCGCAGAGCGCGACGGCGTCGCGAGCTCGGCGCGCGCGCGCGAGCTCGAGCGTCACCTCGATCGACGCAACGCGATTTCGCACGCGCGCTCGATCGCGCACACGACAGCGTGATGCCGTTCGGCGAATCGAACGCGCGAAGCGAGAGCGAGGACAATCCGCACGCGTTGACGCGCGCGCAGAGCTCGAGCGAGTGGTTCGACGTCTACGCGGCGCCGAGCGCGACGTTCGACGCGCGACGTGACGTCCCGATGGCGTTGATGACGGACGATGGACGACGAGTGATGCGAAAGCGCCGGGGTGAGGTGCACCGCGATGGGGATTGGCACCGAAGCGCGCACGTGTGGATCGTGGATTGCGAGCGCGACGTCGTCGTCGCGCAGCGGCGGTCGCCGGCGAAGGATACGTTTCCGGGGATGTGGGATATCAGCGCCGCCGGGCACGTGAATTCGAGTGAGACGGATTCTCGAATGACTGCGCTTGGGGAATTAGCGGAAGAGCTCGGGGTGGTGATCGATGGCGAACGATTAGGGGCGAAGCAGTTTACGTGTCCGGCGAGACAGCACGAGCTCGGAGGGTGCAACTGCTACGAAGACGTGTATTTTCTCGCCTGGGACATCGCCACCGAGGGCGAAGAATTCGCCATCGGTCGCGCTGAAGTCACCGCCACGAAATGGGTCGCCATAGATGACCTCGAGCGCGCGCTCGAATCGGGAGATCCAGAGTACGTCCCTCGCGTCCCGGCGTATCGAGCCGCATTTTTTCCGTCGCTCCGCGCGTTCGTCGCCGCTCGGCGACGCGCCCATCCCGGTGTCGGAATCGCCGACGATCGCACCTCGTAGCGTAGAACCATAGCATGCATTCTTTTATTATTCCTATCATTCATAACTCAGCGACCGCGACTGTTTCGAACGGTCGCGGGCGTCGACGTTCGCGTTTCGATTGGTGATATTCAAACCTTGCGCCGCGACGACGTCCTCGACGCGATCACTTCGTGCCGCGCGCGCGATGGCGACCAAACGCAACGCGTTCGAGATGATGGCGCAAAGCTCGAAACCTAATCCAGCGGTGTCCGACGACACCATGCCTTGGTTGGAGAAGTACCGCCCGAAAACGTTGGACGACCTCGTGGGGAACGTGGACGCGGTGGCGCGCATGAAAGCCATGGTGACGCAAGGTTTCATGCCGAACCTGATCTTCTCCGGCCCGCCGGGCGTGGGAAAGACTTCGGCGATCCTCGTATTGGCGCGGGAGTTGCTCGGGGATCGACAAAAAGAGGCGGTGTTGGAACTCAACGCGTCGGATGAGCGCGGCATCGACGTGGTGCGCAACAAGATTAAAATGTTCGCGCAGACGAAGGTGACACTTCCGCCAGGGAGAACGAAATTGGTGATATTAGACGAAGCAGATTCAATGACAACGGCTGCTCAACAGGCGATGCGACGGACGATGGAGATTTACAGCGCGACGACGCGTTTCGCGTTGGCGTGCAACACGAGTGACAAGATTATCGAGCCGATTCAATCGAGATGCGCTATCGTGCGATTCAGTAGATTAGGAGACGAGGAGATCTTGTCGAGATTGATGACGGTCGTAGAGCTCGAGAAGGTCACGTACACCCCGAAAGGCTTGGAGGCGATCGTGTTCACTGCGGATGGTGATATGCGACAGGCGTTGAATAATTTACAGTCGACGCACTTTGGGTTTGGGATGGTGAACGAGGAAAACGTGTTCAAAGTTTGTGACCAGCCGCATCCGAACATCATTCGTGATAGCTTCGCGTTCGTGTTGCAGGGTAATGTCGACGACGCCTGGGGACGCTTGAAGTCGTTGCATGACCAAGGGTATTCCGTGTTTGACATCATAGGCACGATGTATCGCGTGTGCAAAAATTACGACGACAACGCGATGCCTGAGTTTGTCAAGCTCGAACTCATGCGAATCATCGGTTTCACACACTTGAGATTTGCTGAAGGTTGTGCGACGCCTCTTCAGCTCGCGGGGTGCGTGGCGAAGATGGTTCAACTCGTGGGTGAGTGCCAAAAGTCTGGTGGTTACAGCTACAAGATCGGCCTCAACGCGATGTAGTTGACGACGACGTGTAGAAATAGATTTTATACAGCAAAAAGCGAGGGTATTACAAGAGGTTTGGGTAAGTCTACTACAGCATTTTCATCTCCTCCCGCCGCGTCGCTTCGTACGTGCGCGTCAAATTGAGATGCGTCTTCGTCGACTCGAGATCGATTTTTAAAATGTTCGCCTTGCGCCTCGCTTCGACCATCCTCTTTATGTGATCCTGGTACTCTTGCGACGCGTACGCTCTCACTTCCGCCGAAGCCTTCGTCTCGCCGTCGGAGATGTAATGCAACGTGATCGTGCTCAGCACGCACTTCTTCGCCTCCTCCAACATCTCCGCCTCCGCGTGTTGATCCGCCCACTTTTGCCCGAGATGCTGCATCTGGTGATACACCGCATCGATATCCTCCGGTACTATCCCCCCCAACGCGGTCCTCGTCGAAATCGGCGGCGCCGTCGTCGCCCCCCGTTGATTCGGATTACTTCTCCCATCCGCCGCCGTCGCCGCGTTCCTCGACGCCGGCGGTAGCGGCGTCGGTCCTCTCACCACCGGCGCGGGCACTCGCGGCGCGTTCCCCGACGTCCCGTGCCCGTTCGCGATCGAGTGCGTTTTCACGTCATTCGCCAACCCGATCGTCGTCGTCGCGGGCGTCGTCGTCGTCGTCGCCGTTCGCGTCGCGCGTTTCCCACCGAACGACCCCCAGAGCGCGATCGCCGTGCGCGCGCGCGCGCGAGCATTCATCATCGTCGTTTCCCCCCCGTCGTTCGCCGTGCGTCGAGCGCGCGCGCGAGGACGCCAAAGCGAGTTCACGCCGCGGTGCGCGCGCATCGACGAGTGTGAGGACGATCGCGCGAGCGCCGAGCGCCGATATGGGTGGTTTCATTCGTGGCGTCATTCGATGCGGTCGATGTCGGTCGGTCGGACGGATGGATGGATGGTCGGATGGATGGATGGTCGGACGGATGGACGGATGGTCGGACGGATGGTCGGACGGATGGACGGATGGTCGGTCGGATGGACGGACGGATGGATGGTCGGACGGACGGATGGTCGGATGGACGGTCGGTCGGACGGACGATGTCGGTCGGTTAGACACTCCGACCATCCCCATCGATCGACCTCCGCGCGCGCGACGGTGGACGCGACCCCGTCGCGAGTACGACGTTTTTTGAACGCGTTCGGTGATTTCAAGTCGACGCACGTATGCGTGAGAACACGACGCGACGTCGTCGCTCCGACGGTCGCTCGATCGATTCCTCGAATCGCGATCGACTTCCGGGGGTCACCTTCGAACGGTCGCTCGTTGAGTCATTAATTCAACGACGGACGTCGTCCACGTCCTTAGTCGTCCTCTCGCCCGATGACGCGCTCGACGTGATCGCGAGCGGTTGTATCACATCCATACAAAACGGACAATCACCACGAACGACGACGCACGCAACACCATGTGGCGAACACCCAAACGCATCGAGCGCGCATCACGCGTCGACGCATCGCGCGCGCGTCGATCGAGGCGCACGCCGCGACGCGCGCGATGGCGAGCGAACGCCAAGCGTTATTACAATCGTCCTCGTGTTCGTTCAACGACGAGCGCGACGTCGAGGTCGGCACGCGACGGGGAGGCGCGCGAAAAGGCGCGCGATCGTGTGCGCGCGCCGAGGCGAACGATTCGGGAGACGATCGCGAAGACGGCGGAGGAGCGCTCGATGACGAACGCGCGAGCGACAGAGGAGAGAGAGAGGGTCATGCGCTTCGACGGCGGTCGCTGAGCGCGTACGCCACGGGGGTGTTGGCGATAGGGGCGTTCGTGGGGGCGGGGGCGACGGCGCGAAGCGGGGTCGCGAAAGCGAAAGCGACGCGAACGGCGAGCGCGTTGGGGTCGTCGTTGAACGAGCAAACGAGTCGAGAGGTGGCGAATTTGAATGCGTTTACGGGGTCGTCGTTTGAGCACGCCACGGGCGTGGCTCTGAATGGGTGGCTTCAGCTCGAGGATTGGTTCTTCGCGAACGGGGAGACGACGATCGTGGATTCCGCGATCGGGGCGTCGCAAGGCGTGGTGTTGCCGCCGATGTTTTCTTCTGCGGAAGCGTTGGGGTTTAAGTGGTCCAGCGAGGGTGAGCTCACGGCGAACCTCGCGGAGAGGTTTGGGGAGGAAGAGGCGGTGCAGGCGATTTCGGCGCACCGCGTGGATTTCTTGACCAACGCCGACTTGGAGAAGATCAAAGTTTTGGGTTTCCAAACGTTGCGCGTCCCCATCACGTGGGCAGCTTTCCAAGGCACGGAGGAAAATCCGACGCGACTCGTTCCCGATCCCGTCTACGACGATCGCGCGCTCGTTTCTTTGGACAAGGAGGAGTTTACGAATGTTTTGCGCACGGTGCATCGCGCCACCGGGTCAACAGTGCTGATCGACATGCACAACATGCCGGGTGGTTCGAGCGCGGGTACGTATAACGGCGTGTTTCCACACAAGCCAGTGTTTTGGGACGACGAAAAAGTGCAACTCATTGGCCTGCATTCGGTTCGGAAGATGCTCGAGTGGTACGATGAGTTGGCGGAGAGCGATAAGGATTTCGTGGACGGGTTCACACTTCTCAACGAGCCGGCGCACTTATTGCCGGAGAAAAAAGATGTCATGTTAGCTTGGATGGCGAAGGCGATTTACATGTATCGCGAGCTCGTTGTTCGTCCGTGCGAGGCGGCGAAGCGCCCAGTTCCAAAGCTGTACGTGAACTTGATGAACACCGCGGGGATCGCCCAGAATGAATACGGAAAGCTGATGGCGTCGTGGTTTGATCAAACCGAGCTCGATGATTGGGCCGTATTGGATCTCCATTTCTATCTTGCTTGGGGTAATACGGGATGCGAAAGCGGATGCGCTTTCAAATGCTCTGATCCGCTTCAGCAAATCGCCGCAAATGTGCGCACGGCGACGGCGGCGTTCATCGGCAGCATCAAGCGTCCGGCGGAGACGTATGGCGTCAAACGCTTCAGCATCGGCGAGTGGTCGTTAGCGACGCATCATGACAGCAAGATGGGATGCAGTGATTCGAATGTGTTGCAAACAATCTACCAGAGTCAGTTAAGGGCGTTCAAATCGTTGGGAACAAAGAACTTTTTCTGGGGTTGGAAAATGCCTCATGGCGGTTTACACGAGGATTACTGGAGCATGGATACGTTTCAGTCGCGCAGCGGAACGTTCACGAGCGTATCGCAATCTGCAATCGCGATGTCACACTTAGGGGCCGTGTCGAATTCGGCGTTGGGCGAAATGCCAGTGCCAGACGCTGCGACTATGGATGTCGTGACGTCTCTCCTCGGAAAAGCTTCGATTGACGAGAGCCACGTCGTTCGTGAAACTCTTGCGCCACAGCCAAAGCCCGCTGCCGATGTGAAAGCGGAAACTTCGAAAAACGCAAATGCAGAAACCGCGACGAGTGTTTCCAATAACGCCGTTGCGAGTTCTGGATCCGCAAAGGCCTCCATCGTTGCGTCAAAGCCAGCTACGGCGACTGGTCCGTTGGCGCCAGTGCACGTTGACTCTATCTCGACAACGCAAGTGCCTGCAAGTGCCCAGCCACAGGCCCGGCCGCAAGTGCTATCGAGCGTCCTGCCCCAGGCGCAGCCGCAAGTGTTGACGACTGCCCAGCCGCACGTTTGGCCCCAGGCGCAGCCGCAAGTTTGGGCGAGCGCCCAGCCAAAGCCGCAGTCACAAGTATTGACAAGCGCTCAGCCGCAACCGCAGCCGCAAGTATCGACGAGCGTTCAGCCACCCGTGCAAACGCCGGTGCAGCCGCAAGCAGCTGCTCAGTCGCAGTTTGCGCCGGTGCACGTCGACTTCAATCCATATTCGGCGGTGCAAGCGCAGGTGCCCCAGCAACCTCAGCTGCAAGCGGCGACGGTCGTTCAAACACCCGTTGCGGTTCAACCTGTAGTTCTACCAATTGTTCAGCAGCAACCGGCGCAGGATAAACCGGTGGTGTTCGCGTCCGATCGTCGAGATGGCTCCTTTTGGGCCACCGCGTATGGGCTAGACGCGTTGAAGCCTGCAACGGTACACAAGAACGCCTTCATGGTGGAGGATGCGAGAGATGTCGACGAGTCGGAGTATTACGAAGAACCTCGCGAGCTACTTGCCGCGCGCACCGGTCGCGCGTTGCCCACGTATGCGGATGACGCCAAGGACAATTTGCATCAGCACCGATCGACATACTCGATGCATGACGCCAAGAATATGAAAACGGGCAAGGTTTCGTATGATTTATTTTCACGAGAACATCAATCTAGAGACGATGATGATTTAGCAGATACCGGCGATGAAGACATAGATGTGTCGAGCATTGACATGGACAATCTCATGGTGGGCGCTGATGATTTTTCCGTGCCCGCATCGAGGCGTGCAGCATCGGCTGCAGAAAAATCGGTCGAGTACGTGCCGTCAAAAAAATCAACTCATAGCAAGCACAGTACGCGAGACGAAGACGATGAAGACGACAAAGACGTTCTTCGTAACGCCGACAGGGAGAATGTTGATGAAAACGACGTGAGTTGGATTCATTTAGCCGGTCGCGACCTCGAGGATGAAGAGTCGCGCCGCGAGAGATCTTCATCCTCGACTCACCGCAAATCCTCCTCCAGTTCCTCATCTCATCGAGATGACGACGACGACGACGACGACGACGCGCGCCGATCCCATCACTAGTCTCCACCCGTTAGTGTAATCTCAGTATCATTTAAAACTGCCAAACGCCCTTCCACTCGCTCGACAAACTGTAAAGCGCCTGAAATGGATAAAGCTCTCGACGCGCTCTTTGGGTCAAATGCTCACAACGCGCCTCCTTTCGCCATGCCTCTCGCGAAATCCCTCCCTTCGAGCGCTCAGTGCGAACGAATTTCATCTGCGTCCGTCGCTCGACGCGCGCGCTCGCGCACTCGCGCGTCGCATCTCACGAAAGCAGCGGCGAAGAGCGATGACCCACTGATGTTGCGAGCGATTCGCGGAGACGACGTGGAGCGACCGCCGATTTGGATGATGCGCCAGGCGGGACGATACATGAAGAGCTATCAGGAGTTGTGCGCCAAGCATAAAACGTTTCGCGAGCGAAGGTACGCGGATGAGATTGACGATCGAGGACACCAGGACGCGAACGCCAGGACGCGAGCGACGCGAACGACGGAACCAGGTCACGGAGCGCGCGAAGACTGACGCCGTCACGCGATGATTCACATTGACGCAGTGAAACCGTTGATTTAGCGGTGGAGATTTCTTTACAACCGTTCCATGCGTTCAAGCCGGATGGGGTGATTTTGTTCAGCGATATCTTGACGCCGTTGCAAGGGATGAATATTCCTTTTGACATAGTCAAGGGAACGGGACCGATTATTTTCAATCCCGTTCGCGAGATGGATGACATCAAGTCCATCACTCCACTCGAGCCGGAGAGGAGTGTGCGGTTCGTGGGCGAATCGCTCAAGGTGTTGAGAAATGAAGTTGGGAATCAAGCAACCGTGCTCGGATTTTGTGGCGCGCCGTTTACGCTGGCGTCGTACATCGTTGAAGGAGGCACGAGCTCGCACTACAAGATCATCAAGAAGATGGCGTTCGACTCGCCAAAGGTGTACGAGGCGCTTATGGATAAGCTCACCGATGCGGTGATCGAGTACACTCGATACCAGGCCGATAGCGGGGCGCAAGTTGTGCAAATCTTTGACTCTTGGGCGAGCGAGTTCTCGCCTGCAGATTTCTCGGTTTATTGCCTCCCGTACTTGCAACGCATCGTCGCCGAATGCAAGGAGTCTCACCCTCACATTCCTTTGATCATGTACAGCTCTGGTAGTGCCGGGTTCTTGGAGCGATTGGCGACTACGAATGCTGACGTCATCAGCTTGGATGGCACCATCGATATGGCGGATGCTCGCGCGCGACTCGGCATGCACCAAGCGGTGCAGGGGAACATGGATCCACTGCACTTATTCGCGTCACAAGATTTCATAACCAAGAAGGTGCACGATACAATTCAAAAGGCCGGGAGAAAGAAGCACATCATGAATCTCGGTCACGGAGTAATGGTAGGCACGCCTGAAGAGAACGTTGCTCACTTCTTCAAAACGGTGCGCGACTACCGCTACTGAGGGCGAGAGCGGTAAAGTGACAGAATAGAATTGATTTAATAGTGGAACTTCCTTCCAATCACAACGGAACGTCTATCCTTATCACTAAGTTTGGGTTGGCTAAAGATGGCTTTCGTGAAGTTTATTGAGACGCGCGGCGTGGGACTTTTCCCACTTGGTCACCACATGATTCGCGAATCTAATAACCGGTAGCTTCGATAAGCCCCTTAAGGTCACCCAGTTGCGCGTTCGCAGCCTTAACGGCCGCAGCACGCTTGATGTTAGCTCCCTTCTTCTTCGTCCAGTACTCGGACGCCGCGACCGAGCGCTTACCCTCGAGCTCCTTCACAATCGCGGCGTGCTTCCAGCCGATTTGTGCGCAGAAGTCACCGAGCACGCAGAATCTGTGGCCTTCACCGAGGCGCAACACCTTCAGCGCTTCTGGAACACACGCACGCTTCACCTTGTCGTACGGGGCCGGGATGCCTTCGTACGCCTTGAAGCGTTCAAAGGCCGCGGCGCCGCGCACCGTCTTGTGTGGAAGCATACCACGAACAGTCTTCCAGAAAACGCGGGAAGGGCTAGTGTAGTGGTACGGGCCTCGGCGCGGATTCGTGCGCATCTTCTTGTTCAAGTAGCGATCGTGCGCCATGCGACGACGAACCATACCACCAGACAAGCAGATGCCTTCCGTGCGCACCACGACTGCGAGACGAAAAAACAAAACGCGTCAGTACAAATAATCGCAATCACCGGCAAGAATTTCCACCCAGCGCACCGCCATGCGCTAGCATTCGCCACATCATCTTCCCCATCGTTCGCTTCGCCGCGAACGATCGACGGAACGACGCGTCGGCGTCCGCCTCCGCGCCCGTCGACCGCTCCCGCGTCCAAAGCCCTAGACGCAACACCACCCAACGATTCGTCGCCCAGTCGCCGTCGACCGTTCGCCCGCGCCCGCGCGCGTGCGAATCAAATCCAACGAAAAATTTCATTCCTATCGAACGCGCGCGTTCGCGGTCGACTCCTCCCACTTCGTCTCGCGCTCGACGCTCGATCGATCGATCCATTCGATCGCGCGCCCTCGCGCGCCCCGAATGCGCCGATCCCATGCGCTCTCGACGACGACGCACCGACGTGCTGCCCTTGAAGCAATTGTTTGGACACCGTGGACGCCAATCGGCCCATCAAGTGTCCTTTGGCGTCGATCACGACCACCTAGCGCGCGCGACGCGACGGGGAGCGGACGTCAGTCGAACGCGATCGTCGCGCCCACGCGCGAACCCTCGCCCATGACGGGCGACGAAATCTTCGCGTCCGTCCGTCGACGCGAACGCGACGACGACGACGACGACGACGCGTGCGAGGTGAATCGAAATATCGACAAAGCGAATGCGCACCTTATCCATGGCGAACGCGCGGCGTCGTCGAGAGAGGTCGATCGACGCGCGCGCGCGCGAAGGCGAGGACCAGGGCTTGGCGTGGGCGTGGGCGTACACCGCAACGCGTGGAGCGCTGATGGACGCGACGACGGCGTGCATGAGCGAGAGAGAGAGAGAGAGAG
>Ga0222712_10001393_pt1 | contig 29903 bp, 43 predicted proteins | sample C33_657DmetaG_FD_165043 | JGI IMG/M metagenome (GOLD analysis project Ga0222712, IMG submission 165043) | Estuarine water microbial communities from San Francisco Bay, California, United States - C33_657D | ecosystem: Environmental > Aquatic > Marine > Unclassified | place: USA: California...
AATCATGGCTTGACCTTTGTAAGAACCACATACATGGAGTCCACAGCCCTTGGGGTGCGGATAATTTCGTCTTGTGGCAATTCTAGTGCTTCTCCCACCTTTGAGAGACGCATTTCCAGTGTTGTCAGCTCAAACCGATCTGGCCAGCCCAAGTACCAGTGCCACTCGGTGTAATACTTCCAAGAATTCTCATTAAATGCCCTGACGTGGGTTGGGTCTTGCCAAGCGCCAAGACTCAGGTCATACGGCACATGGATGCGCATCTGGCCGCCCACCTTCAGCAGCTCTTTGCAGTTGGTCATGGCATCGACCAGGTTGGGGATGTGTTCCAGCACATCATTGGCCAGAATCACCTCAAACATACCTGGCACGATCTCCAGCTGCCCAAAGCGCGTCTCTAGCGTGTCGCCCCACTTGATCTTGCTGATATCGACCAACCAGTCGGGATTCTTGCTGGCCTGTATATCTGCATTGAGATACTCAGCGCACCAGTCTTTGCCAGAGCCTAGATTAAGAATCAAACCAGGCACTCGCATAACTTGGCCTGTTTTCTCTCAGCCATGGCAGCGCATCCTCATGCAGTTTTTGCGCGTTAAAGCCAATGGTGTTTGAGCCAATGTGGTGGACATAGCTTGCACTTACATAGTGGCCATAGCCCTTTTGGATTAAATCCATACAATGAACATCATCGCTGTACCAATTCAGAGGGGGAAACTTTGCCTCCTCAAATGCATCACTTGATATCCATGCAAATATGGGGCTGATCTCTTGGACCAATTTAATGTGGGCCTCAGATGGGAATTTGTAGAAGTTCAGCTTCTCAGGCTGATCAGTGATCCGCACATTCTGACAAGGTCTGGCAGCGTCACACCTTGCCGCCACCCACCCAGCTTTGTAGCTGTTCATGGTCCTGACAATGGCCACATCCTCCATCAGCACCTTCACGCTGGTGGGGGTCAGCACAATGTCGTCATTGGCCACAATGCACGATGACCAGTCTTTCATGGCCGCCTCGATGATCTCGTTGTAGTCCTCGCCAAAGCTCCTTGGCTGGCCATAGATTTTGAAGTCAGCCTGGAAACTCTCAATCACCGACTCTGGGCCGCGCAAATACACCGGACACTCTGGCGCGTACTGCTTGATGGATTCCAGCAGCACGGCCAGGCCATGACCCTTGACAGTGGCAATGACGATGGGGCAGATCACTCCTCTCCCTCATCTTCCATGTCTTCGCCCTCTTGCTCGCCAGTGTTCGGGCCACCGACCACCCATGCATCGCAAGTGCGACTCGCTGCACACTTGAAGTCAAAGATTTCGCAGTAACCCAGATCGGCCAACTTGATTGTTCCCCATGGGTCAGCTTCCATGCCAATGCCTTGGGCAATGCACTCTTTGATCTTGTCAGACACGTTGAATGCCGCACAATTTCCGCACAGAGACTGCTTTGCGTCATCCATGCTCACATCCCACTGGTCAGCCTTCTTGCGCCAAAAAGCCTCGTTTGGCAGCTTGGGATTCTCAGGACCATAGCCTGCGCTGGTGATTGCCTTGGCGCGGTTTTTTAGGTTGAGGGTAATGTCTTGCGTGGGCAATGGGCAGTTCTCACCACCCTCCATGTCCTCGCCTTCTTCCCTGTCCATGACCTGGCTCATGGTGCGTTGTAGTGTTGCCATTATTTTTTCGCCTTGTTCTTTGCCGTGCGCTGACCGCGCATGGGCATCTTTGCCTCAGACATTGCAATGGCAATGGCCTGTTTAGGATTCTTAACAATTTTGCCAGTGCCACCACTGTGGAGCTTGCCGGCCTTGTATTCTCCCATCACCTTACCAACTTTTTTTTGCGCTTTGGTCATCATGGATATTCTCCTGGTTGAAAAAAATAGTTGGGCGGAATTTTTTCGCCCAGCTTTTCTGGCATCAATTATGCAACCCGCGACAGATTTCTGCGCAGGGGCTGAGACCACTTGCTGCCTGATGCTGACCCGTACATCCCCATGATTGCGTCACTGGCAAATGTCAGGACAAAGGCATCGGCCTTGTCGGGGCTTGGCAGACCCCTTCGCTTGATCTCGTCTTTCCCCTCAATGGCGATCTTGCCGTTTGAAGTGAATGAGTACCGCACTGTGGCCAGTTCAGCAATCAAGACCTCATCCTTTGGCATCTTGCAATCTCTGGCCTCAAGCCACGCCCTTGCTTTGTACCAAAGCTCTGCCTTCAGATTTCTGTACGTTCCACCCATGGCCGGTGATTCTGAGACATTGATCCCTCTGGCCGGCAGGCCCAGCTCCCGTAGCCGGTCCACCACCCCAGCGCCAAGGCCGATTGAATCGACCAGTATTTCCTTGGGCTGCTGGCTCGGTGGCAGCGCCTGGTACTCGGCCACCACCGCGCCAGTCAGTTGCATCAGGTCTAAATTTTTCCATGTCCGGATATTCTCAGTCACCGCATTCCCTTGGCGCTTGCATAGGGCGCTTCGGTCTGATCCAAACCTTGCCACATCCAAGCCCCAGAGCATGGGCGCGTAGTCACTTGGCGCCACATCTCGATTGACCGCGCTCTCCAGCAAGTCCATGGCAATCACAGTGTCATCATCGCCCTTGGGGAATTCACCGATCACCCTGATCCGGTAGACGTTACTCTCCTCGCCATAGCGCATGGCCATCTCTTTGACGTACTCATCCGACACCCTTGGCGAGTCAGTACACGCCACTTGAAACGTGGTCCACTCATCAGCCAGGCGCGTATGCGTGTCATAGAAAAACCCACTAGACCTCACCGGATTACCCAGTAATAGCGTCACTGCGTTGTGTCCAGACATCGATCCAGCCGCAGCCTCGAACACTTGCTCTGGCACACCAGAAGCCTCATCGGCCACTAGCATCACATTCTCAGAGTGAATTCCCTGCAAAGCCTCTGGCTGCTCTGCCCTCGATGTCCTGGCCGAAATAAACATCTCAGTCGGTGCAGCGTTGAACTCAATCCTCTCTTGCTTGACAGTCAGTAACCCCTGCAAGGGCAAAGGCATCGCATTGATCCACCTCTTCAGCTCCGCAAACATCGCGTCATAAAGCTGGCTGCTCGTTGGCGCTGTGACCACCACCTTGACGGGACTTCGCGTCATAAAGTACCAGAGCATGGCCCAGCTGCTTGCCGTACTTTTCCCCACCCCGTGGCCACTTCTCACAGATATCTTCCTATCCCCCCGTGCTATTGCACCAAGAAACTTCACCTGCCATGGGTCAGGGTCTACCCCCAAAACCTCACGCACAAATAGCACGGGGTCCGGCTGATACCTCTGTACCCACTGACTGAAGACATTTTCTTTACTCATGGGTGGATGGTCTCATAGATGGCCCAAGCCTTGGGACTCATCGCCCACTTATGCGCAGACAGCTCATCAGTCCTGACCAGTATCAGCAAGTGATACGTCATCGCCAGGTCAAACCTCTCCTCTTCAATAGCCTCCATCATCCGAATCTTCAAATCCAGCAACACCACCGACAAGTGCAAAGCTGTCAACAAATCAGTCATTTCATCCTCGCTTGCTTTAGGTTCTGGCCCGTGATCCTGTCGGTCCAGCACGATGCACACACCCACTTGGTCGCACTCATCTCCACCCCACCCTCTGGTGGCTTCATCACAGCGCATTTATTACAAAGCTGTAATTTGTGGCCATGGCAGTTGCCATTGAGCCTGACGTGATTGTTTACAAAGTTACTCTTCATTTTCTGGCCGGACAGTTTCTACCCTGATCACAATTTCCATTGCATGGTGGACATTGTTTCTTATTCATATAATCCCTGTATAAAATAAACAAGACAAATATTACATTGAATATCAGTATTGAATAAATAATAATCACTGTATTTTCTGCACTTTATTATTTGGGTGCGTTAGCCACTTATCACCCAATATTCTCAATGCCTTAATATACTGTCTCTGATTATGTCTATTAGTGCTATTAGGCACATAATCGACATTAAACAATTGCCTGACTTTAGTTAATAACGTGATATTCATATTATCCCCACGATTAAGTTAATGTCCACCCATGCGTGCCAGACAATTGTGCCATCCAAGCTCATTAGCTTGCAGAAGATTTTTTTGTCTTGAGCCTCATCAGTGTCTAAGACTATCCACTCTTGACCTTTGAGGACCACTGTCGCCAGCTTTGATTTCATTCGTTTGCTCCGTTGTTTGTGGAGTGTGTATTTTGATATATTTTTTGCGTTTTATGTCAACTAGGTCAAAAGTTTTTTAAAAATTTTTTTTGTAGGTGTTTAGTGCCGCCACTGCCGCCCCCGCCAAGCCGGCCAAGGGGGGGGTCGCGGCCACCGACCGCCAGCCGGACACCGCTGGGTTATCCACGGATTTTGGTCAACTTTATTCACAGATTCCTGTGCATAACTGATCATGTAATACTTTAATGCACTTAATTCTGTGGATAACGACTTATCCACTTAACATAATGGTCGTTGTATAAAGTGACTGAATGCTTCGGTATTCATTTACTCAGAATCGTCTACTGATACGATGCTTCGCTTACGCAGGGCATCAAGGGCCATGCTTCCCAGGTCGATGTTGACCAGTGGCTGCTGCTTGTCACCATACTCGTCTGGAGCCTGCTTAGAGGCCAGCCAGCGCCTTGTGTCCACTCTCAGCTTGGCCACCTGCGCCTCTTGAGGCGTGGCCGTGTCTGCGATTTCTAGCGTTTCCTCTGCTAAACTTCGGCCACCACGCGCCCGCGCACGCGCAAGGGCAGAAGCCCGCGCCTCGCCCCCTCTTTCAATCCAATCGTAAAAAGCCGTGTGACTTACCTTCAACGACCTTGCCAAGCTGAGAATGGTCTCACCTTCGGAGAGTCTGTCTAGGATGGTAATTTCGCCACCGGCAGCGTGAATCTTTTTGTTGACATCAGTAGCTTCTTTGCGTGCAAGAGCTGCTTGCTCTTTGAGACCCATTTGCCTTTCGGCAATGTTGTCTGCCACTTCTGCAAGTGTTTGTGCTTTACGTTTTGGTTCGGCCATTCAGATAATCCTCAATTGTTTTGATTGCTTCGGCAGCTGATCTGGCGACTACTGCTCGATACCCTTTTGCATTTAACTGCAAATTTACAGCACTTTGTTTGCTTGAGACCACACCGGCCTTGGTCTTCATCTCCACAAACAGCGCATGAAACCCGTTTTTAGGCTCTAAGACGCATAAATCTGGCATCCCTGCCAATACCCCTTCACTGTGCAGCCTAACGCGCTCTTGAGGGCTTCTATCACCTCCATTGGGTATTGCTGCAATGATGACATCGGGATAGAACGCTCGAATGTGCTGCACCACCTTGACCTGGTCAATGTGTTCAATGCTTTTTCGCTTGCGCTTTATGTCAACCACCATTCCTCGGATTCTACTGCCGAGGGTTTGGCCTGGTACATGTGGCATCGGTGCTTGACATCGGTCGGGAATGCTGCGAGGCCAGTTTGGCCGCACTGGTGTTCGGACCATGTGACAGTTGCCCATCCATTCCTGATCTTTGCCTGGTCAAACATCCACTGGAGTGGTTTTGCGTTGACCTTCCGATGTCTTTCCATCTGCTCTGCTGGCATTGATTTTCGCTGCTCAACCAAGTCGAGGTGACGACAATTTTTGCACCAGACTCTATCGTCCCATTCATCAATCATGCTTTCCCCCTAAAAACACCCCAAAGTCGAAGGGACGCCCTATAGCATTTGGTCCCTTCGTCCCTTCGACTTTTGACATCAAAAAACCTCTCATGCGTGATGTCAGAATGCGCACTAAAGTGCGCATATCTGACAATACACTCCGAGCAATTGACTCGACGAGACCGAGGAGACCATCGAAGGGACCGTCCCTTCGTCCCCCCGACTTTGTGCCTATATTTTGAGCAGTTTTAATCATGTCAACTGGACCCAAAGGTTGGCCAATTCGGTGTCATTGAATGTCTTAAAGATGGCCGTTCCGACCGCCTTTTTGACATCACTTCTGTCAGAGCCTGGAACTTGTTGGTAGATTTCTGACCACTCCAGCATGTAGTGATTGGCCAGTTCTGGTGGTGGAAATTTGGGGCAATGGCTGCCTTTTCTGATGATGACTTGCTGGTGCTTGTTGATGACTGACTGGACATAGTTCACGGCCTTGTCGCATTTGTCCTGGATGCGCTGCTGCTTTGTATCGTTAATCCTTTCAGCCTGGGCCTGCTTTCTGTCTTCAGCACTTGATATTTGTGGTGTGACGATGATGCAATTGACATCTTGCATGTTGCCGTGCCGGTTGATGACCGCCTCATGGTGCATCTGAGAGATGAGAAGCACTTCTCTGAAGACTGGCTCATAGCGTGTCTTGATAAGCCTGAGATATCTGTTGTTTTCCTCGTCCATGAAAAGAACAGCTGTCAGTGTCGCGTCTCCAGTGTAGGCGCTCGCGCCTCGGGCCATGGCGCTGTCATCTTCCTTGGACATGGTCTTGGCCGTGTGCGTGATGATGCAGATTGATGTGTTCAGCTTTGTGAAAATGGTCTGCTTAAGAGCCGCCATGAAAGCGCCAACTTGGCTGTTGTCGTTCTCATTTTCAATGTCCAGCGTGGCATTGGCCGTGTCGATAATGACCCATGGCCGTTCATTGTTGATGGTGTTTTCAATGACATTGTGGGCCAATTCAATCACCTCATCGGCTGTCGACCTGATTGACTCAATCAAAATGAAATAATCATTTAACTGAATCGGGTCGATATTCATGTGCTTTGAATATGCGTAGAGTGATCTTTTCACCTGGGCAGTATCTTCAGACACATAGATAATCTTTCTACGGGCCTCGCACTTAATCTCGCTGTTGAGAATAAACCCAGCAGCAGTTAATGCAATAGACAGCATGGCCGTGGTCTTGCCGACTCCAGGTTGTCCAGCAATGACTGAGAAGCTGTGGGCAAAGAATCCATCGACCAGGTAGTCGATTGGATCGAGCTTTGTAAGGTTTAAGCTGACTGGCTGCCAGCGCGATTTGGGCTTCTCTTCTGGGGTTGATGGCTGCTCAATGTACTTGATGCCAAAGTCTTCAACAGCTGATTTGCGTTCAGTTTGCTTTGTCGGCTGCTGCCACCCATGGTCCATGGCGTGCTTATAGAGCGTGCCAAGTTTGACCCCGTCCTTTTTGCCAAATGACTTCCAGTGGCTGTCTAGGTCCTTCTCGCCTTGGTATTTACTGCCAAGGCTTGACCAGGAATACCAGGCGTTTCGGCCTTGCTCACCAAATTCTGAGTGCAGTGCCTGGCCAATGGCAATCCAGTCTTCATAGTCAATGTCTGGGTTGATGGCGTTGAGCGCATCGACTGCCTTGTCAAAGTCGCTTTGGCTGCCCTTGGACAGCATTGAGGTGAAGTCAAAGGATTGGCTTGGTGCTATTGGCTTTGGCTCTTGGATTTGGATGCCAGCTGCGGCTAAAAATTCTTTAACTGTGCAGCCAAGCTCAATGAGGCTTCCACGCATAGAGTCGCCAGTCAGCATGACGTTCTTGCCTGCGCTGCCAGGATGGCCAAAGATTTCGATCTCTTGGTGATTGCCAAGGTCAATCTTTGGCGGCAGTGTCTCGTCTGGCTTGGCCAAGAAAATGATGTGGCCGCCCTTCTTGCTGTGGCTGCGCTCGGTAAGTAGGCCACGATCTTTCGCCTGGTCCATGAGCTTGACCATGCGAATGTCACGGGGCGCTGTCGAGCGTTTTGTGTCCAGGTCCAGGATGGTCAGCACCAGCTCGTTGAACGGGTCATAGGTCATGCGGCTTTGCATGAATATGCCCCAATAATCTGCCCCGTTTGGTGGGTAGATCATTTGGTTCAATAAAGAGCAATTGACCAGCTGATCATGGTCAATGTCAGCGCCAACACCAGTGCCGTTCTTTGAGACGGGGATTTTGGCGTGCGTGCCGTCTGCTTTGGGTTTTGTTTTAAAGCCACAGAAGAGAGCTTCTGGGCATGCGTTGGCAATCTCTATTGCCACAGCGTAGGATGGATGGGCCTTGGAGGCCAGCGACTCTTTAGACATCGATGAATCTTTCGATTACGAATCATGTGAAAGCGCATCGGCAGGCAGTGATTCAGTCTGCTTTTCGGGAGCTACCCTAGCCGTGGCTTCAAATACTATAACACCTTGGTTTAGAATGACCACTGAAATTCCTTTAGGTTGGGGTTTCATTTTGAGAGTTGCCTTGAGTTGAATTTGCCCTGGTCAGAGTTTGCGCTTGGACCAGGGCTTTCTTTTTGGGGCAATGAGGGATGGATTCTATTCCTTGGATTTTTCTTTGACTAGGGAAGCCGCAGCCACCTTCTCACCCACTAGGTCTTCGGAAACCTCGACCCCGAGTTTCAAGACAGCACTGGGCGACTTCAGCTCCCACACTTTCAAGTTGTCTTTGAATGCTTCCATGACCAGCTTCTCATCCTTCCAGAATTTGGTCTTGCGGCCTGCACGCATGGTCCAGCCAGTGATTGCTTTGCCTTCAGTGATCTGAGCCTTGGCAGCAGACTGCACGGCATCGGCCCATGCGGCCACGAGAGCTGCGTTGTCCAGCATCTCAGGGGTAACAGTGGTGTCAGGCTTGAAATCGTTTCTAGCGACCTCTTGGACCTTCTGGCGCATGGATGGGCAAATGGTCTTGGCCTTGCAGTACCGGCAGGCATCGGGTGATGGGCTTGTAGGTGCGTCTGAAGTCAGCGCCAGCTCGGCAGCTTCAAGCAAGCGCCTGCCATGCAGCTCCAAGTAGTTGCCAGACACTGTCCACTTGCTGTGGCCGACACGGGGCTGGTAGATGTGCATGGTGCATTCGATGGTGCTTGGCGCCTTGAGCTGCCTCATGGCTCCAAGGGCATAGGTCAGCAGCTGCTTGTTGTCGGTGGCATCCACAGCCACTCGGCCAGTCTTTAGGTCCACGACATGAAGATGGTCCCCATCGACCAGGACTGCATCAGCCGTGCCACCAAGCGCTGGGTGCAGGGATTTGAGGCCCTCATCTAGGTTGACCTCGATGAGCTTCTTGCGCGGGTTTTCGACCAGCGTATTGACAAAGTCGGCATAGCCTTGGGCCATGGCCACATGGTCTTGATCAGTGCCAGTTGGCACTTCCTTGCCTGACAAAATAAGCTCTGACAGCTCATGGATCGCTGTGCCAATGGCAGCCGCCTCGCCTGCTGGCTCATAGGGCATGAGGGATTCAAGGCGATAACTGCCTGGGCACTGCATGAATCTGTCTGTTCGGGATGCTGAGAGTCGGGCGTGTTTTCGGGTTTCGTGTTGCATGGTTTCTCCTGGTTAAATGATTTGTGAAATGATTTTCTGCTTTTTTATGACGCGATCTAGCACAGTGTGGTCCAGTGATGCGCGCACTGTCAGCAGATAGATCAATGGCTTGATGCCGTTTTTGTTGATGTTTTCGACTCGGCTGCTGGCCTGCTCCAAGGCACTGGTCTGCCAAGTTGGCTCGACAAAGACAATCGTGTCAGCAGTGGACAGATCGATGCCTTCACCACATGAGCTGATGTTGCCAATAAAGCACTTGGTCCGGCCAGACTGGAATGCGTCAATGTTCTTTTGGCGCTGGGCCTTAGGCGTGTCACCCACCACCATGACGGGCTTGTGTTCTTTCAATCCCTCAGTCAGCATGGCCACCACTTCCTTGTGGTGCGCGAAGACCACCACCGGCTCATTAGCTTGGAGCAAATCATCGATGAATTCAATGGCCAATGGAGCTTTGCGAATGCCAGCCTCCCGCATGATCTCTGACAGACCCTCAAAGGCCAGCAAGGCATTGGGGTTTGCAATCAAGGCATCGGCATCAAAACTTTGCTCGCGCTTGTCCACCGCCAAGTCAAAGGTGATTAGGCTGACCTGTGGCTCCTTGTAGTCCATGAAGATGTCTTCTTTTTTGCGTCTGAGCATATAGGGCTTGACCAGGGCTTTAAGCTCTGGGATGTTGGAAGCACCAGAGACATCAAGGCCGCCCCATGGTGGACTCCATGCCTTTGCGTATCTGTAGACAAAGTCAAACCAGCCGCCCCTGTAGATGCCAAGGCCGTGCAGGATGGGCCACAGCTCTGCTGGGCGGTTTGGCACGATGGTGCCGCTGAGTGCAAAGACGTAGTCAATCTTCTTCATGGCCACCATTGCGGCCTTGGTGCGCTGTGCTTTTGGGTTTGATAGCCGGTGGCACTCATCGAGAACTAGAGTGTTATATCTGTCAATGTGTGTTACACCATATTGCAAAACATCGTAGTTGATGATGGTGACATCTGCTGAATTTGGCAGTGCAGCCTCACGTTTTCCATTGATGACATGGACCGATACATTGGGGGCCAGCTTGCTGAAAGCCGCCTCCCAGACTGTCTTGGCAATGGCTGGGCAAACGATCAGGGCTGGTAGGTTTTCTAGGGCAGCAGCTGCTGTGGGTAGCGTCTTACCAACCCGTGGCTGGTCGGCCAGGATGGCCCTGCGCCTGGACAGCAAAAAGAGCTTGGCCTCTTGCTGATGGGGGAATAACTGCATTTTCGTTTCCTCGTTTTAACTTGTTGCGATCATATCTGCATTTGTGCTAAAGTGCAATTTCTGTTTGACGACAGAAACGTAAAAACCTAAACCCTTAAAAGGAAAAAACCATGACCAGAGTTGTAACCGGCAAAGTTCGTTTCTCATATTTCTCAGCATTGACTGCTCGTAAGAATGAGATGAACGGCAAAGAAGAGTTCTCCACCCAGGTGCTGGTCCCAAAGACAGACACCGAAACTGTCAACCAATTGAAAGCGGCAGCCAAGGCCGCATTGACCGCCAAATTTGGGGACAAAATCCCAAAGACTGTGCGCAATCCCTTGCGTGATGGCGATACAGAAGTCAAATCGGATGGATCACCACTGGGGCCAGAGTATGCAGGGCATTACTTTTTCAACACCAAGTCCACTAATAAGCCTGGTGCAGTGGATGCCCATGGCCATGACATTCTTGGATCACAAGATATTGTCTCTGGCGACTATGGCCGCGTGTCTTTGAATGCTTACGCCTATGACCAGGCAGGCAACAAGGGTGTGTCGTATGGTTTGAACAACATCATGCTTTTAAGCAAAGGTGAATCGCTTGGTGGTGCAAAGCTATCGGCTGCATCTGACTTTGGCGTGGTGGCCGGCAAGAGCGCGCCAGCTGCTGCTGCCTCAATCGACAGTGACTGGTGATTCTTGAATCAGTTTATTGAGCGCCAAGTGCAATTGATTGACTGATGTCCACAATGGCTCCACAGTCCCACTCAGCCACCGGCTGACCTGGGACTGTTGGATGCCAGCCTCCTCGCACACCGCAGCCATGGTGATCTTGTGAGCCTTGGCCCTTGCGCGTATTGTGTGAATTGATTCCATGGCCGCATTCTAATTGCGGTATATGTAAAAAAACAACATGGACAGAATTACTTCTTGCAAGATAATTTAATTCAGTCACAATCTGTTTGTGATGACGGAGACAAATTATGAGTTACACAAATTGGACTGTTGAGAAACTTGAAGAGCTGGCAAAGCAATACACCAGAAAAGTTGATTTTCAGGATTTTCATGGTGGTGCTTATGCTACTGCTAGAAAACTTGGAATCTGGACACGAATCAGCGCCCACATGGAAACAAATCACAAAAGAAACATTGTGTATTTGGCCAAAGTTTTAGACCCTGAATTTGAAAATGTTTACAAAGTTGGCATTTCCTCTGATGGTCGAATCATGCAGCGCATGTATGACAACATGCGCAAATCGGGTTTTGACTTCAAAGTTATCAGATTTACAAAAATAGAAGTTGAAGCTGGAAAAGTTGAAAAAGAGTTGCTGGCAATTGGGACAAAGATTGACCAGCAAACAAAAGAGAGACTGGGCCGCTTTGATGGCCACACTGAATATGTATTTATGGCAGAAGAGCAAATTGCAAAGTGCCATAAAACATTAGACCAATACGCTATTTAAACCACAAACGAAAGAAACCGATGAAACAGAAAATCATTACAGCCCTGATCGAATGGACCTTGGCCATCATCATCTTTGGTGGCATTGGCGTGATGTTGGCTTGGCGCGGATAGGATCAATTATGTTGACACAAGACGAAATTATTGAGCTGATTGAGGCCAATGGCCTGACCTTGCATGGTGACATTGAACACTTCGCTTCCCTTGTTGCTGATCGTGTTTATGCCCAATACTTAAAACAACCAACACCCAGCCAGACTGGCGTAATCTCAATAACAATTTCAGAGCCAGTTGCATACCTTTGTGAGAACGCAGCTGGTCACCGATATTTCCGATGGAAAAAACCTTCAAGCGTATATAAGCCAATTGCGCTTTACACAAAGGACCAAGCATGACATACAGCCGCACACCTAACTGCCCCAAAGAATTGTTCCAGTTCGAGTGCTGCATTGAAGATGTGGACCTGGTCTGCTTCTTGGAATACAGCCCAGAAGAAAAGGGATCAGTTGATTCCTTTGGCGCACCCTATGAGCCAAATATTGAAGAGTGCATGACCCTCAATAATGCATACATCGCTGGCACTGATGTCGATGTCGCCCACATGTTTCTGCAAAGCCTGGTTGATCATATTGAGGTGTCTGCACTGGAGAAGTTCAATGAACGATAAAGAACTACCCCTGGCCCTTGAAGCCTGTCTTGACCTGGTCCGCGCCATGGTCGATCCGGAGATTTATGGGTACGCCATCAATAAGGATGTCAGAACCCATGCATACGTTGTCAAAACAATGCTGGAGCGCTTAAAAGCCCGAATGGAGACCAGCACATGGCCAGAGGCTTAAAACCCCGTGTAGAGCCTGCCATCGAGGCAGCGCTTCAAAAGAAAGGCAATCTGTCAGACCTTGACTTGGCCAAGCTGTGCTTTTGTGCCAGACGCAGTGCTGCGAGGATTCTGTTTGACTTGCACCGCCATGACTTGGTCTATATCTCTGGATACACCAGAGTGAGCGCCAATGGCCAGTGGCGGCCTCTGTGGTCATGGGGTGATGGTGAAGACGCTCAAGCACCTGGTCCCGTGCCAGGCTCAGAGCGCATCAAAAAATACCGCGAGAAAATGTCAGCAGATGACAAAGACTTTGGCTTGGCCAGACGCAGGCAAAAAAGACGGGTCGTTAAACGCGACCCACTTGTGGCCGCGTTTTTTGGGGGTTAGTTATTCGGCCAACAAGCCTGGCACAAATTGACCAGCACTAGTAGACACGCCAGCTGCACGGGTTTGCTGCTGTAATGCTCGCCTTCTAAGCTCATCCATCACTGGTGACAGGCTGGTCAAAAGTTGTTGCTGCTGTGCAAAACTAGGATTTAAAACATTTCTCGCTACTTGCTCGGCCACATTCTCATTCATGCCTTGGAGCCTTGGAGCCAACTGGCCCACCAAGTTTAGACCGCCACCGATAAGGTCGCCACGCATTAGTTGACTGCCAGCAGAGATGATCTCAGATGGTGCAGGCCCAGCCAGTTCAGCAATATCTTGTGCAATTGGCGTTGTTTGTGAGCCACCCTCAATGCGTGATCGAGTGATTGCCATTTGGCGCTCACGCTCAAGATTTTTAACAAAAGCCTCGTATTCGCCTTCAGAGTTAAATACTGTGCGCATACGATCACGCATTTCGCGGGAATTTAAGTATTTGTTGGCAATGTCTGACATTTCCGGTGTGGCATAAATGTCATCTCGCACAGACTGAATTGCACCTAAACGATACATCTGCCTTTCTGAATCGTCTGAAAATTTGGCAAGTTCTCTGTTTATTTCTGACGGTTTTTTCTTTAGAAACTTTTTTGATCCAGCTTCAAGCGCGTCATTTAATACAGACTCATCTGCAAAGATTTTTACCGCTTTGCCATAGACTGGCACTTCTTTTTTAATTGCATCAAGCAAATTAACGCGCAATTCATCAAGGTCATTTGCACGATTAGTTTTGCCAGCTTTTCTTGCTTCATTTGCAATGCCGCCAACATATTTGTAAGCCTTGTCTAGCATGACCATGTCGTTGTCAGGCAAATCTGCAAACTGGGGCAATCGTCTTGCATCGCCAATGGCCTGCTGGATGTCCTTTGATTTGGTCAGCAAATTATTAAGTTCGGGCGAGCTTATCTGTCCAGCGCTTCTGGCCTCGTCATAAAGTGGGGCTGCTAACTTGGACCGATTACTGATAATTTCATTGGCCACCTCTTGAATATCACGCGCACCTACTGCTGTGAGGTCAGTGATGTCTTGTGTAACCCTTGGGCCTGCACCCCTGGCACGTTCAATCAGCATTTGGCGCGTTTCAGTTTGTGCGGATTGTGGAATGGCCATAGCGCCACGGGCCAAGCGCCTCATTGACTCGCCACCATAATCTGCCAAGGTTTCGTCTTTTGCACCTAGTGTGAGATTTCTTAATTCTTGTTGACGCGCCAATTGCGCTGGGTCGATCCCCTCTTGGGCCAGCTTCTTTGCAATAAGTTCTTGCGCTTTGTTTAATGCATCTTCTGGCCGAGTCGGTTTGAAAACTCTTTTAATCGCCTTACCACCTGAGCTTACCGCCTGAGTAACCACTGGACTTGCACCACCAAATGCCGCACCAGTTGCACCGCCTATACCAGCGCCTGCTAATCTTTTTTCCAATCCACCTTCAGCGCCACCAGCGCCAGAAACAGCACCTGACGCAGCGCCATACCCCGCACCACGCAAGGCAATGCCTCCAAGAGTTGGCACTTTGGTTGCCATGCGTGTTGCACCGGCAATGGCAGCTGGGGCTGTGGCCCCACCAGTAAATGGTGCGGCAATGAGCGCAGCAGCTGTGGGGGCTAAACCGCCAATCATCTCACCAGCAAATGCTCGACCAGGGTATTGCTGCTCATACTCTTTAATCCCAGCTCGGACTCTTGCCAGTTGGTTTTCATATTCTTTGTTTGAAAAAGACCCAGACCGCAATGCCGCTTCAATTTCATCGGCAAAGTTGAAACTAAGACCTTGCAAAACTGACCGACCAAACCCAGCCTCTACGGGTGGACCGCCTAACTTTCTGGAGCTTGCGACTGCTGCTTCAAATTTGGTTGGGGTAAATCCTTCAGATTTGAGATAGCCGATAACATCATTTGCAGGCGCATTTTGCTCTTGCATTCTGCGCACATTTTCTTGCAATCTCTCAATATTTGACATCGTGGCCATCATCAGTTCCTTGGTAAAAGGTTGTATGTACTGTTATATGAAGCTGGCTTTTTCTTTTTGTCTTTTTCTTTTTCTTTAGCAGCTTCAGCAGCAATTTCTGCTGGTGTTTTGATCCGCTTGAATGGGTCAAAAACAATTTGATTTGGGTCTAATTTGTTTTGTGTAGCAATTAGGCCGTATCTCTCTGATATGTCTTGCTGCAATGGTCTTTGAGACTCAATCAGATTTCTTGACTGAGCATAAAAGTCTTGCCTAACATTGTCGGCCAAGGTCTCTCCGGTCAAAGCCTTGTTGTACATAGCTCTGACCCTGTCTGAAACTCCACCAGCATTTGCCGCTGTGGCCTGTTCACCCTGCATAACAGTTGAGCCTGGGTCTAGGATTTTCATGTAGCCATAAACCAATGAAATGTCTCCAGCCGCTGACGGGTTTAATGCCGCTGCTTCAACTTTTCTAAAGGCTTGAGCCAAATCTGTAAACGGCTTCATTTCAGTTGTGAAAGTAGCCCTTAAATCTTTTTCTCTTGCATATGATTTTCCAGTGCCAGGGATTAGTGGCACTGGTCCAGCCGCTGCCGGAGCCGCTGCCGGAGCTGCTGCCGGAGCTTGGCCTGCCGCTGCTGGGGCCGCACCAACCACTGGGGCTGGAGCTGCACCAGCTGCTGGGCGAGGTCTAGCACCAGCGCCACCACCAACAACATAAAACCCATCTTCAGCATTCCCCACAACTTGTGGCGCTAAAGTTTTGGGGATTACTGATCCAGGCGCTTGAGCATAAGGGTCAATAAATTGAATTCCAGCACCCGTGTCAACTTTTTCCGGTGGTATCAATGGAGATACACCGCCAACTGGTTTGTAAGTGCCATCATCGTAATATTGCACTAAAGCAGGCTTTCTGTCAGCACCTAATACTTGCTGTGGCGGACCAACCGGCTTGGCCGCTGGGGCGATAGGTGCTGGAATAACACCGCCAGTTTTGGTCTGAATGTAATACTTATTGTCTTTACCTAAAAATGGTTGACCCACTGTTTCTTGTGGCTTCATAGTTTCAAGCAAATACTGAGTACCCTTCTCACGGCCAAGAGTGCGAACTAAGGCCATTTGCTGTGGATTCAGATTAGCCAATGGATTGATTGGTGCAGGCGCTGGCTCCATTATCGAAACTGACTCACCAGTCAATGGCTGCATTGGTGCAGCTTGTGGCGCTTCAAACAATTTGTAAAAATCAGCTTCAGCTTTAGCTGCGCGTTGGCTTTCTTTCAGCTTTTCACCAAGCATTAAATCTTGCAATGATCCGGCTCTAGCCTGCTGATAACCTTGCTGGCCTGCCTGCAAAGCTGATCCAAGTGCTTGGCCCATGCTGATTGGGACTGCACTTCGGCCACTGGCCTGCAAGAGTGCACCGGCTGCTGACAGTGCAGCATTACGGCCCAAGAGCTTGCGCTGATCTTCTGTCAGCAATGCATCAAGACCCGTTGGCACACCGCCACCGCCAAACATATTGCCTAAACTTGCAAAATCAAATTGAGTAGCCATATTTCCACCTTAATCCAATAAACCTCTGAGGCGGGTATTGACCACATCGCCTCTGCTCATCATGTTAGTTGATCCTGTATCTGGTGCAAGTAAAGATGCAGCCCTCATGGCCCGTCTTTCTTGACCAGGCTTAATGGCTAGTTCTGCCACCGGAATGCCACTTCTATCCATGGCCACCGCCACATTGTCAAAGCCTTTGGCCTGATCGTATGCATAGCCAAATAGCGCCATGCCCACATCTTTCTCAGACCCTTGGTCAATGATCTTGACCTTTGCTGGATCACTGGTGATCACAATGCCTCGGCTTGTCTCAGCCACTGTCAGCCCATCAGGAATGCGCGAGGGCATTGGTGATCCAGGCGTGATCAGGATGGTGTCACGCTTGCTTGATGGATCAAGCAAAGCCATGAGCTGCGCGTCAGCGTAGCGTTGTGGCTCTGGGGTTGGAGTGTTTCTCATGTCAGATCAAGGATGCCAATGCACCAAGAGCTGCACCAGTGCCGCCAGTGAGACCGGCAACACCAGCCAATTGAGAGCCAGCCAATGCACCGCCTAATAGGCCAGCACCGACATTCTGGCTATATGGCGTTGTCGCCACTTGGCCAAGATTGGCAGGCTGCGCACCCAGTGAAGACTGGACCACACCAAGGCGCTGCAAACCAATGTTGCGAATGGCATCCATTTGCTGCTGGTCCAAAGCCTGACGCGCACCGCCAGCGCCCATGACAGCTTGAGCGCCACCAAGACGCAATGCTTGTTGTTGTGCAGCCAAATTACCGAGCTGGCTTGCACCGCCCAAGCGCAATTGCGCACCTTGCAAGCCGGCTTGCTGATTGGCAATGTCGGCTGCTGATCTGCGCGCAATGTCGGCCTGCTGCATGGCCATGGCTTGGTTAAATGCCTGCTCGTTCAAAGTTGTCCCAAGGTTGGCAGCCTGCTTGGCAAACCCTTGGTTAGTCAAAGCCTCGGCCACACCTTGGCGTGATCCACCAAATGCACGGGCAGCAGTTGCACGTTCACCAGTCTGCTGGATGGCAGCGCGTCTTGCAGACTCCAAGTCAGCCAATGCGTTGGTGCGCACTTGCTCTGTGTATGGGTTCATGTAAGAACCAATAGTGCCTGCACCTTGGCCAAGACCTAGATTAGTCTGCTGCGCTGTAAGTTGTGCAGGCTGATAGACGCCGCCATAAGCGGCCATCTGCGCTGCCAAGTCTGTGCCAGTGATGCCTGGGCCAGCAAGGCCGGTGTTAACCAGAGCCTCCTCGCCCGCCTGGTACATTGGGTTGTACCCAGCAAACTGCTGGACCGGCAATGCACCGGCCACACCTTGGGCCTGCTGAAAGTTGGCCAAGAATGCTTCTTTGATCTGAGGATCAATGGAGCTTGTGCTTGTAGTTGTTCCACCTTTTGACATATTCTTTCCTTTAACCCAGTAAAGACTTTAATTTCTTGGCAGGCACTTTGCCTTCGTTGATCATGTCCAAGAGTCCACGGCCATACTTATTGACTGAAGACTTCTTGATCACATATTCACCGCGATCTAGGTATCCAGCGCCATCATCTGGACCAGGTGGGTTCATGCCAAACAAGCCATCGACCATGCCGCCTTGGTTATAAGTGCCACTGACACTTTCACCAACGCCCCCGTCTGTGGCATTACCATCACCACCGCTTTCAATAATAGTATTCCCAGTAGCCAGTTTTGCTGCCTCGGCCTTGGCCAAATTGGCAGCCGCAATCTGGTCATATAGACCAGGGTTGTAGCCACCCATTGCTTGGCCTGCGACCACGCCAGCGTATGGATTGCCCATGGGCTTCATCTGGCCCATGATCAGACTGTAAGGGGATGCGCCACCAGCCATCACGGCTGGGTTGTATTGCGCGCCAGGTGCAATGGATTGGTAGTTCTGAAAGTTCTGCGCAAAGCCTTGGGTCGCATTTGCAAATGGCATTGTGCCTGCACTGGTCTGAAAGCCTGTGGTCTTTGTAGCCTGCTCTGCTGCCAACTTGGCTTGACTGGCCAAATAATCCTGATAAGCCTTTTCATTGGCAGCAATCTGCTGCTGATTCTTCAAAGCATTCAAGCGCTGCTGCTCGGCCCATGCAAGTTCATTGGCTCTTTGCTGGGCAGCCCAGTTGGTCGTGTTGGTCTGCTGCTGCGCGGCCCATTTGATTTCATTTTGTTTTTGCTGATTAGCCCACTGCGCTTCACGCGCTGCCAGCTCATCCATGGCTGCCTGGTTGTAGGCAATCTCAGTGGCCGTTGTGGGCGTTGCCGCTTCCATACGGGCTTGAATGATCGCAGGCGTTGACTGAGTGGCACGGGCCACATCAGCAGCGCTGATCTGATATTGATTCATCAAGCTCTCAAACTGAGCATCGCTCAAGCCTTGAGCCTCGCCCTGTTTGATTGCGTCAACAATGCTTTTGTCGTATTGCTCTTGACTGATGCCGTTAGCCAATGACCATGCTAGTGCCGGTGAAGTTGCCATATCTATTCCCCTAAAGTTCCTTTGCCATTACAGACCATTGTGGACTGTAACCCTCATTTTTTAAAAATGTCTTGACCCAGCCTCTTCGGCCTGCCAAGGTCACTCTGGTGCAGCCAATAGACTTGCCCCAGGATTCGATCAATGGTCTCATCCTTGAGAGTTCGTCTAGGTCTCCACCAGCTAAGAAATAGTGCAAATTCTTTAGCCTGGGATAGACAACGATCTCGGTTAATACCACCGAGTCCTTGGCCGGCCACAGCTGTAATCTGTGACCCTCGACCATCTCAGCGACATCGTCAAAATTGTGTGTGCCTCCGCTATATTCTAATGCCGCCTCCACATGGTGGCGCAGTCTTTCCAGTTGTTCTTGGTCGCTCATCTCTTTCCAGAGGGAATAGCATCAAGTCTCATTATCCCAATGCGCCAGTCAGCCAATACCGCACCAGTCACCTTCACATTGACCTGGCGAGCCGCAAAGCGCACATCAGTGGGGTTGGCTGCCGTGTATGGGCCAAATGTAGATTGCGTGCCAGTGGGGTAATTTCGGGTTTTAAATGACACCACCGCCTCACCCAGTGTCTGCTCATCTGGCACTACTTGCCTGACAGACATGATGTTGTCGCCATTGCCCAATTGGACTGGGCCACTTTCGGCATAGATGCTGGCATCGTCATAAGAGAAACCCACCTCATGCTCATAGACGTAGCCGTCAGTAGAAACCGCCATGGGGTTAGTAAACACTCCGGCATCAGTGCCAGCAGTACGGGCCAATGAGCCTATGTTCCAGTGATTTTCTCTGTAATTGAAAGTGCAGTAGCTGTCATTTTCATTGCTTGAGCTGCTAGGGTAATACCACCAAATCTCACCATACTGGCTGTTGTGGACCGCATAGACCTTGGATGACTGATTGAAGTTCATATTGCCAAAGACATAGTCCGACACATCACTTGGCAGTGGCTTGACATAGCCGTCATAAATCCAGAAGCCTGCCTTGCTCATCCAAATGGCAGCAGTGTCAATGGCCGCCACAGACTGGGCTGAAATCAATCCGCAGCCACTTCCAGCCTTCTCAAAGCCATAGACAAATGGAGCGCCCACATACTGGGCCGTGTGGACATCCACATCGGTGAAAAGCAAATTGATACCCTTGACCCGCTTGCCGGCAATGAGAGTGCCAGGTGTGGCCAGCTCATAGTCGCCAGCCTGGTTGTCGCCTGCCGGTGTCCAAACTGTATTGTTCTCTTGGTCGCACCACTGCACTTTTCTTGGATTGCCACCAGCGCCAAGGGCGAACATGATTCGCTCGGCAGTCACCAAGACCGCCTTATTGCTTGTAGGCGCGTTGGTGATAACCGCTGCTATGGTGGGTGTGCTAAAGCCTAATTGCCACTCATAGAGCTTGCCATCGGCATTGGAGCAGGCAATTAAATACTCACCCCAAGTGTCCATGGACCATGTGGTGGCCGGAGTGATTGACCCCAAATCAGGTCTGGCCACGCCATAGCTGAATTTGCCGTAATCACTGTAACCATAGCCCGTCTTGACAATGGCATCTGCAATGCCGGCTGTAAAGCTGGTCGGTGTGATTTCCTTGATCGTGCCAGACTCGCTCATGGCGTAGAGCTTGGAGTGCGTGCCAAGGCCGGTCCAGCGCGTGGCGCTATTGTCGCGCCAGTTTAAGAAGCCTCGGCACATTCCGCTGATCTGGGTCGATGAGCGCTTTCTCCAGCCACCCATGGGCCGCAAAGTGTTCTCGTACCAGCGCACCAAGTTCGCATCAAACCATCGGCCTGCTGACTGGTACTCTGTGCCGTTTCTGTAGATGCCTGGGGGTAATTTGAGTGGTATGTACATGATGACAATTATGTAATGTTTGACACAAAGCTCATCGTGACGATGGCCGATGGAGTGGCTGGCCGTGTGGGGCTTGTTCCAGCAGCGTATTGCTCAATGGAGACACCAACATCGCTCACCCGCCACATTATCTCAATATAGTCAGTGCTGTTCATGCTGACAAAGAAATTCAAGGCTGCAATGGTGTGACTTGGATCGCCTGATGATTTTCTGGGGGACAGATTGAATCTACTGTTTGAGTTGTCAATGTTTGTCCCATTCTTTCTAAACCAGATTTCAGCGTCTTGCGTGTCATTGGTCGTGTTCTTCATTTGAATGGAAAACTGACAGTTCCAGATTCCAGCATCTGCCACAGTCAATCTCGATCCACTAGCCAAAGTCACATTATTAGAAAAGTCTGTCGTGTTCAATGTGATGGCATAGGCCGTGGTGGTGTTTGCTGCCGTTTGATTCGTTGAGTCTTGAAAAGCCCCATAGGGGTTGTTCATAAACTTGCCGCCCCTTGGTCCAAACAGAGACCCAAGGATGGTGGTCAGCTTTCTAAAGTACCCATTCAAAGAGCCATAGTTCTCATTAAAGTGCCTGCGCTCATACCCTTCTGGGGGGAAGCCCAGACTGGGTATTGATGGGGTCTCTAATTGCTGCTTTGTGGTCATGGCCAATTATGTCAGGACAGACAGCGCATGGTTGATGTGTTTGATCCGGTCATCCAGGCCAATAAAACCGCCATTGATCTTTTTGGTCATGGTTTTATAGTCCTGGCTGTCTGCATACTGGTTGAGCTTGTGGGTGTCCCAAAACCATCCCGCAGTCAGCGCAGCATACTGAGGTGTGGCCACCAGCTCTGGCTGCATGATCAGGTCCACGCCAAGCGCCTTGCCTGCGTGGTGGTAGTTGGCCGACCCAGTCAATTGAATGCAACCACGGCCTCTAAACCGATACCCATCCCCAGAAGCCTCATCCCTGTTGCCCATGCGGCTGCTGTAGACAGTGTTGGCAATAAGCTTGGGGTTTCTGGCGCAGGCTTGGGCTTTGGCAGCGTCAAAGCGCTTGGGCCAGAGCTTTTGCAAAGCCTCGGCCCTGTAATTCAAGTTCTCTTCCAAGATTCTGAAGTTGCCACACTCATGGCCACACTGGCCAATAAAGGCAGCCTGGCGCAATGGCGTTGAAATGTCAAAGCGCTGGAATGTCTCATTGAGTGCATCGACCCACTGTGGGCCGATGTGCAGCCGTGCCAGTTGTGCTTCATTGACCATTGACCAAACTCCTTACTTCGTTATAAGCATCAATGCAGGCATTGAGCTGGGCCGTGTTCCTGTCGCCTTGGGCCACTATTTCGGCAATGGCTTGGAGGGTTTCTCGCTCGGCATCAGGAGCTGGGTCAGCCGGTCTGTCAGGTTGGCTTCCTGTTTCTTGGCTATCTGTGGGGGCAGTGGTGGCACTTGCACTGGCTTGAACACAACTGGGGGCTGAGATGCGCACCCTACCAGCGCGAATAGCACGATCAAGGGCAGACTGCTTTTGATTGATGACATTGGTGGTCTCCTGTAACTTGGTTGCGTTTGCATTCAATTGCTCATTAAGTTTTTGCTCGGTAGCTCTGGATTCCTCATTCTTTTGGGCAATGGCAATCTTCATGTCATTGTCGCGCTCCAGCCACCCATAGTGGTGGCCCACTCGGTATGAGCCGAATAGTGAGACCAAGACACCAATAATGAGCCAAGGTAAGGGTATTGGCAGCATTATTCTGACTCCTGTCTGGCAGCTGCCAGTTGAATGCGCTCATGGTCATCCTCAAGATGGTCCGGTGGCGTGTCTGGTGGTGGACCAGGAGTCCATGACTCATCAAGCTCTGGGTTGGTCCATGTCGGCATCGCGCCAAAGGGCTGTGATGGAATGCCGTTGGTGCTAGATGTAAACCCGTGATTGTTGCTGTAGCCGTATTGTTGGCCATAGCCTTGCATGGGCTGGCACATCGGCTGGCCCATGGGCTGCATGGGTGGTGAATTGCCAAAAGCCTTGGCAGCAGACCCCACAGCCTTTTTGCCCATCACCGCACCAATGCCGCCAACAATCAAAAGAACAATGTCGTTGAGCATCTTGGTGTAAGCCTGGTCAATTGGGGCCATGCTCTTGATGGGCTGGGTCACAAAAGTCACTGAGTACAAAAGCGCCACCACAATGAAGCAAAGAATGCAAGTGACCGCAATGACCACAAAACCCCAGACTCTGACCTCGATCTCGTCAGGGGTTAGATTTTGCTTCTGGCTGGACATCATTCACCTTCTTTTCAAGTATGGGCGCGACCAGGTACTCTGGACACTGCTGAGTAAATAAGCACTTTGGCTTCTGACACTCTGGTGCGTGGAAATGGTCAGGATTCTGGCACTTGTACCGATAGCGGTCTTCGCAGCCAGTCAGCAGTAACAGAAGCAGTAAATATCTCATTTGCCTAATCCTATCCTACCAAGCAGTAGATTAACGATCCGGTCCGACAAGTCATCGGGCAAAAACTTCAGAAAACCAAGCACCCATAAAGCCACACACCCGTAAACGAATATCTTGAGGCAGAGGTCAAAGGTCTTCTGATATTCATTCACCGACCACACCTTCTGGTGGTTGCACAAAACTCCATCAATTCATTGATGCCAATGGCCACCAGGAACAAGACAAAAGCCACACCGCCAATGATCATGGCCAGCTCATTCATCTCTTCCTCTTTCTTTTTTGCCGCTTTCTCTGCCTTCTCTAAAGACCGCAGTTCTCTCGCGTCATCGATGTCCATCTGGTCCTGACGGGCCTTGATCTTGTTCCAGACATCAATCTTTCCAGATTGCATGAAGAGCATCTTCAGCTCTTCCTCAAAGGCTCTGGCCTGCTCCAGTGCCATCTCGATCTGGAGCGCCTGGCCCATGTTTGAGCCTTTTTTGTTTTTCTTGGCATCGAGCAGGGCCTTAGTGGCCACACTCTTGGCATCAAACATCTTGCCAATCATTGGGGCAAGTGAGCCTAGATCATTGGCCACCTTGCTGGCCTTTTTGACCATGCTGATGGCGTTTTGTATCCCCGCCAGGGCTGTTAGAGGGTCCACGATCATTTCCGTTCTACCTTTTCCCACTTAATGCAGACAACCCTCCGATTGTAGACATCACCGGTCCAAGTCCACCTAGTGCATCTGTACTCAATGGCTGCCAATAGGACCAGAGCATAGATCATGGCCAAAACAAAATGATGACAGTGAAGCACCAAATGATGGTGGCCACCAGTGAGGCCGCAGCAATGATTGCCACGGCCCAATCTTTCATAGCCCGAATATTTTCTTAACGAATTCGGCAGCCACACCTGGGCCAAACAACACGCAAAGAATTACCCCATACAAAAGGTATTCAATCTTCGTCATGCGCTTATCACCATCACGCAGTGACTTGTCTATGTTGTTGTATCTTTCAAGGCAAACAACTTCGTGAATAGACAATCTCTTGTCAAGATCAGCATCCATGATCACTCAGCAGCTGGTGCTTCTTTAGAAACTTGCGCTTCTGCCTGCTCTTTAATCTTAAGAATTAAAGGCCATACGCCAGATTTACTTGGTAACTCACCAAGTGTTTGTAAGACAAAATTTATCTCATTCACATCAAGTTCTAGCTTCATGTTATTCCTTAGAAAGCCCAACCAGTTCCGTCTTCAGAACCAATCTCTGCTGCATAAGTGATAGCAGATGCTTCACGCTTTAGTTGAGCAATTAACTGCTCATCAGTTGCGTCTTCCTCAAGTTGTTGTAACTTCTTAAAACCCGCTTTGTAACGGGCATATTGTTCTGCTGTGAGTTCTACGATTAGTTGCATGATTGCTCCTTTGGTTAATTAAACTGAAGTGATTGTTTGCCAAGCAGAACCGCTGTAAACACAGAGCTTTGCGAGTGTGGTGTCGAATACTATTAAACCCGCAGCAGGGCTAGAAATAGCGTTCTTCTCTGTAGTGGTCATGTTGGGCATCCTCACGCCCTTGGTAGTGCTTTGAACGTCTAGCAGTGCTGAAGCATTTGCAGTTGCACCAATACCAACATTTCCTGTGCTTGAAATACGTAAACGCTCTGTATTGTTAGTACCAATAGCCAAGAAATTGTTATTGGCAACAAAAATCTTACTACTGCCATCAGCAGTTAATTGCCCAATCTCTAAACCATTAGCTTGTCCAGCCGCCAACAATCGCATGATTGAGTCACCAGAACCGCCAATCTCTAACTTGTTGGTTGTTGTGGTTGTTCCGATACCTACGTTGCCAGCAAAGTAGTTAGCGGCAGTACCTGCGGCATAGAAGTTCCAGCGTCCTGTACCTGATGCAATACCACTATAAAAACCAAAGTTGTTTGTACCGCCTGTTAATGAAGATGCCGCAAAAAACCCGTATTGATTTGTTGGAGCCGTTCCTGAATATGGGCCTTGATTTGCGTAATAATGCACAATATTTGTTGTACCTGTACCAACGCCATTGATTGCATAAGTACCATACCCATAAGCCGAAACCGTAACAGTAGCATCAGGGTTAATTCGTGCGTTAACTGTGTATGCTGATGTAGCACCTGTTAGGGCTTTTGTAATGTCAAGCGTAAAACCTGCTGTTGGCGTTGCACCAATACCCAATGAACCCGCTAAATAGTTATCAGCAGTTCCTGCCATGTACAGGTTATAACGACCTGTACCGCTTGCAATGTTTCCGTAGAAGCCGTAGTTGTTTGTTGCGCCTATAAGAGTGTTTTCTGCGGCAAAACCATATTGGCTAGTTACTGTTGATCCCGCCCCAATTGTCCCTTGATTGGCGTAATAGTGCGTTAAGTTAGCAAGAGTAAATGCGGTAGCGGCAGTTTGGCTTACTGTAGCGTAATAAAATGCTTGGCTAGTTGCATCTGATTGCACAATTCCATTATTAAATATACCTCTACTATTGACTGAGCCTGTTATATTTTTTGAAATAGTTAATGTACGACCTGCGGCTGGTGTTGCACCAATCCCAACTTGACCCGCACTATCAATACGCATCCGTTCAGTAGGACTTGATGCACCATCAGCAGTGGTGGCGAACAACAAACGTCCGGGCATATCACCTGTGCCGGGAGTTCCGTCAACTGCGGCTGTGATTGTTGCGCCTGTGGTGAAGTTAGTGCCGTCAGAACCTGCAAAACCAATATAACCAAGCGTATCCGATGAGTTAACGACTGTTTGCGTTCCAGTGGTTGCGCTACGGCTTTTTGACAACACTAACGCAGGGCCGTCAGTATCCGCAGAATAGCGATAAAAACCGCCAGTGCCAGATGTGTTGTAGAGTTGCAAGCCCGGAGCAAATTGTGATGTCCCATAAACAGTGTTGTAACTTGTCAAACTACCAATGCGTGTTTGACCATCTGCCGCCACAACAAAAGGCGTTGAATCAGGGTTCGCAGAATCTTCTACAAGAAGTGCATTACCTGAACCTGTTTGAGTAATACGCAGAGCGGCAGATGATGTGTTTGCAGATATAACACCGCTTGTCGCTGTTAATGATGTAAACGCACCAGTATTGGCTGTGGTAGCACCAACAGTTCCATTGATATTGATAGAGGCAGTACCAGTAAGATTAGTAACAGTACCGCTTGATGGAGTACCAAGCACACCACCATTAACCAAAGGTGCGCCAGAAGAGCCTACATTGACCGCTAGAGCCGTTGCTACACCTGTTCCTAGACCAGACACACCAGTAGAGATTGGAAGCCCTGTAGCGTTTGTTAATGTTGCGCTAGTAGGTGTTCCAAGGATAGGAGTCACCAAAGTGGGACTTGTTGACAACACATTGTTGCCTGATCCTGTGCTTGTGCCAACACCGGTGCCACCCTTGGTCACTTTAAGTAATGGGCCGGCATCAAACAATGCGTCAATGGTGTCTAGGTCGGCATTGACCTTTGTTCCCCAGGTGTCGGTGGATGCACCGACTTCGGGTTTTGTAAGTAATAGATTCGTGGTGGTTGTATCAGCCATATTTCACCTCATGCGGCAATTTGCCAAGATTCGCTATTATCCGCAATTGGAGACCAAGATTCACTGGTGTCATCAATTGCGGCCCATGTTTCTGATGTGTCTGTGATCGGTGTCCAGGTCTCTGAGTTATCAGAGATTGCATTCCATGTCTCAGCCGTATCACTCTCTGCCACCCATTTTAGATTGCCATCGACAGTCATGGATGACTGGCAAGTGAAATCAAGCGCCAGGCTTAGTCTGCTATTTGCGTTTATAGATACAGAAGATTCAGCCTCAATCGTAATCGCCTGACTAATCACCACGCTGGTGGACACAGTCATTACGCCAAAGTCTTCAATCAGAATCTGTATCAGTGGGACCCTGATGGCCGCCACAGACATGGCGCTTTCATCTACTGATGTGAATGCACCAATGGCCACCCTAATGGCCGCAAAGCTCGTGCTAGAGCTTGCCGCAAAGGTCGATGCACCTATGGCATACCGCACCGCATTTGCGGCCATGGTGCTGGCGCTTGATACTGTGGCCTGCGCCACCGCCACTCTTTGTGCAGCAGCTGATGCACTGCTAGATGCTGAAACCGAGAATGATGCCGTCTTGACGACATTGGCCGCGACTGTCTCTGTGCTAGAGGCTGAAACAGAAAACGCACCTATGCAGATGCGTTTTGCTGAAAATGCCGCAGTGCTAGACGCGGCAAAGGTTGCTGCCCCAAGGCTTACGCCATAAGACCAATTCCCTTTGCCATACGGGCCAAGACCATAGGCTGCCATGTCATGTCAGGGTAACGTCAAGGTCGCCAGCTGGGATGCGCAGCACATCGCCATCATTGATGGTGCGAGCTGTACTCAGCGCTGCCCAAGCTAATAGATTGCCAGATGTGGATGCATCAAAGATGCCTGCCCAGCCAATTGATCCCCAGTTGCCACCGCTTGCAGCTGCAAACTCAATGGCTGCGTCATTGGTTGCGTTTGTGGGGCTTGTGCCAGAAACAGTGATCGTGCCAGTCACCACCCGCGCATAGGCGTTACCAGACACCTCAGTGCCGCCACCCGTGTCACTGGGCGCAGCCGTGAATAGACCGACATACCAAGCCGTGGGGCGTGTGGCAGAGCCAGTGGTCAGCAAATACGTTAAAACTAGGTTTTCGGTGTAGTCGGTAAAAGATGACATATCAGTCCTTATCCAAAAGTCTTTGCACGGGTCAGCAATGCACCACCAGAAGATGCACCGCGATCATCAGCTGTTTGTAAATCGTTCAAGGCTCGCTCATAGAGTGTTGCCCATGTCTGGATTCTCGCATCATCTTGCAAGTATGGCGCAGCCTGCAAGAGTGATCCATAAAGATAAATGTCAGGGCTTGAAGACAAAAGCCAATTGCTGGTGTTGGCATTTGATAACTTTGCCAACTTTGCGTAATAGGTCAGCTCTGTTGTGTAGTTACTGTCTGGTGTTGGGACAATTCTGAATTGGCCACCAACAATGCCAAAAAATTTGGGTTTGCCACTGGCCGTGTGTTTGGTCATCTCAGCATCTAGCGCGTCAATGCTCAAAAACGACAATGGGGTTTGTGGGTTTGTGCTTGTGAGCTTAAGGGATTTAGTCTCTAAGAAGTCACTTGGCACTGCGCCATATTGCGCATCAAAAGACGCATTGGCCCTGACGATCATCTGCCTGGTGCGCAGCGTTCTTTCGATTTGCGCCTCGGCCAGAGAGATAAAGTCAGGGATGGCCGTGGTCAGGTCCGACCGATTAAGCCAGTCACCAATGGATGTCTTTAATTCTGCGTATGTAGTCAGTGCCATTATTGGGCCTCTTTTTCCATTTCCTCTTTCACAATCCAAGTGTGTTCATGGCGAAATTCAAACGTGCCAATGTGGCCAATTTCTTTTGAGACATCATGGTCGATGTAGACTTTATAGCCAAGCTCTTGCGCTTTCTTACAAAAGAACACATCTTCACCCATGTAGCCCCGTGTGGTCTGCCAAGGCATATCAAACCATGGCTCGCTCATGCCCTCAAACACCTCGCGCTTGATCAGCATTATGCCCGTTCCAATGCTTCCCACCTCTTCCAATCCAGTGGATTCTGGCATGGTGTAGACGGGGATTCGTTTGCCATTTTCGTCATAGTTCTGGGCAGTTGGGCCGGTGGGCATTCTGCGCCTGGCACAGTTGGCAGCCACAATCTCTTTGTCGTGCTTTAAGAGTCGCTGGACCATGTCCTGGGGGAATGTCATGTCAGAGTCAATAAAAAGGATGTGTGTGCAGCCTTCTTTCATAGCATCCAAGCAAAGGTCAGCCCTTTGGTTTTGGATAATCGTGCCTTGCATCAATTTCAGACTAATTGCATCTGTGGTGTTGAGTGTGTGATAGGCCACCATATTGACCATGCAGTAGGTGTAGTTGGTGTGGACCTGATCACGGGCCGGTGTGCATACAGCAATGTAGTTCATACTTTTCCAGGTCTTGTCCTAAAGAATTGATTGTCGCTTGAATTAAGCCAGCGCTTCATGTATTCCTGGTCATCGATCTTGCCCTCGGCCTTCATCTTGTAATAAAGGGATTCGGGGATGGATGCCACCAAGTGCCACTCACCAGTCCAGTTGGCTTTCTCATCCACAGCGTTGTAGATGGCCTTGTTGGCCTCAATGACATCGGTCACATCTTGCTGGGTCTGGATGGTGACTTCATCGGTGTCGGTGTTGTAGTGCCAGGTGCGTGTGATGCCTTGCTGGGCGTTTACATCAAATAATTTTTTTTCGATCATGTTAAAAAAGGGCCAAGTTTCCCTGGCCCTTTCCGTTTACCTTCGATTAAGAAG
>Ga0222712_10001394_pt1 | contig 29897 bp, 29 predicted proteins | sample C33_657DmetaG_FD_165043 | JGI IMG/M metagenome (GOLD analysis project Ga0222712, IMG submission 165043) | Estuarine water microbial communities from San Francisco Bay, California, United States - C33_657D | ecosystem: Environmental > Aquatic > Marine > Unclassified | place: USA: California...
AAGCGTGGCGAACTAGTCAAGGAACACAAGGAATTATCCACTTCGGAATCCAATGGAACCCAGGTCATGTTCATCCCTGACGAGAGCATTTTCCGCAACTATCATTTCATCTCAGATTATATAGACAAGCAGCTTTGGAATTATTGTTACCTCAATGCCGGCTTGGTCATCAATTACAACGGAAGGAAATTCCTCAGCAAGAATGGATTGCTGGACCTGTTGCACCGCAATGCCAATGAAGATGAACTCCGTTATCCGGTAATCCACCTCAAGGGGGATGACATTGAAGTGGCTCTTTCCCATAACAATGAATATGGAGAAGACATCTACAGTTTTGTCAATGGTCAATATACTACTCAGGGAGGTACACATGTGGTTGCCTTCAGGGAGGCTTTTGTGAAGACCATCCGTGATTTTTTCAAGAAAGATTATGATACTTCAGATATCAGGCAAAGCATCGTGGCTGCTGTAGCTGTAAGGGTTCAGGAGCCTGTATTTGAATCTCAGACCAAAACAAAACTTGGATCGCAGTACATATCTGAGGGCGGTCCTTCCATGAAGAATTTCATGTTGGATTTCTTTTCCAGAGAGTTGGACAATTATTTGCACAAAAATCCTGCCGTGGCCGAGGCCATGAAAAAAAGGATTGAGCAGAGTGAGAGGGAAAGAAAAGAATTGGCAGGAATCAAAAAGCTGGCCAATGAACGCGCCAAAAAAGCCAATCTTCACAACAAAAAATTGAGGGATTGCCGCATGCACCTCAATGCAGAACCGCCAGCAAAAGGCAAAGAGGACTATATCGCCAAACAGTTGCTCAGCACCATTTTTATCACGGAAGGGGACTCCGCAAGTGGTTCGATCACCAAGTCCAGGGATGTAGAAACACAGGCGGTATTTAGCCTTAGGGGTAAGCCGCTCAATAGCTTTGGACTTACCAAAAAAGTGGTCTATGAAAATGAGGAATTCAACCTCTTGCAGCACGCGCTCAATATTGAAGAAGGTATGGATGACCTTCGTTATAACAATATCATCATTGCTACTGACGCAGACGTTGACGGGATGCACATCCGTTTGTTGCTGATGACATTTTTCCTGCAGTTTTTCCCAGACCTGGTCAGGGATGGACATGTATACATCCTTGAGACACCCTTGTTCAGGGTCAGGAATAAACAGGAAACCATCTACTGCTATTCTGAGAACGAGAAACAGGCTGCAGTAAAAAAGATTGGTGCCAAGGCAGAAATCACCCGATTCAAGGGGCTTGGTGAAATTTCACCCGAAGAATTCAAGCGGTTTATAGGGCCTGATATGAGAAAGTCACCGGTAATCCTGGAGAGCCAAATCCATATCCAGCAATTGCTGGAGTATTACATGGGAAAGAATACCCAGGAAAGACAGGATTTTATTGTTTCAAATCTTCGTATCGAACTGGATACAGTGGAGGATTCAATCTGATTGATTATGATACATGTAGTTTTCAACGAACCCGATGTAGAGGTATTAAAAAAGGCCATTGAGCTCGATGCTACACTGAGTGGCGAAGTGAAGCTTATCCGTGATGATTATGCAGTTGGTCCGCTGCGGGATATTTATACTCCAGAGGGAGTGGCAGAAAGAAAAGACTGGTGGAGAATGATTTTTGCCGGAGGCGATCATGAAGGAGTTGTAGATGAAGGAAAAGTCAATGATGAGCAAGTTTTGCTCGATATCAAAGAATCCCTGGCCAATGATGAAACTGAGCAGGTATGGATCTGGGCGGCCCAAAACAAGCATGATGTCTGCGGATATTATTGGCTGGTGGGACAATTGTCTGAGTTCCAGGGAAGGATCGAAATTCTTTACCTCAATAATCTTCCTTTTATCAACGAAAAAGGGAACATATTTTATCCGGATTGGCTGAGCCAGATCCAGCCCCGTGAATTCCTCAAGGCCAAGAAACTTGCCAGGCCTATTACTACCAGTGAATTTGAAGTAGATGCTGATGAATGGAATAAAATTACTGTTGAAGGGAAAATGGTTCGCTTGCTCGAAGGAGGTAAAAAACTCATCCAAAAAGATGTTGATTATTACGATGCAGACCTGGCCAGGTATATTACAGCGGATGCACAAAAAGCCAATAAAGTGATCAATGCATTTCTTTCCAAGAACAAGGAAACAACTGGTGATGCATTTGTGTTCTGGAGGCTGAAAGAGCTGGCGCAACAGCCTCAGTTTGAAGTGCAGGGGGAATTGAAAGGATTCAAGGATTTTGACATTAAAAAGAGGACGGCCGTAGAAGCTGCTGAATAAAAACAGAACAATGGCGAAGGCAAAATTTGTAATTGATCACGACAATGAATCTGGTGTTTCGGGACAGTATAAAAGTTGGTTCCTGGATTATGCCTCTTATGTAATTCTTGAGCGCGCAGTACCGGGTGTTGTGGATGGTCTGAAGCCAGTGCAGAGAAGGATTCTTCATTCCATGAAAGAGATGGATGATGGCAGGTTGAACAAGGCTGCCAACATCATCGGACAAACCATGCAATACCATCCTCATGGTGATGCCAGTATTCAGGATGCACTGGTCAATCTTGGCCAAAAAGACCTGCTTGTGGATACCCAGGGAAACTGGGGAGATGTCAGAACCGGCGATGATGCTGCTGCTGCAAGGTATATCGAGGCCAGGTTGAGTAAATTCGCACTGGACGTGGCTTTTAATGCAAAGACCACCAAATGGCAGTTGAGTTACGATGGCAGGAAAAAGGAGCCCATCGACCTCCCAATGAAATTTCCCATGCTGCTGGCACAAGGAGCAGAGGGTATAGCAGTCGGGTTGTCTACCAAAATTCTTCCACATAATTTTATCGAACTGATTGATGCCTCCATAAAATACCTGAAGGGAAAGAAATTTGAATTGTTTCCTGATTTCCAAACGGGTGGCATGATTGATGCCAGCAATTACAATGACGGAAAACGTGGAGGTCGCATTCGTTGTCGTGCGCATATTTTTGAAGTGGACAAAAAATCGCTGGTCATCAAGGATGTTCCTTATGGCGTAACCACTTCACAGCTGATGGAATCGATTGTGAAGGCAAACGATCAGGGCAAGATCAAAATCAAGAAAGTAACAGATAATACTGCCGCTGAGGTTGAGATAATGGTCGAGCTTGCAGCGGGCATTTCATCGGACATCACCATTGATGCCTTATATGCCTTTACGGATTGTGAGGTCAGTATAGCGCCCAATGCCTGTGTCATTGTTGATCAAAAACCGTTGTTCCTTTCTGCTACAGAATTATTGAGGATTTCAGCAGACAATACCAAAGACCTGTTGAAGCAGGAATTGGAAATCAGGCTTTCTGAACTCCAGGAAAAATGGCATTTCACTTCGTTGGAGAGGATCTTTTTTGAGGAAAAGATTTACAAGGAGCTTGAGAAAAAGCATGAAGACTGGGAAAAGGTTTTATTGGCCATTCAAAAGGGATTTGATCCTTTCAAAAAACTTTTCAAAAGGGATATCACCAGAGAAGATATTGTAAAGCTTACAGAGAAGCCGGTTCGCCGCATCTACAAGCTGGACATCGATGAACTGAACATGCAGATCAAAGCAATCGAAGAAGAAATCAAACAGGTGAACCATCACCTGATGAATCTTACCGATTACGCTGTAGCATACTACCAGGGTTTACAGGAAAAGTATGGCAAGGGGAGGGAACGAAAAACAGAAATCAAGCCCTTTGATGTCATTCAGGCGAGGCATGTGGCCATTGCCAATGTTCGTCTCTACATGAACAGGGCAGAGGGTTTCATCGGAACAAGCCTGAAAAAAGATGAGTTCATTACAGAATGTTCTGATCTCGATGATATCATAGTATTTACTCGAAAAGGTATCATGAAAGTTGTCAAAGTGGATGACAAGGCATATATCGGTAAGGATATCATCTATGCAGCCATTTTTCAGAAAAATGACGAGCGCTCTACGTACAATATGATCTACACCGACGGCTCAACAGGCATTTCCTATGCCAAGCGTTTCAATGTTACTGGTGTTACGCGCGACAAGGAATATGACCTTACCAAAGGCAGTGACAAGTCTAAAATCAACTATTTCACTGCCAATGCCAATGGGGAAGCGGAATCGGTTGCTGTCGTCTTGAGTCCTAATTGCAGTGCAAGAAACAAACAGCTTGATTTCTATTTTGAAACTTTGGACATCAAGGGCCGCAGTTCTGTCGGAAACCAGGTTACAAAATACCCCATCAAGAGTGTTAAACTGACTGAAGTGGGTAAGTCAACACTGGGTGGCAGGGATATCTGGTTTGATGAGGTTTTTGGTCGCCTGAATGTTGATGGCAAAGGAAGGTTATTGGGAAGTTTTCAGCCTGATGACCAATTGCTGTTCATCTTCAAGCAGGGATTTTATGAAATCACCAGCATTGAATTGACTCAACGAATAGATGTTGAGCAGTTGCTTACCATTGAGAAATTTGATTCCCGAAAGACCATCACTGCCATCTACCTCGACAACGAGAAATTGCAGTTCAACGTAAAACGGTTTAAGATTGAAACAACAACCATGAACAACAAGTTCTTTTTCATCAGGGAAGCTGAAGGCAACCGGGTGGAAGCTGTTTCAACTGATGTTGCTCCCGTTGCCATCATTCGGTCAGGTAAAGGTGCCCAGCTCAAAGAGTCCCGTGTCCGGATCTCAGATTTTGTAGAGGTGATGGGATGGAAGGCCGTTGGCAATAAGTTGACGGATTTTACCAAGACAACTGAAATCGAATGGCTGGACACTGAAGGAAATAAGCAAACAGCACTGTTTTAGGCTTGATATTGGATGTTAAAGGCCCATAGTCTTCCCAAATGCCGGGGATGGCTTATATTTGTGTTTCGAACAATAACTGTTTCAAATGCCTCTTACACGAGAAGAAGATTTCAACGCACAGCTTTCTGGATCCATGTCGGAACCGGAAACAGGATCCAATAGTTGGTTCAAGAGACGCAAGAAAGGGATCAGTACATCTACTGCTGAGAAAAAAGAAGCACCAGATGGTCTTTGGACAAAATGCCCTGATTGCAAGTATACCTGTACTACAGTAGAATTGAAGGAGAATTTCTCCGTATGCCCCAAATGCCAATACCATCACCGAATTGGTAGCGCCGAATACTTTGATATACTATTTGATGATCAGCAATACCAGGAGATGTTTGCAGAAGTGCGGTCAATCGATTTTCTGGGTTTCAACGACCTCAAACCATATAAGAAGCGCCTTGATGATGCCTACGAAAAAACGGGGCTCCATGATTCCATCACCGCTGCCCATGGAAAGGTGAATGGACAGGATCTTGTGGTTTGTTGCATGGATTTTAATTTCATTGGGGGTTCATTGGGCAGTGTGATGGGTGAGAAGATTGCAAGAGCCGCAGATTATTGCCTCAAGCATCGCATCCCCTTCATGATCATCAGCAAAAGTGGTGGTGCGCGCATGATGGAAAGTGCTTTTTCCCTGATGCAGCTTCCAAAAACGATTGGCAAGATCAGCAGGCTTGCTGTTGCCGGAATTCCCTATATCTCCCTTTGTACAGACCCAACTTATGGTGGCACAACCGCTTCCTTTGCCATGGTGGGAGACATCAATATAGGCGAACCCAAGGCCATGATTGGTTTTGCTGGTCCGCGTGTGATCAAGGAAACCATCAAGCGCGATCTACCCGAAGGATTTCAGACCTCCGAGTTTGTCATGGATCACGGATTCCTTGACATGATTGTTGCCAGGAAAGACCTCAAAGAACGCATTGCTACCTTGCTCGGACTTTTTGCCAGCTAACTGCATTTTTATCCAATGTATCGCGTGCTTTCAATAAACAATGGAACTCAGAAACAAATCTGCCACATTCGAGTATTTCATCGAAGACAAATTCGATGCAGGCATGGTTTTGACGGGTACAGAGGTAAAAGCAATACGTGATGGGCGGGTCAGCTTCAGCGACAGTTATTGCCTGATTGACCGGGGTGAGTTGTACGTCAAAGGACTTCATATCTCACACTATGAATACGGCAGTTATTCAAATCATCCTCCGGTGCGCGACAGAAAATTGCTGCTGAAAAAAAAGGAAATTTCACGCATTACACAAAAGCTCAAAGACAAAGGGTTTACCATCATCCCGCTTAAAATTTATTTCAATGAAAGGGGATTTGCCAAAATGCAAATTGGGCTGGCAAAGGGCAAAAAACTGCACGACAAACGGGAATCTGTCAAACAACGTGAGTCTGAGCGGGAGATCAAAAGATACTTGGGTTAAAAATTCAACCAATCCTGGTAATTCTTTTGTCAATTGGCATTAATTTTTTGGTATTATTGGAGTTTTTCGTCAATTTTGAGCAAATGAACAGAAATTATACAAACAACGGTTGGCATTTTATCTCTGATAAGGGGTAAATCCTATGTTGTATAATAACATATGTAAAGCCCCGATTATTCGGGGCTTTTATTTTTAAATCAATCAATGCATGGAAAAAAAGAACAAGGTTAAGTTGAGTACCAGCTTTAGAAAGTTGGCTGCAGACTTGTATACTCCGGTTGGTATTTATCTCCGCCTAAGGGATAAGTTCAGGGATACCATTTTGCTGGAAAGTACAGACCACCATACCGCTGAGAATAGTTTTTCTTTCATTGCCATCAATGCCATCGGAGGGATTGAAATCACTGCCGCCAATCTTGTGGAATTCAAGTATCCGGGAGAACTGCCAGTGCGGATTTCGCTAGAAGAAAATACTGTTCCGGATCTTGTGTGGAATTATATGCAAGGATATGACGTAGAAACCGGAGCAAAGGAATTGAAATTTGCACAGGGGCTCTATGGCTATACGGCATACGATGCCATCCCATTCTTCGAGACCATCCAGTTCAGAGAAAAGCCTTATGCAACAGCAAAATCGGGAAAAACAAAAACCGATAACGTTAGCGATACTATACCATTGATGCGCTACAGGCTCTACCAATATATCATTGCGATCGATCATTTCAGGGATGAGCTCTACTTGTTGGAAAACCATATCCCTGGTATAGATGGTGACAAACATTTGATTGAGAATATCATTTGCGGAAGAGATCTTCCACAGTTTCCTTTCGAGTCGACCGGCGAGGAAAGATCGAACCTCTCAGATGAGGAATACATCGAAATGGTGAAGAAGGGAATTGCACATTGTTACAGAGGTGATGTATTTCAAATCGTATTGAGCAGAAGGTTTGAACAATCTTTCAAAGGCGATGAATTCAATGTTTACCGGGCTTTAAGGATGATCAATCCCTCTCCTTATCTTTTCTTTTTTGATTATGGTGAATACAAGCTGATGGGATCATCGCCGGAAAGTCAACTCATCATCGCCAACGGGCAGGCCATCGTTCACCCGATTGCGGGAACCTTCAAAAGGACGGGGAACGATGCCACAGACAGAAAGGAGGCCGAACGCCTCTTGCAGGATCCCAAAGAAAATGCAGAGCATGTGATGTTGGTTGATCTTGCCCGAAATGACCTTAGCCGTGTTTGTGATCATGTGAAGGTGGCCCATTACCGACAGGTAAAATATTATTCCCATGTGATCCATCTGGTCAGTGAAGTGGTGGCCACTGTCAGGGAAAATGCCAATCCCTTTCTGTTGATGGCCAAAACTTTTCCTGCGGGAACCCTGAGTGGTGCCCCAAAATTCAGGGCCATGGAGTTGATCGATGAATATGAAAAAACAAAACGTTCATTCTACGGTGGTGCCATTGGCTTTACCGGATTTGATGGCTCATGCAACCAAGCCATCCTCATCAGGAGTTTTCTGAGCCGTAACAATACACTGTACTACCAGGCTGGTGCAGGCGTTGTGGCCTCCAGTGTTCCTGAGAGTGAGTTGCAGGAAGTCAACAATAAGCTTGGAGCCTTGAAGAAAGCAGTGCTGTTTGCCAATGAGATTAACAAAAAATAAAATCACCATATCCCTTGAAACGATTACTGGTTCTCGATAATTATGATTCTTTCACCTATAACTTGGTGCATCTTGCCAAAGAGATCATCGGCGAAGAAGTTGATGTGTTCCGCAACGATGAAATATCGATTGCAGACGCTTCACTGTATGAGAAGATTTTGCTTTCTCCAGGGCCGGGCATTCCTGAGGAAGCCGGGATTCTGCTTCCGCTGATCAAAGCCCTTGCACCAACACATGCATTGTTTGGTGTTTGCCTTGGTCAACAGGCAATGGGTCAGGCTTTTGGAGGTGAACTCGCCAACCTTTCTAAGGTTTACCACGGTGTGGCAACCCCCATTCACCTTGCTCAAAGCTTGTTGCCATCGATCCACCAAAATGATTGGTTCAAAGGCATGGATACAACCCTAGAGGTGGGCAGATACCACAGTTGGGTTGTGAAGCAAGAAGGTTTTCCTGATGATTTGGAGATCACGTCAACAGATGAAAATGGAATGATCATGTCGCTGCGCCACAGAAGTTTCAATGTGCAGGGGGTACAGTTTCATCCGGAAAGTGTGCTGACGCCACAAGGCAGAACAATGCTCGAAAACTGGTTGCTGAGCAGACCGTAAAACTTAAAAATTCATTGATGAAACAGACATTGAATTATCTTTTTGAACACAAGACATTGTCAAGGGAACATGCCAAAGAGATCCTCTTGGATCTTGGTAGGGGCGCATTTAACGAACATGAGCTGAGTGCATTCATGACCGTCTATCTCATGAGAACAATCACCATTGAAGAACTCATGGGCTTTCGGGATGCGCTCCTTGAGCTCTGTGTACCCATTGATTTTGAAGACAGAAAAGTCATGGACATCGTGGGTACAGGTGGCGATGGCAAAAATACTTTCAATATATCAACCCTTTCCTGCTTCATCGTTGCAGGAGCTGGGCAGCCAGTCGCCAAGCATGGCAGCTATGGCGCCAGTTCCATCAGTGGTGCCTCCAACCTCATGGAATCCCTGGGATACACATTCAAGAATGACCAGGAAAAGTTGCGCCAGGAACTTGATGAAACCAACATGTGTTTCCTGCATGCTCCTGTTTTTCATCCCGCACTAAAAGCGGTGGGCCCCATAAGAAAAAACCTGAGGGTGCGTACTTTTTTTAATATGCTCGGGCCTATGGTGAACCCATCCAGTCCTGCCTTTCAGATGGTTGGGGTCTACAACCTTGAGATTGCACGGATCTACAACTACCTGCTTCAGGGCCAAAACAGGAATTTTTCGATTGTCCATTCTCTGGATGGATACGATGAAATTTCACTTACATCTGATGTGAAGGTGATTACAGAAGATGGCGAAAAAATTTATACCCCTGAGCAGCTTGGAGGCATGCAAATTGATGCAAATGAAATCTGGGGTGGTGAGACAGTGGCAGACGCTGCAGCCATTTTCATGCGCATTCTCAACGGTGAGGGTACTGCAGCACAAAATGCTGTAGTCACTGCCAATGCTGCCATGGGACTGTTCATGACGCCCGAGTATGCAGACTATCCAACCGCATTTGCAGCAGCAAAGGAAAGCCTTGAAAGTGGAAAAGCGTTGAAGACCCTGCAGTCACTGATCGCCATTCAATCATGAACCCAATGAATATTTTAGACACCATAGTTGCAAGAAAAAAAGAAGAAGTTGCTCAACGAAAGCAATTGAGGGAGCTTTCTGCTCTGCAGCATCAGCCCCATTATTCACGTAATGCCATTTCTTTGGTAGCTGGCTTGTCCCTGCCTGGTGCATCTGGCATCATTGCTGAGTTCAAACGAAAGTCGCCCTCTAAAGGCATCATCAATGACCAGCTCGATCCTGTAAGTGTTGTGAAAGCATACCAGGAAGCAGGAGCATCAGCGGTTTCCATATTGACAGACGAATTCTTTTTCGGAGGTGCAGATCAGGACCTTGAAAGGGCCAGGCCTGTATTGGATATTCCCATCTTGAGAAAAGAGTTTATCGTGGATGAGTACCAGGTGCATGAAGCAAAGGCAATGGGAGCGGATCTGATTTTATTGATTGCCGCTTGTCTGAGCAAGGAAGAAGTGGTTCGTTTGTCAACACTGGCCAGGTCATTGGGTCTTGAGGTTTTGCTGGAATTGCATGACGAGGATGAGCTGGAGCATGTCTGTGAAACCGTTGACCTGGTGGGCATCAACAACCGCAGCCTGAAAACATTCGATGTAAACATTGAACGCAGTTTGAAGATGGCATCACAACTTCCCAAGGGAAAATTGAAAGTGGCTGAAAGCGGTATCGATGATCCTGCCCAGGTCAAGTTGTTCAAAGACAACGGCTACAATGCATTCTTGATTGGAGAAAATTTTATGAAAACAAATGATCCGGGAATGGCGTTAAGAACATTCAGGAACAATATTCAACTGTTGGGATGAGACTGAAAGTATGTGGCATGACCGATATCGCACAGCTGAAGCAGCTGGAGGCCATTGGCGTGGATTTTGCGGGATTGATTTTCTATCCCCAATCTCCACGGTATGCCACCAAAGCCGGACTAACACCCGAATTGCTGAAGAAAGAAAAACTCCGCATCAACAGGGTAGGCGTTTTCGTCAACGAGGAACAGGATACTGTCTTGCGTACCGTGGACAAATGGAAGTTGGATATGGTACAGCTGCATGGCGATGAATCGCCCCGCTATTGTGAGCATATTTCCAATCATGTCAACACCATCAAGGCATTCAGGATTGGCAACAATGAAAACATTCCCTACAAAACCTTTCCATACAATGACGTGGTGGACCTCTACCTTTTTGATACCATGGGCAAACAATATGGTGGCACTGGAGAACAGTTCAAATGGGATTTGCTCTGTCATGCACCGGTTCCAAAGCCTTATTTCCTCAGTGGTGGAATTGGTCCTGATGATGTGGATCAATTGGCGCAATTTTGTGTAAATGAGCAAAAGATTTTTGCCATAGATGTCAACAGCAAGTTCGAAGTTTCCCCGGGCCTGAAAGACATGAAAAAAGTGGAAGCATTTTTCAACGCTATAAAAAAGATCAACTGATATGATAAAAAGTTATTCCAAACCAACGGAGCAAGGTTATTATGGCGATTTTGGTGGCGCTTATATTCCTGAAATGTTGTACCAGAATGTGGAACACCTTAGGGAAAATTATATATCTATTTCCAACGATCCGGCATTTCAACTTGAATTTGATGCCTTGTTGAAGGACTATGTTGGAAGGCCAACGCCACTTTTTCTTGCCGAAAGGTTGAGTGAACGGTTTGGTTCTACCATCTACCTGAAGCGGGAAGACCTCTGTCATACAGGAGCGCACAAGATCAACAATACCATTGGTCAGATCCTGCTTGCCCAACGCCTGGGTAAAAAAAGAATCATTGCAGAAACAGGTGCCGGGCAACATGGGGTTGCAACAGCAACCGTTTGTGCATTGAAAGGAATTGAATGCATCGTATACATGGGGGAGAAGGATATCCAGCGCCAGGCGCCCAATGTGGCCAGGATGAAAATGCTGGGTGCAAAAGTGGTGCCAGCCACCAGTGGAAGCAAGACCCTCAAGGATGCCACCAATGAAGCGATCCGTGATTGGATCAACAATCCAACCGATACCCATTACATCATTGGATCGGTGGTTGGGCCACACCCGTATCCGGACATGGTTTCTAGGTTCCAGTCTGTCATCAGCAAAGAAATGCGTACACAATTGCTGGAGAAAACGGGGTCTGAACTTCCGAAACGTGTCATCGCTTGTGTTGGTGGTGGAAGCAATGCCGCGGGTGCATTTTATCATTTTTTGGATGAACCAGGGGTTGATATTGTTGCGGTGGAAGCAGCAGGCCATGGTGTACATACGGGCATGAGCGCAGCAACCACACAGCTGGGTGTTCCTGGCATTCTGCATGGCAGCAAAAGCATTGTGATGCAAACACCAGACGGCCAAGTGGTGGAGCCACACAGCATTTCAGCAGGGTTGGATTATCCTGGTATTGGCCCCATGCATGCCAATCTATATGCAAGCGGCCGTGCCATCTTTATGAGTGCTACAGATGAAGAAGCCTTGGAATGGGCATTTGAAATTTCGAGGATTGAAGGCATTATTCCTGCTTTGGAAACCGCCCATGCTTTTGCCGTGCTTGGCCAATTGGGAATGAAAAAAGACGAGGTTTCAGTAATCTGTCTGAGTGGAAGGGGCGATAAAGACCTAGGTACGTACATGAATGCAATGAATGAACAATAAAAGATTTGGGATATGAGCAGAATCAAAGATTTGTTTGAGCGAAAAAAAGAGAATGTCCTGAATGTATATTTTACCGCAGGGTATCCTACTCTTGAAAGCACTTTGGAAATCATGTCGGCCTTGCAAGATGCCGGCGTTGACCTGATTGAACTGGGAATGCCTTACAGCGATCCACTTGCTGATGGTCCTGTGATCCAAGAGAGCAGTTTGATTGCTTTGGACAATGGCATGACCATTGCCCAACTTTTTGAACAGCTGAAAGGTTTTCGTGAGAAGATCCATGTGCCCGTGGTCTTGATGGGGTACATGAATCCTGTTTTACAATATGGATTTGAAAAATTCTGTGCAGATGCTGCCGCAGTAGGTATCGATGGACTCATTCTGCCAGATCTTCCTCCTCTGGAATTTGAACAATCGCATGGTGCCATAGTGAAAAAGCATGCACTTGATTTTATCTTCCTGGTTACTCCTGAAACCAGTGAAGAAAGGGTTCGTAAACTGGATGGACTCAGTTCCGGATTCCTATATGCGGTTTCCTCCTCTTCCACTACAGGAAAGGAAAAGAATTTTGATGATGTCATCGCTTATCTCAAAAGGCTTAGATCATATGAGTTGACCAACCCGGTGCTGGTAGGTTTTGGCATCAAAGACAAAGAGACCTTTGGCGCAGTGGCCCCATTTGCCAATGGCGCCATCATCGGCTCTGCTTTCATCAAAGCGATATCTGCGGGAGAAAATCCTGCATCGGCCACACAGGACTTTATCAGTGCTGTCCTAAACTAAACCAATGAAACTTGTCATCATCAAATACAATGCAGGCAACGTTCGGTCAGTTCAATTTGCTCTGGAGCGATTGGGCGTAGCACCCTTGCTGACAGACGATCCTGTAGAAATATTGTCTGCTGACCGGATCATTTTTCCTGGCGTAGGGGAAGCGAGTTCTGCCATGGCCTACCTCAAAGAAAGAGCATTGGACAAGGTGATCCTGGAAGCGAAACAACCATTCCTTGGGATTTGTCTGGGCATGCAACTCATGTGTGCGCATTCTGAAGAAAATGATACCCCTTGTTTGGATATTTTTCAGGAAAAAGTAAAGCGATTTGTTGCCCACACATCAGCACAAAAAATACCCCAGATCGGCTGGAATACCATCCATGGTTTGAAGTCTCCCTTGTTCAATGGTGTTCCCGAAAACAGCCATTGTTATTTTGTCCATAGCTATTATGCAAGTCTGGGCAACCATACCATTGCCACAACAGATTATTGTGGTGGGTTCAGTGCAGCATTGCAGACCAGGAATTACTATGGAGTCCAGTTTCATCCAGAAAAAAGTGCGGAAGTTGGATCAACCATCATCAAGAACTTTTTAAATATCATGTAAAGAATGCAAATCATTCCTGCCATAGACATCATTGATGGTAAATGTGTTCGGCTTACCGAAGGCGATTACCAGCAAAAAACGGAGTACTCCGCATCTCCGCTGGAGATGGCGAAAATCTATGAAGACCATGGCATCACCAGACTGCATTTGGTTGATTTGGATGGTGCAAAGTCCGGCAAGGTGACCAACTGGAAAGTTGCGGAAGAGATTGCAACACAAACCCATCTTATTGTTGATTTTGGAGGCGGTGTGAAGACCCGAGAAGAAGTTGAGCGCATCATCGCCATGGAAATTGAATACGTTACTGTTGGAAGCATTGCAGCAAAAGAACCCGAAGTCTTCAGGGAATGGATCGATAGTTTCGGACCATCCCGATTCATGCTGGGGGCGGATGTAAAAGATGAAATGATCATGGTCAGTGGCTGGTTTGAACAATCAACCATCCAATTGCTGCCATTCATTGCATCCTACATGGAAATGGGCATCAGGAATGTATTTTGTACAGACATCAGCAAAGACGGGCGTTTGGAAGGTCCATCCACCGCTTTATATACCAAGATCAAGCAAAAATTTCCCGATGTGTTTTTGATTGCCAGTGGCGGAGTGGCCAACATGGAAGATCTCCATGACCTTTCAGCGGCAGGCTGCGATGGCGCTATCATCGGCAAGGCCATTTACGAGAACAGGATTTCGATCGAGGCATTGAAAACATTTATCCAATCAACCACACATTAAATGCTCACAAAGCGCATCATACCCTGCTTAGACATCAAAGACGGTCGTACTGTAAAGGGCACGAATTTTGTTGACCTGCGCGATGCAGGAGATCCTGTTGAATTGGCGGCATTGTATGCCGAACAAGGGGCGGATGAACTGGTCTTCCTGGACATCACCGCAACAAATGAGAAAAGGAAAACACTGGCAGCATTGGTAAATCGCATCGCCCACAGGATCAATATTCCTTTTACGGTGGGTGGAGGCATTTCTTCTATAGAAGATGTTCGTGTTTTGCTGGATAGCGGGGCAGACAAGATCTCAGTCAACACTGCTGCGTTTAAAGATCCCGAGCTGATCAACCGCCTTGCTGCTGAATTTGGAAGCCAATGTGTGGTGTTGGCCATTGATGCCAAAAAAGGGGAGGATGGAGAATGGTATGTTTACTTGAATGGAGGCCGACTGGCAACCGATAAAAAATGCCTGGATTGGGCAATCGAAGGTGTGCAAAGAGGCGCAGGAGAAATCCTCTTGACTTCGATGGACCATGACGGCACCAAGGCTGGATTTGCAAAGGAAATTACAGGTTTGGTTTCAGGTTCAGTCAACGTGCCTGTTATCGCCTCTGGTGGTGGCGGAGTCCCAGAACATTTTGCCGATATTTTGGATGGACATGCAGACGCCGCTTTGGCTGCCAGCATTTTTCATTTTCGGGAGGTATCCATCCCCGAACTCAAATCATACCTCAGCCTAAAGGGTATTCCGGTAAGATAACCCGGATATTGACTAATTTTACAAAGAAATGGAGCAGAACATGGATTTCAACAAATTTGCAGATGGACTGATGCCTGCCATCATACAGGATGTGGATACCCAAAAAGTATTGATGCTGGGATACATGAACATGGAGGCATTCAACGAAACCCTGTCTTCCGGGAAAATCTGTTTTTTCAGTCGTTCCAAGGGCCGTCTTTGGACGAAAGGCGAGGAGAGCGGTAACTTTCTCTATCTGAAATCATATGCCCTGGATTGCGACCAGGATGCCCTTCTTTTCAAGGTCAAACCTGCCGGTCCTGTATGCCATACCGGTGCAGATACCTGCTGGGACGAGGTCAATGATAGTGAAGACTTCTTGCTCCACCTAGAGGACATCATTGAACTGAGGAAAAACAGTGAAGATGAAAATTCCTACATACGGTCGCTATTTAAAAAAGGGATCAATAAAATAGCCCAGAAAGTGGGTGAAGAGGCTGTGGAAGTGGTGATTGAAGCCAAGGATAACGACGATGATAAATTTTTGAACGAGTCAGCCGATCTGCTCTTTCACTATTTGCTTTTGCTTAACAGCAAAGGGTTTAATTTAGCACAGGTTAAAGAAATTCTGAAACAAAGACATAGAAAATGAAAAAACTCATTTCCATACTCCTGGTACTTCCTGCATTGGTCTTCGCTCAAGAGGGAAGCTATTCTATCAAAGGAATTCTAAAAGGCATGCCAGACAAAACTGAACTGGTGCTGAAGAACGAAGAAGTCAACCCCGAACCATTGGCAACCTTTGTTTCAAAAGGAGAACAGTTTCAGGTGGCTGGAAAGCTCAAAGAGCCAGGACTTTATCAGCTTGCTGCAAAGAATGGCCAACAAAAAATGTTCATTTTTTTGGATGCATCATCCATAAATGTTGAAGGTGAGTTTGCTGTGCTTCAAAATGCAAAAGTGACAGGATCCAAAAGCCATGATGATTTTGTAGTGTTCAACAATACCTTCAATCCACTTTTTGCAAAGCTCAGTTCATATGCCCAACAACTGAACCAGAATCCTACCACTGAAAATCTTCCTCTCAAAAAGAACTATGCTGATGTGGTTGCAGAAGTAAACAAACAAACGGATAAATTCATTGGCGATCATTCAGCATCACCTGTTTCACCATTCGTTTTGTTGGTCATGATGCAACTCAATGATGACCCCAATGTGTTGGATGCCAGGCTGAGCAAGATTGCTCCTGCTGCGAAAGAAAACTATTTTGGAAGGACCGCCATCAAGGTGGTTGCCGATGCCAGGTTTGGCGCGATAGGTAGTCCTGCACCTGATTTCACGCAACAGGATGTTGACGGGAAAGATGTGAAACTATCTTCCTTTAAAGGCAAATATGTACTGATTGATTTTTGGGCCAGCTGGTGTGGGCCTTGCCGCCAGGAAAATCCCAATGTGGTCAGTGCTTACAATAAATTCAAGTCAAAAAATTTCACGGTCCTTGGTGTTTCACTTGATCGGGCCAAAGACAAATGGCTTGAGGCCATCAAGGCGGATAACCTGGCCTGGACCCAGGTCAGCGATCTCAAGTTCTGGAGCAATGCCGTTGCAGTGCAATACAAGGTTCAAAGCATTCCGCAGAATTATCTGGTGGATCCCAATGGCCTGATCATTGCCAAAAACCTAAGGGGAGAAGAGCTGCAATCCAAGCTGGCAGCACTGCTGAAGTAAAGCATCAGAAATATACATCCTCTATCAAAAAAAATGTTGGATGATCATGCTCATCCAGGCTGATCGAGAGGATGTCATACTGGACCCATTTGAATCCTCTGTTGATCCTGATGTAGGCAGTTCCTGCTGAAATGAAATACCTCAGTTTGTTCCTGTCTACCAGCTTTTCAGGGTATCCAAACCTGTTTGTCCTCCTGGTTTTTACTTCAAAGAAATGCAACCTGCCTGCCTTGGATACAACAAGATCAATCTCCCAATGGCCATATCTCCAGTTTTGGTTTCGTATGCTATAGCCATTGCTTTCAACCCAGTTGCGGGCCAATTGTTCTCCCAGTTTTCCCGTTTCATTGTGCCTTGCCATGATGCCTTATTGATATAACTTTGTGTTCGTAGAGGAAAATCCTCTTCAAAATTCCAACAGTCTTTTATTAAATCTTTGAGGAATGCACAGCTTAAAAGGGAGAATTCAACACTATACTTGGGGTGGAAATACCTATATCCCATCGTTATTTCACCAAACACCCAATGAACAACCCTGTGCTGAATACTGGTTGGGCATTCATACTGGCGCACCTTCTCAAGTAATCTTGGGTCAGGGGGCATCTACATCCCTGCAAGCGCTGATCAATTCAGACAAGGGCAGGTACCTGGGAAATGCTGTGCAGAAACAGTACGGCAACCTTCCATACCTTCTGAAGATCCTCGATGTAAAGGATATGCTCTCTATACAGGTGCATCCCAACAAACAGGCTGCTGAGGAAGGGTTTAAAAAAGAGAATGCATTGGCGATTCCACTTACAGCTCCCCACCGAAATTATAAAGATGACAACCACAAACCTGAGATGATGGTTGCGCTCAGTGATTTCTGGTTGTTGCATGGCTTTTCGCCAAACATTGACCAGCATCTTGATGCATATGCATTCCTCCGCGGATTCAAGAACATTTTTCAGCAAGAAGGGATCAGAGGTCTCTACCAACAAGTGATGGAGTTGCCACAGGAAGAAGTAGATCGATTGCTTGATCCTCACATGCAAACCATCATGCCATTGTATGAGGCCAATCAATTGCCTAAATCATCCCCTGATTTTTGGGCAGCCAGGGCCGTCCATAACTTTTGTGGGGATGGACATTTTGACCGCGGTATTTTTTCCATCTACCTCTTCAATATCCTCCATTTGAAACCGGGCGAAGGGATCTTTCAGGGAGCCGGATTACCCCATGCCTATCTTGAAGGCCAGAACATTGAGCTGATGTCCAACTCAGACAATGTGTTGAGGGCTGGCCTGACCCCCAAGCATGTTGATATTCCAGCGTTGCTGGCCAATACTGCCTTTGTTCCAACCATTGCTGAAATCATCCCAGGATCCTTAAACAAAACGGTACAGCATTATCCCTGTCCCATTGGAGATTTTTCGCTGTCTGCCTATTTCTTAAAAGCTGGTGAAAAAATGGATTTCACCGTAACCTCGCCCAGCATCTTTCTGATGCTCAATGGAGAGATTCAGTGGAAAGGCAATACCAATGAGGTTCTTCAAGGAGCAGCTGCATTTTTTTCTGCCCCCGGAGAGACAGTTTTTGCAGAAGCAACAGCGGATACAAACCTTTTTTTGGCCACGGTACCCCTACAATAATTCACGCTATACACATCATGAGGATAACTGTGTCTGTAATTTCTTGAACAGGAATATTAAATCACTAATTTTGTTAAAATGGCAAACATGAAAGTTTCTAAATACACTTTGTTATCCTTCCTGATGTTGATTGTTGTTGCGGCAGCATACCGCGCCATTCCAGGACGCCCCTGGGGCTTTGCACCACAGTTTGCCATGGCCATTTTTGGCGGAGCAGTCATCAAAGACAAAAAACTCGCATTCTTATTGCCCCTGCTTTCATTGTTGATTTCAGATGTTTTTTATGAACTGCTTTACATCAATGGCTTTTTTGATATAAAAGGTTTTTATTCTGGAATGTGGATCAATTACCTGCTGTTTGGATCGTTGACCGTTGTTGGTTTCTTCATCAAAAATGACAAGCCTCTTTCCATTGCAAAGGGCGCCATTGCCGCACCAACCATTTTCTTTTTCGTTTCCAATTTCACAACATGGTTGGGGAGTGGCGGATACAACAGGCCTAAAACCTTCACAGGGTTGACCCAGGCTTTTATTGATGGTATTCCATTTTACACCAATAGCCTGGTGGCAACATTTGTTTTTGGAACAGTTCTTTTTGGTGGATTTTATTGGCTGAAAAAATCAGCCTTCAGCAACCAGGTGGCTTAACCTTCGTAACCTGTATCTTCTATCAGATTTCCTCCGTCCGCAGCTGCAGTGGCCAACTCATCGCAACGTTGGTTGTATGGGTTTGACGCATGTCCTTTTACCCAAATGAATTTGATGGTATGCAGCCTTGAGAGCTGGTAGTAGCGGCGCCATAGATCACTGTTTTTTTTGCCACCCTTGAAGTTGGTGGCCATCCATTTGTCCAGCCATCTTTCCATGACCGCCTGCACTACATATTTGCTATCAGAGTAGACTTCGATGTTCAACCCAGGTCTTGTCAGAGACTCCAATGCTGCAATCACAGACAACAATTCCATCCTATTGTTGGTGGTATGCCTGTATCCCTTGGAGATTTCCTTACTTTTCCCGCCCCACATCAGAATAGCGCCATAGCCGCCTCTACCGGGATTTCCCCTGGCAGCACCGTCAGTATAAATGGTCAGTCCGTTGGTGTTAATCATTTAACAACCGTAACCTTGATGGTATTGGTAGGAAGATGGAGTTCAATGGGTGTGCTGCCTGTATTGACCACCACTTCTCCTTCGCGGATGAAGCCCCTTTCTTTGAGGATCTTGATCTGGTCGGAGATGATTTCATCCAAGCTGACTTCTTCATCATAAAAGAATGCCCTGATTCCCCAGCTGAGGCTTAACTGGTTCACCAATGTTTTTTCTTTGGTGAAGATGTAAAGATTTGATTTTGGGCGGAAGCAGCTCAACATGAATGCGGTATATCCTGTTTGGGTCATACCAATCAGGGCATCTGCATTGGTATTTTGAGAAAGCTTACAGGCTGTCAGACAAACAGCATCGCTGATAAAGGTAGGGGAGTGTGGAAGGGGCTTGATGTCCTCATCCCTGTTGTAGCGGTATTCTGATTTTTCTGCTTCGATGATGATCTTGCGCATGGTTTCCACCACCAGTGCAGGGTGCATGCCTGTTGCGGTTTCTCCACTGAGCATCACAGCATCAGCGCCTTCCAATACGGCATTGGCCACATCCGTGCTTTCGCTCCTGTTGGGCTTTACCCGGTCAATCATGCTCTCCATCATCTGTGTTGCCACAATAACGGGCTTACCACGGTGCAAACATTTCCTGATGATTTGGCGTTGAATCAGTGGAACTTTTTCGATGGGCACTTCAACACCCAGGTCTCCACGAGCAACCATGATACCATCTGACTCAAGGATGATTTCCCTGAGGTTGTCAAGTGCTTCAGGCATTTCAATCTTGGCAATTACTTTTAATTTGCTCTTATTGTCTTGCAGTATTTTCTTGATGCCAACGATGTCATCAACTTTCCTCACAAAGGAAAGTGCCACCCAGTCTAGGTTTTCTTTGATAATAAAATCCAAGTCCGCCAAATCCTTCTCTGTCAGTGCTGGAAGTGAAATCTTGGTATCTGGTAAATTCAGTCCCTTTTTAGATGAAATGATACCACCCAGTTTAACCCTGACCTTCACATCCCCATTCGGCATGATTTCCTGAACCACCACTTCAATCTTTCCGTCATCAATCATGATGGTATTTCCGAGAACAACATCTCCAGCAAGATTCGGATAGGAAACATAAATCCTGTCCATGGTCCCAACCATTTTCTCATTGGTGAACGTCAGTACATCACCTTCTTTTACATGCAATGCATTGTTTTCAATTTCGCCAACCCTCAACTTGGGTCCCTGAAGGTCTCCAAGTATGGCGATATTATAAGGTTCAGTGGCACTGATCTTGCGGATGCTGTCAATGATTCTTTTCTTGTCTTCGTGTGCACCATGCGAGAAATTCAACCTGAACACATTCACGCCCGCCTTGACCAGTTCAAGCAGCTTTTCATAGCTGTCGCAGGCTGGCCCAACGGTGGCTACGATTTTTGTTCTGTGGGTGGCATGTTCCTGCCCGGCATTGTTGTCCATTTCCTGGTGAAAGTATTTGCCAATATTTTTGCTCATAATCGTTGTTTGGTTCGTTTTTAAAATAAAAAACAGCAGGTTGGGTTCTGCTGTTTCAATATTAGCTGGCGAGGATCTTAACAATCTTCATCCACTCGTCACTTATTTTTTGTTTTGCCTTGACTGCATTGTCGAGTGGGGTATAATGCATCTTATTGTTCATGATGCCTACCATTACATTGTTCCTGCCTTCCAACAGGCATTCTACCGCTGAATAGCCCATTCTGCTTGCAATCAACCTGTCCATGCTTGTCGGGGCTCCGCCGCGTTGGATATGACCTAGAATGGCTACCCTGATATCGAATCCAGGTATGCGTTCTTTTACAACACCGGCAAGGTGATTGGCGCCACCAAAGTCATCTCCTTCAGCCACTACAACAATGTTTACCAGTTTCTTCCTTCTTTCCTTTTCCTGTAAGGAACTCAGCACGGCTTCAACGTCTGTTTTCTTTTCAGGAATCAGGATATGTTCTGCACCTGTTCCAATGCCACTGTGCAATGCGATATAGCCTGCGTCCCTTCCCATGACTTCAATAATGAAAAGCCTATCATGGGCATCTGCGGTATCCCTGATCTTGTCAATGGCTTCAACTGCTGTATTGACAGCGGTATCAAAACCAATCGTAAAGTCAGTTCCTGCAATGTCTTTGTCTATTGTTCCTGGTATGCCTATGCAAGGAATATCAAATTCATTGGAGAAAATCTGGGCACCTTTAAATGAGCCATCTCCACCAATGATGATCAATCCGTTGATGCCGTGTTTCTTGAGGTTTTCGTAGGCTTTTTTTCTGCCTTCAGGTGTCATGAATTCCTTGCACCTGGCAGTTTTCAGGATGGTTCCCCCCCTTTGAATGATATTGGCCACACTTCTCGAATCCATTTGGTGGATATCGTTATCAATCATACCCGCATATCCCCTGGTAATTCCAAATACTTCAAGGTTGTGGTAGAGCCCAGTCCTTACTACAGCCCTTATGCACGCATTCATGCCTGGAGAATCTCCCCCTGAGGTCATGACACCAATTTTGGTAACTTTTTTTTCCATTGATCTATTGGTCTGGGTTAAAATGTTCGGCAGCAGTCGAAGGGTGATAATCAATAGGGTAGAAGTCGCAAATTTAACCCATTTAAGTCAATTTCCCCCTGTTTTTTGTCATGAAAAGAACACTCAATTACAATGGTTCGTTTTCCCTCAGGATTTTGAAGCGCAGAAACATTTCTTCGCTGTACCAGCTTTCTTTTCGGGTTCTCCGAATCACGTCCTGGTGTGCCATTTTCTTATAGGCAAATGCCTTCATGTCGTCAATGGATTCCCAAACGCTGAAAGTGGCTTGCTTGACAAAAGGGATTTCTCCTATGCCGATGGAGTAGATAAATCCTTTGTTGGCCTCCAATTGGTCAGCAGTCTTGGGCACGGCCTTCCAAAAATGCATTAGCCTGCTCATGCGAATGGTAGCACGCGTCAGTACTGCAATCTTTCCTTCTGGGTCAGCGGTTTTATGTTTGGGGTCTACGAAGCTTCGACCATCCCAGGTGCCATGTCCAGCATAGGGTTCGAGCAAAAAATACCGGGTCTCAGCATTGAAAACCTTCCACCAGCCAAGGATGAACTTCCCAAGGAGCATCTTGGATAGTGGTTTGATGTCCATTAATGGCTGTTGATTTGAATCAAAAAATACCATGATGGCCCATTGGTTGAAATCTGGCCTAATGTCAAAGGTTCCATTCCTGCCAGATCCCATGAGTTTATAGAACTTCAGTTTCCGGTTCAGAAAAAGCGTAAAATGAAATAACGCCATTGACAGGAATGCAATAGGAATATACCTGTTTTTGTAACGGGAAACCAGGAGCAAGGTTTGGAGCTTTTCAGGAGTTGAAAATTGATTAATGGGGTGGTTGATACGTGCTGATTTAATTGTTGAAACTATATTTCGCCAGAACCTTAAAGGTAAACCTTGGTTCATTGAATAAAAAAAAGAGATCCCCACAGCTGCTGCTTTCGGTTCTTCAATTGGTGAATTATTATTTTATGTATTCTATTGTATATGAATTAGGTATTGGTTATTCACTGAAATTAAAGGTGAAACGTATATAATGAATTACATTGACAAGCGTCTAAAACTTGTTTTTCCACATCATGCTTTCGATGGGGCGATCTGGTTGGCCGCTGTACTTGGCATTGGACTTCTGGTTGTATTTTACCTCAATTTCTCCCTCCACAGGAAAATATATCAACTGACCGATTGGCATGCCGTGGTAAATTTTTACGGGTTGCTTGACCGAAATTTCCAGCGTCCAATTGCCACAAAAGCCAACATCACCCTTGCCTGCAGTGGCGTGAATATCAATACCCAGGCGGCCTGTGGAAGATTTACCTTCCAGGAAAGGAACATGCTCATGTGTTTCAGTGTATTCCTGTGTTACACCCAAATAAAAAACATGAGGGTAGAGCACAAATCCATCATCCGGGATATCGAAGTATTCAATTTCATTGTGCGTTTTGGCATCCAGCACATGATTCTTGTAGGTTGCCAGGCACTTGCCTAAGTGTACATCGTAGGAATTGCTGCCTAGGCACGTCTTATCGAAAGGGGTAATCTTGATTGTTCCCTTTTCCATTTCTTCCATAATTCGCTTATCAGAAAGGATCATCGCATGTCATTTTACTCAACCCGAAATTCGGCATTGAGGCCTGGTTTTGAAACATATTTTTTCAACAAACTGTGAACAGGGAGGTCCTATCTTTGCTTCATGCCACTGGTTCACACCATACGCGATACTGAAATGTCTTTGGGGTTATGGGAAATAACCGAGGATCCCTCATTTTTTGAGCAGGCCATGTCTTACCGCTCTGTTGCTTCCAACCCCGGCCAGCAACTGCAACAGCTGGCTTCCAGAATGGTCCTCAAAGCTATGCAACCTTCATTTCCTTTTGACCAGATCCAATTGAATCCTGCAGGAAAGCCCTTCTTACCTGAGGGGATGACCCAGTTTTCGATGTCACATACACGTGGTTTTGCTGCGGGCATCATTTCAGATAAAACACCTGTTGGTATTGATATTGAATGGATTTCGCCAAGGGTTCTTAAAATAGAAAAAAAATTCCTGAACCATCATGAGTATGCGCTATTGGCCTCTTTGTCTGAGCAAGATAGGATTGTATTTGCATCCTTGTTCTGGAGCATAAAAGAGACGGTCTACAAATGCTGGGGCGATGGTGGCGTAGATTTTTCTGAACAGATCAAGATCCAATCTTTTTCACTCCACCATCAGGGTACTGCTGCAATTCAGTTTGGCCAATCTGATGCACTGCATACCGTCCACTACTTTCGTGAAGGAGATCTTTGGCTGAGTTACATGCAAGCCTTTCTCCAATAAAAAAAACTCCCCTGAATGCTCAGAGGAGTTGTAATTATTGATCCGAACGGCTTACTTAAGCGTGGATTGTAATTTTTCGTTGAGGGTTACATAGTCTGGATTTTTTCCAGCTTTAGCCAGTTCCATAGATTTTTGGGAAGCTGCCATTGCATCGGCTTTCTTTCCCAGCTGCGCCAAACACCTGGCTTTCTGGTACCAAACCCAATAAGCATTGGGGGTTTGGGCTGTAGCCTTGTCCAGCCAAGCGGAAGCCTGGTTCAGGTCTTTGTTATTGTCCATATAATACATTGCAGCATTGTAATAGGGCTTGTTGTCCTTGTTCATGAGGTTGTCAATCTGACCCATGATTTTGCTGTCGATATCAGCCTTGATGGAAAGGCTCACCATGGTTTTGGCCCAAACAATGTTCAATTCAATTTCATTGTTCTTCACATTGTCAAAAAGGATCATGAATGTTTCTGTGGCAAAAGGCATTTCAACTGCGGGTGCAGTTACCCTTACTACATCCATTTCCTGCTTGTATGCGGAGGGAGAGGTAACGTCCGTTTGTTTGGTGACGATGAGTGTCCATTCTTTGGCACCAGGGATAGAAAGGAGACCATATTTGCCTGCGGCAATTTTCTTCCCACCAATCATTACCTCATCGCTGAACGTAAGTGTTGTGGCACTGTTTGCCCCCGTGCGCCAAACGGCACCATAAGGAACAAGGTCTCCGAATATTGTTCTGCCCTTGGTATTGGGCCTGGAATAGGAAAGATCAATGGCACCAAGACCAAATTCCTGTTTGACAGTTTGTGTTGTAGAAGGAGCAGGTGTCTTGAGGCTTTGGGCATTGGTTTGAAAAGCCAACGCCAGTGAAAACAAGGCCAGAATCGTTTTTTTCATGTTGCTTAGTATTTATTGCGAAATTAAAGAATTTTCAGTGCAAGCCTTCTGCAATCCTTTTCTCCTCGATTTTTAACCTGCCATCAAAGAAAAAAGTGCCAAGAGGAAGCCAGGCGGAAACAAAAGCCAGCAAAAATCGCTTGAAGGGCCAGTTATAGACTTCTTTTGCATAGTACGCCAATCCAACATAGGCTACGAACAGGAAGCCATGTGCGGATCCCGTATATTTCACCGCCAGGGGCATCCCGAAGTAATATTTCAGCGGCATGGCGATCAACAACAGAATCAAAAAGGAAGCCCCTTCTGCAATGCCAATTTTTCTCAAAAGTTTGATGGTTCCTGTGCTCATGTACAATTGATTTTGATAAAATTAAGATGTTTTCTCTTGTTTGAAACCAGGATGGAAACGATTTAAGGTATCTCTCAGGAAATTCCTGTCGAGATGGGTATAAATTTCAGTGGTGGTAATGCTTTCATGCCCCAACATTTCCTGCACAGCCCTCAGGTCTGCGCCGCCTTCCACCAGGTGTGTGGCAAAAGAATGCCTGAACGTATGCGGCGAAATGCTTTTTCGAATATTGGCTTTCAACGCAAGATCCTTGATGATGTAAAAGACCATCACCCTTGATAGTTTGCCTCCACGCCTGTTGAGGAACAGGATGTCTTCGCATCCTTTTTTCTCTGGGAAATGAACCCTAATCAGTTGCAGGTAAATTTGAATGTATTTGATGGCATCTGTGCCGATGGGAATAAGCCTCTCTTTGTCGCCCTTACCAATCACCCTGATGAATCCGATGTCGAGATAGAGGTGTGATCTCCTCAGGTTGATTACTTCGCTTACCCGCAGGCCGCAACTGTAAAGGGTTTCAAGCAGGGCCTTGTTTCTCCCTCCCTCTGGCTTGCTCTGGTCTATTTGTGCAATGAGCAATTCAATCTCTTCAAATGTCAAAGTATCTGGCAAGGTTTTTTTCAACTTTGGCGCAGAGAGAAGCTCTGTGGGATCATTTTTGGTGACCTCTTCCTGGGCACAGTACCGGTAGAATGCCTTGATGCCTGAAATGATCCTTGCCTGAGATCTTTCGCTCATGCCCAGTTCAGCAATCCATTTGATGTATTCCTGGAGGTCTTTCAGCGAAATCCCTTCTGGTCCGGCCTTGATTCCCCTGAGTTGCATGAACTGGATCAGCTTCTCAAGGTCGAGCCCATAAGCATCAATTGTGTTGGGAGACAATGATTTTTCCAGTTGGAGGTGAACCAAAAATCCTTTTTTGAATGCGTCCCACATGGTTCTTTATTTAGGTTCATCTTAGATGAATGGTTTATTCCATTAAATTCGCAATTCAATATTACCAATTATTCAAACAGCCACCGCAAACAATGGAACCCATCAACCTTCGTTCTTTCAAAGTCAAGGTAAGCAAGAACAAACGTAAAATGAAACTCTTTCTTTCGAGGCTTGAAAAAAATGCCCCTAGGCGTTTGGACAAGATTGCTGAAGAAGTAGACAGGGAAGTTTGGCAAGAGGTGGATTGCCTTACCTGTTCAAACTGTTGCAGGTCAATGACGCCTACCTTTACAAAGAAAGATACTGAGCGCATTGCAGCACATTTCAATCAGTCCCCTGATGAATTCAGGGAAAAATGGTTGTACAAAGACAAGAAGGGAGATTGGATGAACACCAAAACACCTTGCCAGTTCCTGGATCTCAAAACAAACATGTGCTCTATTTATACTATTCGCCCAGAGGATTGTGCAGGATTTCCACACCTTGCAAAAAAGAAGATGACGGATTATATCCACGTCCACAAACAGAACATTGAGTATTGTCCTGCAACCTACAAGATGGTAGAGAAAATGCAGCTTCGATTTGAAGGAAAGGTCTAACAGATCTGGTTCAGAAGGGATAACCAATGGCAAACTGAAAAGTAGGTTTGTTCCAAACATCGTTAACAAACCAACCTCCTGAACTTTTTGAGTAAAACCGCTCTATGTTCGCATTGCCCTTGTTGTCTGGCCCGTATCGGGGATCTTTGACTGGAAAGCCAAGGTCAAACCTCAACAAGAAATAACTGAAGTCAATTCTTGCGCCAAAACCACTGGCCACAGCGATATCCTTTCCCAGGCGATCAAGGCGAAATCCTGCATTTTTCAATGTATTGTTGAGGTCGTTTCGGAACCAAATATTTCCTATATCTGTGAATGCTGCACCGCGCATCCAGAATCCATAAAACTGGAAAAGGTTGAACCGGTATTCTATATTTCCCTCCAGTTGCATGTCTGCATATTTATCACTAAAGGTTCCTGCTGCCACGGTATCATAGAAAACATTTGAACCGATTCCTAGTTTTCTAATGGCCCAACCCCTCATGCTGTTGGGACCACCTGCAATGAAGCTCTTGAAAAAAGGCAGGGTCACTTCTCCTTTTTTCGATCCAGTGTTAAGCGCCAAACCTCCGCCTGCATAGGCCCGGAGATGAAGGCTGCTGTTTTTGTGTGTAACAATGTGTTTGTACTCAATATCCATTTTGAAAAAGCGATAAAGGTCAGACAGGGTTTTTCCTGCTTTTGTTTGGTTGTAGAACAGGGCCCCACTCACCAAACCACTTTCTTCTGCATAAATTTTCAGCAGGTTAATCTTCTTGGTATTGTTGGGTGTGAGGTTCCTGTTGAACATGGCATTCATTCCTATGATCAGGCCGTTGTTGTAAGTATACAAAAGCAGTGGAAAATTACTGATGGATTCCAGAAAAAGACTGTCAGCCTTGAACCGTGTATTTTCAAAATTGATGGGCCTGAATTGCCATGACGTATAAGGATTGGGCTTCCATTCATATCCTAGAAATGTATTGAATGTTTTCAATTGAAAAAATTGGAACCTGTCAATATAGGAATAATCTGCAGAAGCAATGGTCCTGGCTTGCTGAAAATAAGATTTGAACTTTTTCCCAACTGGGGCTACCAGCCAGGGGAAGGTCAGCCTGTTGGTCAGGGTCACTTCTCCTGAAAGAATCTTCTTGAAGTTGTTGAACTCAATACCTGTTCTGAGGTTGTTCTCCAACTGAATGGCTCTCTTGCCAATATTCCTGTTCCTTAAAGTGAAGTTGGTGGCCAAACCCACACGGCCGCTTCCTACCTGAATCAATTGTGAGGTATTGATGATGCTGCTTCCTTCCAGATCAATGCTGAAAAATTGTTTTTTGGCAGGCTGCAGCTTCAATACATATTTGATTTCCTTTTTTTTCTCATCTGTTTCACTGCTCACATTGATGTTCTGCCATGCTCCAAGCTTGTTGAAATTGTTCAATGTTTTGCTGTAATTGTCTCTTTTGAAGATGGCTCCTGGTTGCAGAAAAATATTGCTTCTGATGAAGTTGTTGTCAAAGGTATTGTGAAGGGAGTGGATGGTGATGCCGCTGGAATCCTTTTTGGTATTGAGTTTTGTTGTGTCAGTATCTTCTGCTTTTTGATCGGGGTAGACCAGCAACTCACCAATGGTGTATGCAATAAAATGTGTAGAGTCCCTGTTGGCCCTCAACCTCAGGTATAGATCAACACCAGGTTGGTTTGATTTGAGGGATGCTTTTGCCATCCTGGCGGCATATTCAAAAGGATCAAGCGTTGCATCCAGCAGTTCGGTATAATTGGTATCAACTTCTGCAATGATGTCCTCTTTGGATATTTTTTGATACCCCTGGTTCTGAAAAATATCAGTTAGCCTGCTGATTTCCTGATCAATGGCGCCGTAGTCAAAGGCCGATCCTTGTTTTAGCACTGCTGTTTTTGCGGATTCGATTGCAATGGCTTGTAGTGTTGAATCAGGAAAAGCATAAACCACAGTATCAAGTGTATACCTAGGGCCAGCAACGACAGTAAAGTTGGATACCGTCCTTTGTTGTTTTTTCTTGACGATGACTGTTGTGTCAAACCTGATCTCGGTTCGCCTGAAACCGATACTGCTCATCAGGTTTCTCATGTTGAAAACCGATTGCTTCAGTGAGGATTCAGTGAAAATGGTAGGATTTTCCATCACAGAAACCGGGATGAAAAATGGAAATGAAGGCCATGGAATTTTTGAGGCCACCCTGATTTGGGCGCTGTCATCAATCTGTGCGAGGAGCCTGCTTTTGATGTCAGCCTTTTCATCCCTGGAAAGATTGGCTTCAATTTTTATGTTATTTTCGAAATGGAAAGGTCTGTTCTCGGGATATTGCCGAACGACGGTACAGGAGGTTCCTGTCAGCACAAGAACTGCCAGCACTGTAATGAAATAATGGAATAATCGATACAACAGACCTGCGTTTAAAATGAAACAAGATGATCGCTAAAGCGGAAGTCAAATATATTCAAAGTTTAGCCCATAAAAAATTCAGGGAAGAAGAGGGGCTATTTGTCGTGGAAGGGGTGAAGATGGTGAAAGAGTTGATTGCAGAACAGCCAGCTGCAATCAAGAAAATTTATGCACTTGACTCCTGGTCAGTGCAATTCTCATCAGACCTGCCTCCTGGGATCGACCTCCAGCTGCTGGAAGGGTTTGAATTGAGCAAGATTTCATCATTGCAATCACCCAATGAAGTACTTGCTCTCGTTCAAATACCACAGCCTCCAATTTCAGATTTTGTGCCA
>Ga0222712_10001396_pt1 | contig 29839 bp, 19 predicted proteins | sample C33_657DmetaG_FD_165043 | JGI IMG/M metagenome (GOLD analysis project Ga0222712, IMG submission 165043) | Estuarine water microbial communities from San Francisco Bay, California, United States - C33_657D | ecosystem: Environmental > Aquatic > Marine > Unclassified | place: USA: California...
CGGCAAGGCAGAGCAATGGCAAGACAATCCCTGTTGAGGTCTTGCTCCCAAACACAATGGCCATCAGCGTTACGCTGAGCATGTCCACCCCTTTGAGACCAGCCTTGGTAAGGCCAATGATGAAGGAAGCCAGGAGGATCAGCAACCATTCTGAATTGGAGTGAAGTGCAATTATTTCCGTCATACTGTTGAAATGCAATTTACACTTTAAATGGAATGATTAATTTCAAGAGTGCATCGTTAATTTATTTAGATTTGAGCTTCTCAACTACTTTTCAATCATGCCATACAGAATAACCAGCCTTTGTCTTTTGTTGATACTGGGTTTCACAAAACCACAGACAACATCAGCACAAAAAAAAGCAGTCATCGCATACTACTCAGGAGGCCTTGCTGCAATTGACAGTTTCAATGCCAAAAACTTCACGCATATCATTTATTGCTTTGGACGACTCAATGGCAATGACCTGAAACTTCGCGGGGAAAAAGACACGCTCCTGATCCAGAAGATGGTGGCCATGAAAAAACAAAACAAGGACCTGAAAGTATTGTTGTCCCTGGGTGGATGGGGTGGATGTGCCCCTTGCTCCGAGGTGTTCGGTACTGAAAAAGGCAGGGAGGATTTTGTGCGATCCGTGAAATCCCTGACGGATTATTTTGGGTCCGATGGCATTGACCTGGACTGGGAATATCCCACCATTCAAGGATTTCCAGGGCATCGTTTTGTTCCAGAAGACAAACAAAACTTTACTGAACTCATCAGGCTTCTGCGCAAGGAATTGGGTAAAAAAAGCACGATTACATTTGCGGCAGGCGGTTTTCAAAAATTCATTGATCAGTCGGTGGATTGGAAAGCCATCATGCCAATCATTGATTACGTGAACCTGATGACCTATGATCTGGTTGGAGGATATTCTAGCGTAACAGGCCACCATACCGCCTTGTACAGCACTGACAAACAGAAGGAATCAACCGATAATTGTGTAAGCAGTTTGCTCAACATGGGCATCCCTTCAAAAAAACTGATCGTAGGTGCTGCATTTTACGCCCGCACCTGGGAAGGAGTATCACCTGAAAACAATGGGCTTTACCAAAAGGGAACCTTCAAACATTTTATAGGATACAATCAGTTTCCAACGCGCATCTCCGAGAACAGTGGCTATACCATGTACTGGGACGAAAAGGCCCAGGCGCCATTTGCTTACAATGCCAAAGACAAATCATTCGCCACTTTTGACAACAAACAATCCATTGCAGCTAAAACAAGATATGTCATGCAGCGAAAACTGGGAGGTATCATGTTCTGGCAACTCGGACATGATACAGCCAACGATGGATTGGTTGATACCATCAACAAAACCCTGAAAGGGCGATAGCTGTCCTCTACTTGATGGGCGTACAATGCTCCGCAAGAATCCTGACCATCCCATTGTGTTTTACAATGGTTACACTGCAGCGCTGTTTGTCGTTGAACTGTTCACCATGGTAGAACCCTTTCCCCTTCCAGATGGTATTCACCACAGCGGTATTGCCCTCAATCTGCAGGGTCAAATGTTCGCGGTTCATGGTTTGCAATTGATAGACATCTGACCCCGCGGTTGCAATGATGTTCTTGCGGTCAAAGGGTTGTCCAGACTGGGTATAATAGACATAGTGCTCAGACAAAACGGAGTCTACTAAATCAGCATTTTTTTGTTCCCATCCTTGATCAAATTTATCCAATACCGCATAAACTTCCTGTTCAGTCAAAGTTGCCTCCTTTTTAGTACAATTCAGCAAAAAGAAGGAGAGCAGAAAAAGGGGAAATATTTTTTTCATGGAATAATGATGTTCACTAAATATACAAAATTCACCTCTGATCATGCAAGCAAATGCTTCAACCTTGTACCCATTAACCCAATAGATGCCTTTATTTTCTCATGGGGCAATTCAGCCGTATCCAGCTGGAAAGTAACCCGGGAAATCCCACCCAATGCTTGTGCATGGCGAAGGATTTTCGCTGCAACATCTTCGGCGCTGCCTACCAGCAATGCGCCAGTTGGGCCAGCCTGCGCCTCAAAATGTGCCCTGGTGGTGGGTGGCCATCCCCGCTCTTTTCCAATCTTGGTCATTGCCGCAGCATAGCCAGGATAAAAGGATTCGAAGGCCTGTTCCGTGGTTTCGCCAATATAACCCAGTGAATGCAGACCCACTTTGAGTTGCTCCTCAGGATGACCGGCTTTTTTGCCTGCTTCTCGGTACAAATCAACCAGCGGCCTGAAGCGATGAGTCTCTCCACCGATGATGGCGACCATCAATGGAAGTCCAAGCATACCAGCCCTTACAAAAGATGAAGGTGTTCCACCGACACCCAACCAAACGGGAAACGGATCTTGCACCGGCCTTGGATAAATGGATTGGTTCTTCAGCGCAGGGCGAAACTTTCCCGACCAACTGATGGTTTCATTATCTCTAATCTTCAAGAGCAAATCGAGTTTTTCTATGAACAATGCATCGTAGTCATTGAGATCCAATCCAAACAAGGGATAGGCGTCTATAAAGGATCCCCGTCCTGCCACCATCTCAGCCCTTCCCCCTGATATCAAGTCCAGCGTGGCATGTTGTTGGAAGACACGCACGGGATCCGCAGCGCTCAACACAGTAACCGCCGTTCCCAGCCGGATATTTTTTGTTTGGGCAGCGGCTGCCGCTAGAATAAGCGTTGGTGCAGAGTCGAGAAAACCTTTTCTGTGGTGCTCCCCAATGCCAAAATAATCAAGCCCTACCTGGTCAGCAAAAGCGATTCTGTCCAACAACTGCTCCATGGCCATGACATCGCTGATGGCATTCTCTTCATTGCCACTCATCATCGCCGCAAAACTGTCAATTCCTATTTCCATCTCTCGGTTTTATGCCATGAAATATGGCTTATTGTTTAAGGCACAAAGGTAAAATTAACGGCGTTTAGCCATACCTTTAAAGAGATTTATTTCAACAGAACCCTCAGAAATAATAACTTAAAGTACAAAGCTTCCAGCATGAAAAGTATTCAAACCCTCTGCGCCCTCCTCCTTTTTTGCATTAACCTCTCTGCACAACAGCGCCCGAATGTGATCATCATTTATGCAGATGATCTTGGTTATGGAGACCTGGGTTGTTACGGAGCTACAAAGATAAAAACGCCCAACATGGACAGGCTTGCAAAAAGAGGAATCAGGTTCACCAACGGACATGCCACCTCTGCAAGTTGCACGCCTTCTCGGTATGCATTGATGACAGGAGTGTATCCCTGGAGAAAAACAGGAACAGGTATTTTACAAGGCGATGCTGCACTCATCATTCCTACTGATAAAACCAGCCTGGCATCCCTTTTTAAAAAATCTTCCTACCAAACAGCCTTGGTGGGCAAATGGCATTTAGGGCTTGGCAATGAAGTACAAAAAAACTGGAATGCTGAAATCAAACCCGGTCCGAATGAAGTGGGCTTCGACTATTCATTCATCTTTCCTGCCACTGCAGATCGAGTGCCAACAGTCTTTGTAGAGAACCATCATGTAGTAGCTGCAGATCCATCTGATCCCATTCAGGTTGATTATAAAAAGAAAATAGGCAATGATCCAACAGGGTCGGAGAATCCTGAACTGCTTAAATTGAAAGCCTCACCCAACCATGGCCACAACAATACCATTGTCAATGGCATTGGCAGGATTGGTTTCATGACCGGTGGAACAAAAGCCAGGTGGACCGATGAAGAACTCCCACTGACTTTCTTGTCAAAGTCTCTCGGATTCATCGAGGAAAACAAGACAAAACCTTTCTTCCTTTTTTATTCCCTGACGGAACCCCATGTTCCCCGCATGCCTTCCACCATGTTCAGAGGAAAAAGCGGATTGGGCTTGCGTGGAGACGCCATCCTGCAGATTGATTGGACCGTTGGTCAGGTCCTGAACAAGTTGCAGCAACTGGGCATCGACAACAATACCATGATCATCCTGACCAGTGACAATGGACCTGTGTTGGATGATGGATACGAAGACGAAGCCGTCACTGCATTGAATGGCCATACACCCTGGGGATCACTCAGGGGCGGAAAATACAGCGCATTTGAAGCGGGCACACGCGTGCCTTTTCTTGTGAGTTGGCCTGCCATGATCAAACCCGGCGTATCTGATGCCATGGTATCACAACTTGATTTTATTGCATCATTTGCTTCCATGCTCAAAGCCAAGGTCCCCTCAGATGACGCGACAGACAGCGAAAACCTGCTTGATGCCTTGCTGGGAAAATCACTGCAAGGAAGAAAGACCATGGTGAAGCAAGGAATGCGAACCCTATCCGTGACCAAAGGTGAGTGGAAATACATTGAACCCAGCAATGAAGCTGCCATTGCAGTCCTCACCAATATTGAAATGGGAAACAGTCCATCGGCACAACTCTATAACCTGAAATCGGATATTGGAGAAAAGAAAAATCTTGCTGCCGAACATCCTGAAAAAGTGAAAGAATTGGCAGCACTGTTGCGATCAACAAAAAACAATGGATACAGCGGAAACCCATTGTTTGCTGGCTGGTACGCAGATCCGGAAGCAACCATCTTCGATAAAAAATATTGGATCTACCCTACCTTTTCTGCCCCTTATGAAAAACAGGTCTTCATGGATGCATTTTCATCTACTGATTTGTTGACATGGGAAAAACACCAGCGCATCATTGATACCAACAACATACGCTGGGCGAAGAAAGCCATGTGGGCTCCATCAATCGTAAAAAAAGAAAACAAATATTATCTCTTCTTTGCTGCAAACGATATCCAAAATGACAATGAAAAAGGAGGGATAGGTGTTGCTGTTTCGGATGCTCCCTCAGGACCATTCAAAGACCATATCGGCAAACCCCTCATTGACAAGTTTCACAATGGCGCACAACCCATTGACCAATTCGTTTTCAATGACAACGGAAAATACTACATGTATTACGGAGGATGGAGGCATTGCAATCTTGTTCAGCTGAACAACCAATTGAATGGATTTCTTCCTTTTGAAGACGGTAAGACCTTCAAGGAAATCACACCCGAAGGATATGTGGAAGGTCCCTTTGTTTTCAAGCGCAATGACAAGTATTATTTCATGTGGTCAGAGGGCGGTTGGACAGGACCCAACTATAGTGTTGCCTATGCCATAGCAGACAGTCCTGCAGGGCCTTTCAAACGGATCGGCAAAATCCTTCAGCAAGACCCCAGCATTGCAACTGGAGCAGGACATCACTCTGTGGTTTCAGTTCCAGGAAAAGACCAATACTATATCGTTTACCACCGCCGCCCATTGAAGGAAAAAGACCAAAACTCCAGGGAGACCTGCATCGATGAAATGCGTTTTGATAAAAACGGACTGATTCTTCCTGTCGTGATCACCAAAGAAGGCGTAAGAAAACAGCACCTTTAAACCATTGTATGATGGAAAACATCAACCAGCGTATAGCGGATTTAGAAAACAGCGTCAAGCAATTGAATGCTGAGCAGGGCAGAACAACAGAAACCTTGAATGCTGTCCTTACCGAACTCCAATCACTCAAGGCCTCACTGCAAAAAGATGCAGCCTCACCCCAGACTGAAGTGCCGTTCGTTCGGAGATCCACTTCATTTGTTCCCCCCGCCAAAAAACAAGTCCCTACAGCCACAAACAGTTTTCGGAAAGATCAGTTGGAAAACCTGATCGGCAGCAATATCATCAACAAAATAGGGATACTTGTTACGGTTGTTGGTGTATTTATTGGTGCAAAATATGCCATTGAAAAAGAACTGATCAGTGCAACTACGCGGATCATTCTCGGGTATAGTGTTGCCGCTGTATTGTGTCTGTTGGCTTATCGCCTGAAAGCAAAATACATTGACTATAGCGCGGTATTGATGAGTGGATCAATCTCCATCATCTATTTCATCACGTATATCGCGCACAGCTTTTATCATCTCTTTCCCCAACCCGTCGCATTTGGATTGATGCTGTTTACAACAGCCTTTGTTGTGAGCATGTCGATCTGGTACAATAGGAAAATCATTGCCCTGCTTGGGCAGGTGGGAGCCTATGCCATTCCTTTTCTCTTGAGTACAGGCAATGAAAACCTACCCCTCTTGTATGGATACTTGTCCATCATCAACATCGGGCTCTTGTTTCTTTCCTTCAAGCGGGATTGGAAGCTGATCTACCAAGTGGCATTTGGATTCAGCTGGTTGATTTTCCTTGTCTCCTTTGTCAATGCCAAAAACCTTGCTGTTGGATTTTCTGCCAACCTCATCTTTTTGTTTATCAACTTTATCATTTTCTACACAGCATTTCTTGCCAACAAGATCATCAAAAAAGAATTGTATGCGTTAACAGAAATCGCCATCCTGCTCATCAATGCAATCGCCTTCTTTCTCTTGGGATATTACCTGATCAACAATGCATTTGACAATGAGCATTTCCTTACCCTTTTCACTCTGGGGAATGCCCTGATTCACCTGGTGATCGGCGAAAGAATCAAATGGTTGAAACTAGCGGATGAATCCGTGACCCTGTTCATATTGGGGCTTGGGCTGACATTCATTACATTGTCGATTCCCATTCACTTTGAGGGCAATACCATTACTGTCTTGTGGGCCGTCGAAGCAGTTTTATTGTGTTATATAGGCATTACAAAAAAACGCGAAGCATACCTCATCCTGTCCATTGCATTGCTCTTTTTGACACTGGGCAGTTTGCTCATCGATTGGAAACAAGATTATGACCCTGATGCCCCCATTTCCATTGCCACAAAACCCTTTCTCAATGCCAATTTCCTAAGCTCCTTTTTTGTTTGCATTTGCTTTGGAATCATCAGCAGCATATCCATCAAATTTTCACTGTGGAAAAATAGCCTGGTCAATTCAATATTGACGGTAGCTGTTCCGTTTGCATTCATACTACTGACGTATTTAGGTATTTTTCAGGAGATTGACCTTGCCTGGAATGTCTACATGATTAACCATGTATCAGAAGCATTGAAAAGCTGTAAAATACTGTCATTGCAGGGATTCAGTATTGGATACCTGTGCTTTTGGTTATGGCTGAATTGGCAATATTTCAAGGAAAAGCATTTGGCAACCATCTTGGTTATTGTAGGGCTGTATGCATTGTTCATTGCATTGATCGGAGGATTGACGGAAATCGGCATCCTTAGGGATCTCTACATTAAAAACAAAAGCGTAAACATTATTTCAATGTTGGGCATCCGATATGGATACTTCATGCTCATTGCTGCTTTGGTTTTGGGAATTGTATCCAACCTGAAAACATTTTTGGCTTCCGCCAACATAACAAAATTAATCGCCCTTGTTTTCAATTCAACCTTGCTGGTATTGCTCTGCAATGAATTCATCCATTGGATGGACATTGGAGGATATTCAAACCAATACAAACTCGGACTCAGCATCATCTTTGCTGTCTATGCCCTTGCCCTGGTCGTCACTGGCATTAGCAAAAAACTGAAACACATCAGGATCGGTGGCATCATATTGTTTGGTATCACCCTCTGTAAAGTGCTGTTCTACGACCTGTCCTCCCTCTCCACCATCTCCAAAACCATTGTCCTGATTGTATTGGGTGTCATCATGCTCATCGCATCATTCCTTTACAACAAATTCAAGGACTCCATTTTTGGAAACGAAGCGGAAACGATGGTTGAGAAAGGCTAATAGCAGATCATCCCACAATGGTCCTGAAGGTAAGATTGATCCTTGGCGAATGTATTTTTGTGGTGGGTGGAAGACGATGCAGCCAGTGGGTTTGGGTTTCGCCTTTCATGACCAAAAGGCTTCCATGTTCAAGGAATACATTGACCAGTTCTGCTGATTTTTTATGTTTGAATGCAAATTTTCTTTCTGCGCCAAAACTGAGTGATGCAATGGCGCCATTTTTTTTGAGATCCTTTTCTCCATCGCTGTGCCAGGCCATTCCCTCTTCGCCGGTATGGTAAAGATTCAAGAGGCAAGAGTTGTAGGATTCTCCGCTTTCCTTCTCGGCCATGTCCTTGAGCTGCTTCAAGGCAGGAGTCCAAGTCAATGCTTCCTTGGTGATCTTTGAATACGTGTATTGAAAAGGTTGATCGCCATACCAGGCCACTTTGCGTTTGGTGATGATGCGCTTTCCAAAAATGATGGCTTGGTCATTTTCCCAGGCAATGTTAGACATCAGCTCAGTATAATAATCGTTCGCTTGTTTTGGCGTCATCAACTTGCCATAATAATGGACTTCACCATCACATGGAAGGAGATTGACAGCAGGATCATTGGAGAAACCAAAGAGGTCTAGCATTCATTTCTTATTAATGGGGAAATCATATTGCCAACGCCTCAAACAATACCTCAACTGTATGCAGTGCTTTTGCACCAGTGCCATCCTTGATCTGGTGGCGGCAACTCGTGCCAGGAGCCGCAACGGTGCAAGAGGACATGTTCTTCCTTACTGAAGGGAACAATACCAACTCTCCAATATTCATGGAAACATCAAAATGCTCCTTTTCATAGCCGAAAGAACCGGCCATGCCACAGCATCCTGAGGGGATGGTCTCCACTGTATAATTTGAAGGGAAAGAGAGCACTTTAACAGAATCAGCCAATGAACCCACTGCTTTTTGCTGACAGTGGCCATGCAAAACAATGGAACGCTTCGCCGGAGAGAATTGATCCTTGCTGATATTTCCATTGTCCATTTCACGGGCAAGGAATTCATCAATAAAAAATGTATGCTTTGCAAGGGCCTTTGCCGCATCAAGGTTTTCGTCTGAAGCCAGGTCTGGATATTCATCCCTGAAGGTTAGTATCGCAGAAGGCTCGATACCAATCAATGGTATGGCTGCTGTTACCAAGGGGCTGAACAATGCAATATTTTTATTGGCTATCTGCTTGGCCTTTCGCACCAAACCCTTAGAGAGCCAGGTTCTTCCACTTTCTTCATGCTCAGGCATCAAGACTTCATATCCCAGGGCATTCAACAATTGAACCGCTTTGATGCCAATATGGGCATCATTGTAATTGGTGAACTCATCGCAAAACAGGTATACTTTTTTGGGATGGTTCGCTAGTGATTGCACATGTTGGTGCTTGTTGAACCAGCTGCGCAACGTTTGTTTGGACAAATGTGGCATCGATCTTTTCAGGGCAAAGCCTGAAAGCTTTTTGATGACAGCACTGGTCACAGGATTGTCCATGAAAAAATTATACAGCGAAGGCGCGATAGAACCCAGTTTTGCTGCTGCTGTAAAATTGGCAATCAACATGGAGCGGAACGGGACCCCATTGGCATCATAATAATGCTGCAGGAATTCAGCCTTCAGTTTGGCCATGTCAACATTTGAAGGGCATTCGCTCTTGCAAGCCTTGCAGCTCAAACAAAGGCTCATCACATCATAGATTTCCTTGTGGTCATACCTGTTCTGCTTGTCAGAATGCGTCAGGAATTCCCGCAGGATATTGGCACGGGCACGGGTTGTATCCTTCTCATCGCGTGTCGCCATGTAGGAAGGACACATGGTTCCACCGGATAAATGAGTTTTTCTACAATCTCCTGAACCATTGCATTGTTCGGCATGCTGCAAAATGTCTTGCTGGTGAAAACGGAAGATGGTTTTGAACTCCGGCGTAAACTGACCGGGTTCGTACCGCAACATGGTGTTCATGGGCGGCGTATCAACTATCTTGTTGGGATTGAAAATATGTTGCGGATCCCAGGCATTTTTTACCTGCTTCAACAATCCATAGTTTTTCTCGCCCACCATCTGCTTGATGAACTCACCGCGCAATCTTCCATCACCATGCTCACCACTCAATGACCCATTGTATTTTTTTACCAGGGTAGCCACTTCCTCTGCAATGGTCCTGAACAGTTGGTTTCCTTCAACTGTTTTCAGGTTGATGATCGGACGAAGATGAAGCTCACCGGATCCTGCATGCGCATAATGCACTGCATACAGCCCATGTTTTTCAAGGATGGCATTGAACTCACGGATATACTCCGGAAGATCTTCCACATCGACAGCTGTATCTTCAATCACGGGAACTGCTTTTTCATCTCCGGGAAGATTGCTCAGCAAGCCCAGTCCCGCCTTGCGCAAGGTCCAAATCTTCTTTGTGTCTGCTCCAAAGAGCACAGGGAAATGATATCCCAGTCCTGCAGCCCGCATGTCTGCTTCAACCTGTTGGGTGATGGCGAGGATTTCCTCCCTTGTTTCCCTGGTGAATTCAATCACAAGAATGGCACCCGGATCTCCCTGCACAAAAAACCTGTTTTTGCTCTGCTCAATGTTTCCCTTTGTGCATTCAAGGATATAATGATCAATCAGTTCACTGGCACTGGGCCTGTATTTGAGACCGATCAGGTTGGCATGCAAAGACTCATCAATGCTATTGAAATGCACACAGAGCAGGCCTGTTTCCTTTGGCGGGGCAGGCACTACATTGAGCTTGATCTCTGTGATGAAAGCCAGTGTTCCTTCAGATCCTGCAATCAGTGAACAAAAATTAAATGCAGGGCCACCGGCAGTGAAGGGCTCTGTTTCCACCAACAAGTCAATGGCGTAACCGGTATTCCTTCGCTCTACTGATTGCTTTGGAAATTCTTTCCTGATCTCTACCTGGTTATCGTAATTGCCCAGGATCGATCGTATCGATTTATAAATATTCCCCTCCAGTGTATTGAGCTCACATTTTTCATGAAATTCGTCCGTAGAAAGGGTTGAAAATACAGCCTCAGTGCCATCGCTCAGAAAAGCCTTCACTTCCAGCAAATGCTCTCTGGTACTGCGGTACACCACGGAGTTGGAGCCACAGGAATTGTTGCCCACCATCCCTCCAATCATCGCACGGTTGGCCGTGGATGTTTCCGGACCGAAAAACAATCCATAGGGTTTGAGAAACAAATTCAATTCATCCCTGATCACACCGGGTTGCACCCTTACCCATCCCTCTTCCTTGTTCAATTCAAGGATCTTGTTGAAATGTTTTGACACATCCACAATGATGCCGCTGCCCACCACCTGTCCAGCAAGTGAAGTGCCCGCGGTCCTGGGAATCAGTGAAGTTTTTGTTTCGTTGGCAAATGCAATGAGTTTGCTGATATCATCTTGGTGCTGGGGAACAGCCACTGCCAGAGGCATTTCGCGGTAAGCAGATGCGTCTGTGGCATATAACCTGCGCATGGTATCATCGAGAAAAAGATCGCCCTTTAGCTGTCCTGCCAGCCTTTTCAACTTATCCTTCATTGCATCCATCATGAAATGCAAATTTACCGATAAATTCCTGTTTGCTGCAGTGGGCTTATTTAACCTTTTCATGGCTTTTTTCATGCTAGCTTCGCAATTCAAGAAAAACCAACCATGGTCTTTAAAATTCTGACAATTATAGGGTTGGCCACCTTTGAAGTCTACGCTGCAATCCCTGCTGGGTTTGCCTTTCAGCTATCTCCGTTGATTATTTTCCTTTCAAGCACTGCTGGCGGTTTGATTGGTGTTTTCATGGCCGCTTACCTGGGATCCCTGATACAGCGCCTCGTGGGAAAATACAGAAAGACCAAAAAAGAGGAAAAACCCAAAAGCGGTTTTGTTTTGAAAATTTGGGAAAAATACGGCGTGATTGGCTTGGGGGTGATCGGCACCATGACAGTGGGCGGCCCGATCAGCATTGGCGTAGGAGTGGGATTCAATGTTCCCGTCAATAAACTTGTGTTTTATTGCTGCATAGGGGTCATTGCCCGCTGCGCGATATTTACCTTCCTTGGAGAAGTGGGAATGAAGCTATTAGGGCACTGATACAACCTGATCAGCTTCCCCTTGAACCACCCGTTTTCACAGGTTTTTTGGCCGCGCCTGCAGATTTGGTGCTGGTTGGCTTGGTAATGAACTTTGAGGATCCGCCCTGCGTATTGCTCTTGGTGGTAGCCGTCTTGCTTTTTGCAGCTATTTTAGGATTGATGTGAAAGCCCATGGTAAAAAGTTGTACTGCAAATTACGCTAAATTATCTGAACCAGGGATTTTAGGATCCTGAGATGGCCCTTTTTCTTATAACAGCAAAATAGAAATCGGCCCGCTTCGTAAAGCCAAGCTGCTCATATATTCTGATGGCCCGGAGGTTATCCGTTTTCACATGCAGAAAAGGAATATTTCCTTTTTTTATGATGCGCTCGCAGGCATAGGTCATGAGCTGTGCGGCATAACCTTTTCCCAGATGATCAGGGTGGGTGCAAACGGCACTCATTTCTGTATAACCCCTCAGGTGCAATCGCTCCCCAGCCATGGCCAGCAATTCGCCATGCTCGTAGATACCAACATAATTCCCAAATTCAATGGTACGCTGCAAAAAAGGACCCGGTTTTGTCAGTGCAGTCAAGGCCAACATGGCTGGAACATCCGCTTCGCCCAAATGCTCTATGGTTGAGCCTGCCTGAGCAATCGGCTGCAGATGTGTGCAGATCATCTGGTACAAAGGCGTTGTAAAAAGAATATCAAAAGTTGAAGGTAAACTGACTTCCCTAGCAATCATAACGGAGAAACTCCTTTCTGCCGGCAACATGTTTTCCATCCTGATAAGATCCTCTTCATGCCAATGTTCCATTCCCACAAAGGGTGAAACATCCTCCGGAAAATATGCTGGTGAAGGCTTACCGATATTGAATCGTTTGTCCTCTGTTGTCAATGCCTCCCAGACGGGATTATCCAATATGTGTTGTGTATGCATGCTGTTGGGTTGAACATCAACGCAATGGTTTTGGGTATTGACAATTGATTTCTGCGTAGATGTTAAAACCGGATTGATGAAATGCAAATTTAGATGATGCAGCAGCGGCTTCCCGTTTATTTGATCATTATTTTTATGCTGTTTGAATACAAAAAACCATTAAAGGATGTGACCCTTGTCACCTTCACAGCAGTTGAAATAGATTTACTTTGTTGCAATGCGCCATTCTGATCGCCCTGTTCAACTTGGATTAAAAGAGAACCTTCAACAGTTTGTGTTGCTGATCATCGTCAACGCCTTTGTTGGCGCCATGATTGGTATTGAAAGGTCTATCCTTCCTGAGTTTGCAGCAGCCAAATTCAACATCGCCTCAACATCAGTATTGCTCTCTTTCATTGTGATTTTTGGCATATCAAAAGCCATTGCCAATTATTTCTCAGGATTCCTTGCAGCAAAATACAGCAGAAAAAAAATACTGGTACTCGGATGGATCATCGCATTCCCCGTTCCGCTGATCTTCATCTACGCGCCAAGCTGGTACTGGATTGTATTTGCCAATGTTTTGTTGGGCATTCACCAGGGCTTTACATGGTCCAGCACAGTGGCCATGAAAATAGACCTGGTAGGGCAAAAAAACCGCGGATTTGCGATGGGTCTGAATGAGTTTGCCGGCTATGTAGCTGTCGCGCTCATGGCCTTTTTCACCGCTTTCATAGCTGACCGTTATGGAATCTTCCCTTATCCCTTCTACCTTGGCCTCGGTGTCAGTATCATCGGACTCATTTTGAGCATTGTATTGGTCAGGGATACAGCTGCCTTCGTGCAAACAGAAGCCGTCCATTTTGATCAAATACCCCGATTGAAAAATATTTTCATCCAGACCAGTTGGAAAAACAGACAACTGGGTGCCGTAACCCAGGCCGGGCTGATCAACAACCTCAATGATGGCATGATCTGGGGTCTGCTTCCCATCATCCTTATCAGGAAAAATTTCGGACTGGTAGACATTGGCATCATCACATCCATATACCCTGCAGTATGGGGGCTGAGCCAAATCATCACGGGTAAACTGGCTGACCTGTTCTCCAAAAAAATGCTGTTGTTTTGGGGGATGCTTGTGCAAGCCATCGCCATCATTTTGTTGACAGCGGCAAACAGCTATACTGAAATGGTGCTAATCGGTATTGCATTAGGTATCGGTACAGCCCTTGTCTATCCTACCTTCCTGGCAACGATCAGTGACAATACCCATGCATTGGACAGGGGGAAAAGCCTGGGCATTTTCCGGTTTTGGCGAGACAGCGGATATGCCATTGGTGCAGTCATCACCGGCATCACCGCAGACCAATTGGGCATCAATGCTTCAATTATCCTGATCGGAATCCTTACCCTGCTTTCTGCCTTTTTCATTTTGTTCAGGATGAAACCGCAGCCTGCTTTTCATTAACTTTACAACAATAGCGGTAAGATGAATAACAAGCTTGAAGGATTGACCATCATCATGGAAGGCCTGATGAAACAATACAGCGAAAGGGTTCCTGACGTTGAAAAAATCATCAAAGGGATGCTCGACAAAAGCATCATCCAAAACCGTTCTGATATCGAAAATGATCATATTGCCTTCAGAACGATTGGCGTTCCACTCTTGGGGATACAATCACTTGAAAAAATCTTCTGCCATTACGGTTATGAGAAAAAAGATTATTTCAGGTTCGAAGGCAAAAAGCTTAATGCCTACTGGTTTTCACCACCTTCACCGGAGTTTCCCAGAATCTTTATCAGCGAACTAAAAGTGGAAGAACTTTCAGAAGAAGCACAGACCATTATCCTTTCCTATACTAAAGAAGTCACAGCAGATCCGCTTGATGCTTTGGACCTGAACGACCCCCATGCAGTATCCGCATTTTTGCATACCCCTTTGTGGCGACTGCCAACACTGAGCGATTACCAAAGGCTTTTACAAGAATCAGAATACGCCTCCTGGGTCATTTACAACCGTTACTATTTGAACCACTATACCATCAGCGTTCACCAATTGAAAGAGGGATACAATACGCTGGAGCAATTCAACCATTTCCTTGAATCCATCGGTATTCAACTCAACGATGCAGGAGGAAAAACAAAGATTAGTGGAGATGGCCTGCTGTTGCAGAGCTCAACCGTTGCACAGATTATTGAAGCGTCATTTGACAACAATGAAACCCATCCCATTGCAGGAAGTTATGTTGAATTTGCCGAGCGAAGGGTTTTGCCTGCATTTGAAAGCATTGCCAAAGACCAACTGCAGAGGAAGCATTTCCGTGATGGTTTCGAAACCAGCAATGCAGACAAGATTTTTGAAAGTACTTTTGTTGAGCAGATCAACAAAAACGTTCAATAGGATTGCAATCAAATTCACTCAGGCCTGAATCTATACCATCAATGCAATATGAATGTCAACATGGCGGCGGCATACCTTTTTCCCATCTCACGTTGCCCTGCTGCATTGAAATGAAGGTTATCACCTTTGTGGTTAAGATCACTGGTAGCAATGACAGCAGTATTTTTATCCGTTGATGCATACTCCCCAATGATCTGATTGATTTGCTTGAACTGTTTTGTCGCATTGAGATTGAATGCCCCCAGTTCACCCAGCAGGATGGGCAATTTCTTTTTTCCAGCTTCCGCCCTAAAAATGCCAAACAGTTTTTGCATGTTTTCCTTGTATACCGGCATGCCTTTTTCATTGGCATCGCCTTCACCCTGGTGCCAAAGTATTCCCTTGATAGTGCCGTACTGTTTGGCAAGGGCAGTTTTCTCTTTGAAATTGCTCAACAACTTTACACCACGATGAACCGAATCTCCCAACCACTGGCGGATATTGCTTCCCCCAACCGCGGCTGGGATGAGGAGAATGCTGACATCATCCGGACAATCCTTGATCAGGGTCTTTGCAAATGAAAGGCCGCAATCCAATCCGGCCATGGTTGGTTCATAAAAATGCAGGGGTTCTTTTGCAAGGATGATATTACCATTTTTGTCAATGGTTTTGATCCTTGGATGGGTGATGGTGTCTTCTGCTTCAACGACACCGCGGCCTGCCATGTTGGATTGTCCGGCCAGGATGAACACCCATGTCTTTTTCTTGTCTTGTGCATACATGGAACTGATGTTGAACAAAAACAGTAGTGAAAAAATATATTTCATGTTGATTGTTTAGTTCCACTGAATAGCAAAATACACAGCAGGTCTTTTGGCAATGTTGGTGATGTTGTGAGGGATATTGGATTCCACCCAGGCGGCATCACCAGTAATGATTTTCTGCTTTGATGTTCCAAGCACCATTTCCCCTTCACCATCAATCATCAGGATGATTTCTTCTGTTTTGTGGGTATGCGGCGGATGGCTGCTCAGACCCGGATTCAAGGTGGTGATGTGGATGTCAAACCGCGGAGACATCACGATTTTTCTGTCAAACAACTGCCTTACCCCACCCCTGTCGTGCGGTTTGAAATTCATGTCAAACCAATCCATTACAAAAGAGGGTCCAGCGGATTTTCCCCTGGTAAGATCTGGATTGGTTGATGCCATCTGCATTTCATAGATTTCAACATCATCCTTGCGCTTGTTCTGAAATACAACATCATCTCCGGGCAAAAGAAAAACAACAGAGCCTTTGTCAAGGTCATGTGAAACGCCATTCAATTCTACATGTACAGGACCATATTTGATGATGAAAAAAAGTTCGTCTCCACCAGCGCCTGTGTTGAACTTTAATTTTTTCCCTCCATTGATGGCATGGCCTTTCAGGACCTGTTTGGAGAAAATCGCGCCAGCACCTTCAAACATGGCTGTTTTTCCGCTGCTCCACTTGTACACCTTTGTCTGGATCTGGGCTTGGGCAAACAACAAAACAGTTTGGAAAAGAAGAACAGTTGTAACAATGATTTTTTTCATTTGGCTTTGATGATGTTGAACAATATTGGATTGCAATCCACTCATATCCTTTCAAAAGTTAACCAATTTACGCGAAATCGTTTTAGAAGTTTGACCATGGGCAGAAAAGGAATTATGTTATTTTTATTCATCAAATTCTTCACCATGAACAAAGCAGGCTTTTTGATGACCATGTTGGTTGCTTTTGCAATGCAAGATGCTGTAGCACAAACATCTCCAGATAAAAAACAACCTTTTCTGGGACACCGTTCTGCAAAGCTCATCAATGTGGGGAAGCTGCAGTTCAAGGACCTGAACAGGAACGGAAAGCTTGACGCATACGAGGATTGGCGGCTTTCCAATGATGCAAGGGCAAAGAATCTTCTGTCACAAATGTCTGTGGAACAGAAAGTCGGTTTCATGCTGATCAGCACCACAAGACTCAAAAACGATCGGTCTTTTGATACGCAAAGATCAACAGATTCCATCAGCAGCGATTTCAATGAAGAAGACCAGGTGCAAAGCATGAACATGTTTACCAGAAAACCATTGCCTTTACCCATGATGATGGCAGCAGGCACTACCAAAGGGGTTACACAGTTTCATCTCCGGCATTTCATCCTGCGGGCCAATGCAAGTACAGCCATCACAGCAGCTTGGGCCAACAAACTGCAAGCCCTTTGTGAAGCAGACGGACTGGGCATTCCAGCCATCATCGCCTCTAATCCAAGAAACCATATCACCAAAGATGCCTCCATAGGACTGAGCGTGGGCACCACCAGCTTTTCAACCTGGCCCGGAGAACTGGGGCTCTCTGCCACAAGAGACCTGAAGTTGATCCATGAATTTGCAGACATTGCAAGACAGGAATGGGCCGCGGTCGGACTGAGGAAAGGATACATGTACATGGCTGATTTGGCCACCGAACCAAGGTGGCAAAGGGTTGAAGGAACCTTTGGCGAGAATGCGGAATGGGTTGCCAAGATGATGCATGAGATTGTCACTGGTTTCCAGGGAACAAAACTTTCGTCCAGTTCCGTTGCACTGACCACCAAACATTTTCCAGGTGGTGGAGCAGGCGTTGGTGGACAGGATCCGCATTTTTCCTGGGGCAAGTATGAACATTTTCCTGGTAAAATGTTTCAGAACAATTTGATTCCTTTTAAAGCAGCCATCAAAGCCGGCACGTCTGCCATCATGCCCTACTACTCTATCCCGCAGGGCACACAATATGAAGAAATTGCCTATGCCTACAACAAGCCCGTGATCACTGGATTGCTCCGTGACAGCCTGGGTTTCAAAGGCATCATCAACTCAGATACCGGGCCCATTGAAATGATGCCCTGGGGTGCAGAAAACCTCAGCATCAAGGAACGCTACAAAAAAACCCTGGAAGCTGGAGTAAACCTTTATTCTGGTTCTGCAGATCCTACACCCCTGTTGGAAACGGTGAAATCTGGCATGGTTGACATCAAGCTCGTGGACAACTCAGTATACCGTCTGCTCATGGAAAAATTTGAGCTGGGCCTTTTTGAAAATCCATACGTGGATGAAAAAAAGGCAGCGGCTTTCGTAGGCAATCCAGCCCTGCAAGCCAAGGCAGACCTGGCCATGCGCAAATCCATTGTTTTGCTCCGGAATGAAAACAAGGCACTTCCGATCAAGCAAAAGACCAAGGTTTATTTTGAAACCTATTTTCAAAAAAGAGGAGCGCCCAGTGCCAACAATGTTTTCCAGCCACTGAAAAACAACCATGACATCGAGTTTGTAAAAACGCCTGAAGAAGCAGACATGATCCTGCTTTGGATTACGCCAGGGTCAAAGTCGCTTTTTGAATCAAATGGTTCACCGATTTATTTGTCGCTATCCAAAAATGCAGTTGACATCAATTACATCAATGCACTGGCTGCTAAAAAACCAACAATATTGGCGGTGAACTATACCAATCCCTGGGTGATTGACGAGATCTACAATGAGCAAACGAAAAAGCATTTCGCAGGAGTACTGGCCACATTTGGCACCACGACTGATGCCCTGCTCGACATTATCACAGGCAAATTCAAACCCAGCGGGAAGATGCCCTTTACCACTCCTATATCTGAAGATCAGGCACAGCAGCAACTTTCAGATGTGCCCGGTTATCTGAAAGGTAAGCAGTATGGTCTTTTCTGGTACGATGAGGGATTGCAATACAAGTAAACACCGAGGATAGAAATTGTCTATTTTTATCCTTTATTTACTGCAAACCCAACGTATGAAGCAATTGTTGCCATTCCTGTTTCTCCTGATTGCAAGCCTCGCTTTTTCACAGCAAAAACAGGACACTTCATCTGCTGCCATGGTTGCCACTGCACATCCTATGGCAACAGAAGCCGGATTGCTCATGCTCAAACAAGGAGGAAATGCCTTTGATGCCATTGCAGCATCTTCTTTCATGCTTTCGGTAGTGGAACCCAGCATGAGTGGATTGGGCGGACGGTTGCAGGCCATTTATTTTGTACCAGGGCAAGGGGTTAAGGGCCTGGATGCCACTACGCAGGTGCCGGCCGGATACATCAAAAAAGAAAAAGAAGCGGAGCATGGATATGGCACCATTGGTGTACCAGGGATGGTAAAAGGCATTGTACAACTCCACCAGCAATATGGCAAGCTGCCGCTGAAGCAGGTGATAGAACCCGCCATAGCAGCTGCTTCCAAGGGGCACATGCTCCTTAGCGAAGAGTCAAAAAGAGAATCGATAGAGATCAAGGAATTGAGAAAATTTGAAGGAACCGTAGCCCATTTTCTCCAAAAAGATACCGTGTTTGCGGGCGGATCGTTGTTCAAACAACCTGCATTGGCAAAAACACTTAAAACAATTGCCCGCGACAAGGGAAAATCTTTTTACAACGGTGGAATAGCTTACGCGTTGACAGAAGAAATCAAGCAAGGTGGTGGTTTCTTGACCCTGGCTGACATGAAGAACTACCAGGCAGAAGAGGCAAAAATCGTAAGGGGAAGTTACAGGGGATACGAAATCATTGGAACAGGCCTGCCCTGCTATGGTGCCATCGTGATTGAAATGCTTCAAATGCTGGAACAGGTTGATCTTTCCAAGGTTTTTGAAAGGGATTACCTCAAGTACCATGCAGCCGCACACCACAAGGCATACGAAGACAGGTCGCTCTTGAAAACAAAAGAAGACAGCCTGCTTGTTTCCGCATATGCTGTAAAAAGGTGGAAAGACAGTTTGCCCAAAACAATGACCCTTCCCAAAAATACTACCACCGCAGACCATAGCAATGGTCATACTACCCATCTGGTGGCCAGTGACCAGAATGGCAACATGGTTTCCATCACCCAGTCCGTAGGCCCGCTCATGGGATCAAAAGTTGCTTCAAAGAAAAACGGTTTTGTTTTGGCTACAACCATGGGGCCTTATCTTGGACAAATGAAGGCAGGCGAAAGAGCATCATCGCATATCTCACCGATCATCATCCTGAAAGATGGCAAACCATTTCTGGCACTGGGTGCTGCTGGCGGAGCAAGGATAGTACCTGCCATTGTACAGGTCATCAGCCGGGTGATCGACCATGGCATGCCCCTTGAACAAGCGCTTTCAGCCGGAAGGATCTATCAGCTTCCCGACAGGTTATTGGTTGAAAACCACCCAAATGTGCTATGGAAAGACAAGAAAACGATGGAACTGCTCAGGCAATCGGGCATCAAGCTGGAAGAAGTAAAATCACCCGCCCAGTTTGGCAGGGTACACGCCATACAATATCATGCTTCAGGAAACTGGATTGGAGCGGCGGATCCTGACTGGAGCGGAACTGCGAAAGGGCTCAAAAACTGATGGTTTTTAGCCCTGAATTTGTCCAGTTCCCCCATAATTAATACCTTTCGGGTCAATTTAAGCCCGACTGCTGCAAGCCAAAAACCCAAAAAGGCACCCAATTCTTTTTACATAGCTAAACAAGGTCTTTCAAAGACAAAAACAATCGTTTATGAGACAAATCAAAAAAATCACATGGCTGATGATGCTTCCCATGTTGTTGCACACTATGGTGATGGCACAGGAAAAAACTGTTTCAGGAAGCATCGTATCTGACGATGATGGTTCTCCACTGGTGGGAGTTACCGTTACCAACAAAAACACTGGTAAAAAAGTGGCTGCCAACAATGCCGGCTATTACTCGATCGCTGCTCAAAAAGGCCACATACTTGTTTTTAATTACGTGGGATATGTAGCGAAAGAAATCACTGTCGGAGACGAAGACAAGGTAAGCATCCGTATGGTTGCTTCCGACAAAAGCCTGACCGATGTAGTGGTAACAGCTTATAATATAAAAAAGAGCAAACGGGAATTAACGTATCAAGCCTTGTCGGTGAGCGGTGACGAAATCGCCTCCACCCGCCGTGACAACTTCATCAACTCATTGGCGGGTCGTATTCCCGGTGCAATGATAACAGCCACAACTGGTATGCCTGGTGCATCTGCGACTATTGTGTTGCGAGGCCCTACTTCAATTGATGGTAACAATCAGCCTCTCTTCGTTGTAGATGGACTGATCATCGACAACAGTTCTTTTGAAATGCAAGACAGATTACCTGCTTCCGGAAGTATTAATATGGCGAACAGGAGCAACGATTTTGGTAACCGTGCGATGGATATCAACCCAGAAGATATAGAGGCTGTTACAGTATTGAAAGGTCCTGAAGCTACAGCACTTTATGGTTCAGATGGAGCGAATGGCGCCATTATCATTACTACTAAAAAAGGTAAAAAAGGAAAGGCCTCTGTTAGTTATAATAACTCTTTTCGTTTTGAAAAAGTAACACGCCTGCCTGAAATCCAAAACGTTTATGACCAGGGTTTCGGCGGTATTACCAATAATACCCAGCGTACGTTTTTTGGTAACCGAATCCCTAAAGATGCTCAGACTTTTGATAACCTGAGTAATTTTTTTCGTACCGGCCAAACCCAGCAACATAACCTGGCCTTTGAAGGTGGAACAGACATGAGCACTTATCGCTTTACTGCCAGCACTTTTAATAATGAAGGTATGGTGCCAAATACAGGATTCGATCGTTATAATTTTCGACTCAATACAACATTTAAGCTGAGTCCTAAATTCAATATCACCAATTCATTTACCTACATCTCCTCTAAAACCACCAAGGCCTCTAAAGGGGCGGGTGGCTTCCTGCTCAGTCTTCTAACCTGGCCAGTGGATGATGATGCCCGTAATTATCTGGATGCCAATGGGAATCGCCGTTCCGTAAATGGCAATTTCCTTCAACTTGCGGAGGATGACAATCCATTCTGGGACATTAACAAGAACAAGAATTTTGATCAGAATGACCGCCTGATGGGTAATATTCAAGTTGGCTACGATCCCTACAAATGGCTGAACTTAACAGCCTTGATGGGCATTGATTTCTACACAGACTTAGGAACCTGGTTCACCCACCCACAAAGTAACCTGGCTAGAACGGTTGGTGGAAGTATTCTTCAATTTCGTTCCAGACAATTCCTGATGAATGGAGCGTATCGAGCTACTGCTCGTAAAAAAATCGGTAATGTAAATAACATCATTACGGCCGCCTTCACCTTTGATTCCAGAAAATATGAAGTGAATGGTACCCGGGGTGAACGCCTTTTTGATCCGGAGTTTGTGAGCCTGAACAATGCAGATCCTATTTCAATCGGATCCATCACAACTGCAGAAAACAACAACCGCCTTGGTGCGTTTATTAACTACAATGCCAGTTATAAAAACTTCCTCAACTTTTCATTGGCAGGACGTATGGATGGCTCAAGTCGTCTGGTTGATCCTACCAACTGGGATCCAGCCAAGCCCTACTACTTCTATTGGTCAGCAGGATCGAGTTTAATTCTTAGTGATATTCTCAAATTACCTAAAGAAATCAGTTACCTGAAATACCGTATCAACTATGCTACCACAGGTCGTGACCCGAGAACACCTTATGTAACCTCCAATCGCTTTGCTCAATCAACTTTTACCGGTGGTGGTTTTTCCCCTTTCGTTACACAGGGTAACCCTCAATTGCGCGCTGAATTCAGCCAACAATTTGAGACTGGTTTGGAAGCTAAATTCTTTAAGGGAAGACTGGGCATGGATCTGACTTATTACTCTAATAAAACCGTTGATCAGCTGCTGAACCCTCGTTTGAGTTATGCGTCTGGTGCCATTCTGAAATGGATCAATGGTGGAGATGTGGAGAACCGTGGTATAGAAATGCAAATCACAGGAGCTCCCATCAAAAGCAAAAATTTCACTTGGGATGTTACGGTTAACTGGGCACGCAATCGAAACGAAATTTTACGAATGCCTTCCGACCTTCCGTTCTTTTATAATTCTGATACCTGGATTGCCGGTATACGGAATATAGCTACCAAAGGAGGTTCTATCTTCGATCTTGCTGCTACCCGCTTCCTGAGAAATACCCGCGGAGATGTTTTGATTAGTCCGACCTCCGGTTTACCCATTCGTGTTTCTGATTATATCAGGATAGGAAGTCGTCAATCGGACTGGAATATGGGTCTGATCAATAGTTTCACCTTCCTGAGTGACTGGAACTTATCTTTTAACCTAGATATCCGTAAAGGAGGTGATATTTTCAACGGAACTGAATGGTTCCTTTATTCCCGAGGAGCAAGCGTTCGGACCCTTGATAGAGAAACACCTCGTGTTATTAGAGGAGTATTGCAAGATGGCCTGGAAAATACGGCTAAGCCTACTCAAAACACTATTGTGTTAACTCCCTTCGCCCGGAGTGAATTTTATTCATTGGGTGTGGCTGAAGAGGATTTCATTGAGCGTGATATCAATTGGGTACGTCTGAGAGACGTAACGTTGAGTTATCGACTGCCAAGTAAACTGATAAAACGCAACAACCTTTTCAAGAGTGCCTCTGTATTCTTTACGGGTACCGATTTGTTCATCCTAACCAACTACCGCGGGGCTGATCCGGCAGCGAATGCCAATAATGCTGGTTCTAGAGGTGGTATTGGCGGTGTAGGAATGGATTATGGAAACATTGCCACACCCGTAGGAATCAACTTTGGCATACGTGCTCAATTCTAACGCTAAAACTCTGTATAACATGAAAAAGTCAATACATATATTTTGTCTGGTGATGCTGGCAGCAGGTATGGCGGGTTGTAAAAAATACCTGGACATCAATTCTGACCCTGCATCACCCAATGTACCTTCATTACCAGCACTTCTCTCCCCAACACAGGCGGTTATGTCTAGAACATTGGGCTTCGATGGTCGTGCTACAGGAGCCTTTATCCAATTCTGGTCCAATACGGGTGTACAAGAAACCAATGACATCCACAATGCTAACCAGGGTGGCTCAGGCACTGGAAACCAGGGTTGGAGGGATGTTTATCAAGTGCAAGGACCTTCTATCAACCTGATCATTCAGGAAGGAACAAAAAATGAGCAGTGGGACTATGTAGGCGTTGCTTTCGCTCTTCGAGCCTGGGGATTCCAACACCTCACGGATATGCATAGTGATATCGTTTTCCGTCAGGCATGGGAACCCAACCGTGTTTACTTTGATTATGATAACCAGGAAACAGTTTATAGAGGAATAGACTCTATTTGCAGACGTGCCTTGTCTTTTTTGAGCAGAACAGATGGTAAGGTCAACCAGACGCAATTGGCACGTGGTGATATCATGTTCCAAGGCAACCGCGAACGTTGGATTCGCTTCGTATATGGATTGATGGCTCGCAACTACCATCGTCTCACGAATAAAGCAGATTACAAGGCCGATTCTGTAATCAAGTACGTTGACCTGAGTCTTGCTTCAAATGCAGACAATGTATCCATCCCACACAGTGCAACTAGAAATGATGACAGCAGTCCGCTCGGTCCTGCCCGTGATAACTTCTCCGTTCGCCGCCAGTCGAGGTTCATTGTTCAATTACTGGATGGCACAATTTTGCGAGGAAGTGCTGCCCCTGCTAACCGCGATCCAAGAATAAGAGGCATGTTGTCCGTGAGTCCAGATACCAGTTTTATCTCACCGAACATGACAGAAATGAATGGTGGTTATCGTTTCTTATTACCGTCGGTTGGATATTCTATAGGCACTGCGGGAACTCCCGCCTTTCGTCGTGCTACTGCTACCGTTTGGGGTGATAGTGCCATCGCCAATCCTGCCATTAATAACTTTTCTGACAGGACCATTGGAAAGTTCGTCTTTCGCAACAATGCAGCATTGCCTATTATGAGTTACAGCGAAATGCAATTTATTAAAGCTGAAGCTGCTTTAAGAAAAGGAGACAGAGTTACAGCTTATACTGCATACATCAATGGTATTAGTGCTCATTTTGATTTTGTAAATCTAAATAATGTTGGTGTTGCAAACTTTCTACCTATCAGTACAACAGAGCGCAATAGCTATCTAGCCTCTGCCGCTGTAAAACAAAATGCTGCCGCACTTAATCTGACGGATATTATGCAACAGAAATTTATAGCCAATTGGGGCTGGAATTTCATAGAGCAATGGAGTGATATGCGCCGATTCCACTATTATGATGTGGATCCTGCAACGGGGTTGCCAGTATTCAATGGATTTCAAACCATCACCGTTTTCTCTGCCTTTAATGGTGGTCCGAACATGGCTTACCGTGTATGGCCAACGAACTTTTCTGAGTTCGACTGGAACCGGGAAGCGTTGAGAAAAATCGGTGCTTTGAACACTAATTATCACACGCTGGAAATGTGGTTTAGTCAACCTTAATCAAATTAAAGATGGATTATATGAAAAAATATTTAATCTACATGGTAAGTGCTGCTCTGGTAGTCTATGGCATGAGTTCATGTCAAAAATCAGCACTAAGGGCTACCGAATATGATTTACCAAGCGGAATGGCATACGTAAGATTTGTTTTGCTATCTCCCGGAACACCATCCGTAATGATCAAAGTAAATGACAAAAAGATCAACGGGAATTTTACATCAGGAGCCGGAGGGATTTTCCCAACCAACTCTGGTATTTCGGAGTACGCAGCTGTTGCACAAAATGGAGCCTTGAAATTGTCGCTACCAAATACGGGTACCACCAATGACTCAGTGGTATTGTTTTCCGGGAATATGGTAACTACGAGTGGGCAGTATTACACAACCATACTTGCGGATACAGGTTCCACCAGAAGACTTCTTTCATTTATGGATAATCCAGGATCATTTTCAGACAGTGGATTTACCCGGCTTCGTTTTATCAATGCCAGCGGTAAATCACCTGGATTAACACTGATTCGCATTGACTCCTCTACTGCTTCACTGGTAACCAGAGATACGTTGTTCAGAAATGTTGCCTTTGGCAATGCTACTGATTTTATCAAAATCCCAACAAATCCAGTGAATGCATTTCTCCGTTACAGGTTGGTGAGAACATCTAACGGGGAGACAGTAGGTGCACCCTTCACCCCGCTTACCGGAAACTCTTCAAATCGAAGAGCGACTACCGTTATTACGGGTGGTATCTGGGGTACGACTTTTACACCAGGGATTTCATTTCAAATTGTTAACCAGTAAATCCGCCCTCATGAAATTATTTAATATAACACTCTTATTTTGCGCAGCAGCCCTCAGCTTTTCTTCCTGCAAGAAAGAAGAAGTTGCGTTGGAATTACCCGACTTGGATACCTATCTTTCCAAACAGCCTAACTTGAGTACCTTTAACGCGGCTATAGAAAAAGCCCAGCTGGCGGATTACAAGAAAGGCCCTGGACCCTTTAGTTGGTTAGCGCCTACAAATGATGCTTTTACCGCTGCCGGTATAACTGCCGACTCTCTGAACCGCATGACGCCAGGTGCTGCGAGTTATATGATAATGTATCATATTCTTTCTTCTACGAATAATCCACCCACTGCCGTACTGACGAATGAGATGATTGCCAATTTTTCTGTTTCCCGGTCAACCCAGTTGGGTGGAACCCTGGCATTTATGGGACAGAAAGGGAATGATTTCTTTGTGAATGGTTCTCAGATCACCAGTGGCGATAATCTTCTTAGCAATGGTGTCATCCATGTCATCAACAGAGTTAATACTCCACCACAATTAAGAGGAACTATCCAGTCTATTTTGCAAAAAACTGGTCAACATACTCTTTTCATCGCCTTACTGAACAGAGCATCACAATGGGCTCAGTTGAGCAGTGGTACTTTCACAGTATTGGCTCCCACAGATGCTGCTTTATCAGCACTGGGCACTCCTTTCAATGCTACAACTACCATCAATACCATTTCGGTAACAGAGGCTACCCGAATTGTTCGTTTTCATATGTTCAACGGCGCACGATTGTTTAACAATGACTTCAAAGATGGTTTTTCACCTTCTACCATGCAAGGTCCGGGAAGAAGCATTCGCATTACCAATAACGGTACCCGGTTGACAGGACCATTGAATACTAAGCCCATAGAATTTGGAGGAACACTCCGCGATGTATTAGGCACCAATGGAGTGGTGCATTCTTTAGGTGGAGTATTGTTACCAGGTAATTAACCATAATGATGAGCAAAGAAACTACACGCTTATCTTCAGGGGAAGCTACCGCTCAACAACAGGAACTGCCGCAAGAACATTAGCATCCTTCCTTAGTTATTGATTTGAATAACAGGGTTGATTTTTAAAACGAGCGCCGCGGGAAATCCCGCGGCACTCGTTTTAACGCAATATGGTGACATACCCAGTTCTTCTTTTGCTGCCATCTCCAAGATCGATCACGTAATAATAAGTACCTGCAGGCATTGAAGCACCATTCCTGTTTCCATCCCAAGCAACTGCATAGCCTTCCGACTGAAAGATGATTTGCCCGGAAGTATTGTAGACTTCCATGATGCAATTTTTATACTGTGCGAGAAACTGAATCTTCCATGTATCGTTGATGCCATCACCATTGGGTGTGAACGTGTTGGGAATGTCAACAGCTGACAATACAATTACTTGCACTGTATCCCTGGCGGAACAAAGGGTTTGCTTGTCGATGGCCTGCACAACATAGCTGATATCAAGCTCGGGTTTGCACAAGGGATTGAGCAAATTGACCTGATCTAAATAAGTGGATGGGCTCCAGAAAAACTGATATTGATTTGGATTGGGAATGCTTGCCTCCAAAGGGGCAGCATTGCCTTTCTTGATGTACCGATCAGGACCGGCATTGATCATGGGTGCGTTGTTAATGGATGATATGGCATGCGACACCGTATCACTGGTGCAGCCCTGGTCGAATGCAATCCAATGCCGGACAGTAAAACCAGTCATTGCTTTTGTATATGCATGCAAAGCCCTGTGGCTGGTCTTGCTGCTGAACTGCTGTCCATCGCCAAAATCCCAAAACCAGGTTGCGCCTGCATTTGATCCCGATGGAATGGATGATACGAACTGAATAGCACTGTCAACACAAGGCTTACCGTTCTTCGTTACAGCCACTTTAGACAGGTCTACAACCATCACGGTGGTGGCTGTATCAGCCGTACATCCATTGTCTGTCAATACCGCATATCGAATGCTCTTGTTGCCAGCAGCCGTGAATATTTTTTTTACACTTCTTGCATTCCCCTGGCTTCCATCAGAAAAATCCCATTGGTGTGAAACCACATTGAAACCCAGGGCATTGTTGGTTCCTGTGAAACTGGCTTCTTTACCCATGCAAACTACACCTGGCGCAGTGATAGCAGGCCTGGGACCTTCTTTCACCTGAACATGAATGACAGTATCTTCTGTCTTGCTGCAATTGTCAAGATCCGAAGAGGCATAGGTAACTGGAATACTATAATTGCCCGCACCAGAAAATCTGAGATCAGCTGCAACGCTGTAACCATAATACTTTCTGCCAAAAACCAGGGTGGAATCTACCGGAATAGGATTGTTAATGATGGAATCTGCCTTTATGTTAAGTCCTGTTGTCTTGCTGAATTTCCAATGTATCCTGTTGAGCTTGTAGGCCACTTTGATGCTGGCCTTGAATGGTGTATTGATGCAAGTAAATGAATCTACACCCGGCAAAATGCTTTTGGTATTTTTAATGCTGGCATAGGCATTCAGGTTGTTTACCAGGGTGCCAACATTGTAGCCATAACTTTCATAATATCCCAAACCAAAGACCATCCCATTGAATGTGCTGTCACATGAAACACTGTGCTGGCCTGCGGCACCCAGCAACCGGACAACAGCAACAACATATTCATTTCTGATGGGATGTGGAATGATGTTGAGCGGGTCCACCGTTTTCCCATCCACCCGCAAAGAGGAAATTCCTGCAGCAGGAAGCAGAAGGCTCACATAATTGAAGTCAATGTATTGATTCCTGGTTTTATAGAAAGTAACATTCTTAATGCCTTGCTCAATGGGGCTTAAATAAAACATTTCCGGGTCTCCATAAGGATTGGTGGCATCGCTTGCACATGCGTTGGAGGAAGGCATAAACTGTGCAACAAGTATGGGTTTGTCAGACTCAATGTAATCACCCGAATTGCTGGAAAATTCATAGTAGAAATTATTGATCAACCCCGTCATCACTGTTCCATTTCTTTTCACAATGGTGGAAGGATCCTGTACGACTACCCGGTAAATATTCAGGAATGGTGTTATCAGATCGGAGTTGGCATTGGCCAAAGTATGATAGGTAAGGTAGCGGGTACCCCAGGTATTGGATGGGAAAACCTGTTGTTGCATGATATCTCCTCCGTTTCCAAAACAAAGGGTATTTCTGCTGGATCCTGAAAAAACAGCCACTGGATGGCAAAGTCCATCGCTGCCCGCAACAGAAAGAATCTTGCTTCCGGTCATGTCTACACCACTGTCATAGCGAAGGCGTTTACCGAACACATTGAAGACCTCACCCCTATTGAGATCGACAGTGAATGGCTGACCAGCCGGGCGACCATTTTCTGTTGTGCCCGAAGGAATGATTTCAATTCTCGTGTTGTCTTCCGGTGCAACGACATAAAACCAGGAATGACTATAGTCTACATTGGATACCTGTTTGCAATTGATGGAATAGTAATTGTATCCATAGGTTTCGGTGGGCATGACCATCATGGCACCAGAAGAATTCAGTCCGTACTGGTGTGCGTTCAAAACAATCGGCACATCGGCCTTCACATGAATGGCCCTGTTGAAAATTCCTTCACCCGTTAACCTTGCATCCTGCAGACCCGCCTTGGGAATGACCA